>Ga0265797_10004932_pt1 | contig 19919 bp, 26 predicted proteins | sample P2T30metagenome_FD_192433 | JGI IMG/M metagenome (GOLD analysis project Ga0265797, IMG submission 192433) | Plant litter microbial communities from East Loma Ridge, Irvine, California - P2 T30 | ecosystem: Environmental > Terrestrial > Plant litter > Unclassified | place: USA: California...
CTCCAAATCGAGTGAAGCATTACCACCTTAGCAACCATGTCGTCCCCCTCGGCCGGTGCGCGCTTCATCCGCCTAATTGTCAAAAACGACTCCATCAAATCCGACCCCCATGAAATCTACGGCTGGCGTGCCTTTGCCATGGCAGGCTCGGCCTGCTTCGGAGGCATGTTATTCGGCTTCGATATCGGTACGATTGGCGGTGTGCTAGAACTACCAGAGTTCCAAAAGTGTGTTTGATTGTTCCTTTTCCTCTCCTTTTGACTGTCCCTGACCAAGTTCTCCACAATGATAGGAAATACAAAATCGACACCCTAAACAAAGTCGGCAAAGCAAACCTAAACGCAAACATTGCCTCTACCCTGCAAGCCGGTTGTTTCCTAGGCTGCTTCCTCGCATCCTGGGCATCTGACCGCTGGGGCCGGAAAATCGCACTCCAGCTCGCCGGCCTGATTACAATCGTCGGCTGCATCATCCAAGCGGTAGCCATGGGCGCGCTCGAGGCAATGTACATTGGCCGCTTCGTTGCGGGCGTGGGCGTAGGTGGCGCCTCCATGGTTGTCCCGCTGTACATTTCGGAAAACAGTCCTCGTGGAATTCGTGGCGGTCTCACAGGCCTGTATCAGCTCTTCATTGCGACGGGTACCTGCCTTGCGTTTTGGGTAAACTACGGCTCGCTGTTGCATCTCTCCGGTGGGGCGCGCGTGTATATTGTGCCGTTGGCTATGCAGGCTCTGCCCGCTGTACTGCTGGTCGGATGCATGGCGCTGAATAAAGAGTCGCCTCGTTTTCTGGCTAAGCAGGATAAGTGGGAGGAGGCGACCAGCGTGTTGGCAAGAATCAGGAACCTGCCCAAGGAGCATGCGTATGTGCAGGATGAGATCAAGGATATTGCCGATCAGCTTGAGCATGAACGCATGCTTGTTGCGGGTGCTACAATTAAGGATCTGCTCAAAGAGATGTTTGCGATCCCGGGGAACCGGAAGCGCGCGCTGATTTCCATTGCGCTCATGATTTGCCAGCAAATGACAGGAACCAATGCCAGTAAGTCGACCTCATCCTCATTAGGTGTACAAAACCGGCACATGCGAGTTGCGATACTGACGTTGACAAGTCAACTACTACGCCCCTCAAATCTTCTCCGCACTCGGCCTAAAGGGAAATACTAACAAACTCTTCGCAACTGGCATCTACGGCATCGTCAAAATGACCGGCTGCCTCGCCTTTCTCATCTTTGCTGCAGACTCACTTGGTCGTCGTCGCTCGCTGCTCTGGACGTCCATCGCTCAGGGATTGGCCATGTTTTACATTGGCATATACATGCGTGTTGACCCGCCAGTCGAGGGTCAGCCCGTACCCGCAGCCGGTTACGTTGCCCTCGTGTGCGTCTTCCTATTCGCGTGCTTCTTCCAGTTTGGATGGGGTCCCGTGTGCTGGATCTACGTGTCTGAGATTCCAGCAGCCAGGCTGAGGTCGCTGAATGTTGCGATTGCTGCGGCGGTGCAGTGGCTGTTCAATTTTGTGGTGGCGAGGGCGACGCCTAACATGATGGCTACCATGGGCAAAGGCGGTTATGGGTATGTTTGGTCTCCGCATGTTTGATGCCAAGTGCGTTTACTAACTCTTCAACAGTACCTTCCTCACCTACGGCTCCTTCTGCTTCTCCATGTTTATCTTTGTCTGGTTCTTTATTCCCGAGACCAAGGGCTTGTCTCTTGAGAAGATGGACGACCTTTTCGGGATTACGGAGCTTGTCAAGAATATGGAGGCTGATGGTGAACGCAATGTCCACGGCCATGTGTCAGAGCTGGATGCGGATGGAGAGAAGGCCACCGTTGTGCATGAGGAAAAAGTCATCCGCTAAAACCGGCTGGATAAGAGATGAAGGTTCCGTTATTTGGCACTAGTTATGAGGTTACGATTGAGCTAAAAGCTTTGTTCCACTCTTTGCCATTGTATCATCCATGTACCTTTTGCAACGTGCTTTGCCGACGATGCATAGTCATGTGGGGAAGCAAAGAAGACGACCAGCACAACAATAGAGTCGCAAGATGATGTGTACTTGTGTGCCCGTGTTAACGTTAGCCATACATGATGAAGCTCTGCTCCACGTCCTAATTGTTACAAGGAGATGCGTCAAACGCCATATGCTTATTTTGAGTCGAGATTCCTCAGGCTGTAGCCATCTGGGCGCACAGGCTCAGTCCTCCTTTACGGGATTCTCATCTGCATCCAAGATGCCCTTCTTGACCAGCTCTTCCGGACTCGGCCTATGCTGCAGGCCCTTCTCTAGGCTGTCGGCCCTCATGTGCATATCGAGCTCCTTCTGGTGACCCTGCAGCGCGGGTGCGGCCGTCGAGTTTGGGAGAATGTTTCGGTCGACGAGCTCGGCACGCTCGGGACGGGCATTGAGGCCCTTTTTGAGGTTGTCGGTTGCGCGTTGGCGCTCAAGTTCGAGGGCTTTGGCTTGGAGAGCTCTGTAGGTAAGCAAGGTCCGGGGTTAGCTGCGGGCTACACTAGCTTCTGGGGCACAAGTGGGGAAAGCATACGGGGCCGTGGTAGTATCGAGCAGAATGTGTCGGTTTTTGAGATCCTGCGGTTCCGGGCGGTGCTGCAGGTGCTTCTCCAGACTGTTGCGGCGGTCAGAGGAGCGCACGGGGGCGATGGGCGTCTCGTCGACAATAACAGCGTTCTCGTCGGCCATGGTGAATGTCTTGTTAGCGGTGTTTAGTGGCTTTGTGTAGTGCAGCGACGGGTATATGCAGTCAAAGGCGCAGCTCCCGTAGTACTTAAGGGCAGCTTCAATGTGAGATGAGACGAGCGGGGAGAGAGCTTGCTTGGTGGCTTTGTTGCGAACGGCCTTGGTTGCGGGGCAGCTGCCTGCGCTGATCCCTGCATATCATGGCAACAAGCTAACGCCAGGCTACGTCGTCACCTCACGTCGATCGAGCAACCGACATGCGCACGCAACATGGTTAGGCCTGCCGGCTGATCTTGTGTTTCTCTCCTTGCCGTCACCTTGTGTGGTCCTTCGGGTCTATGTTTGCTATGACGCGATGCCATCTGCTCCTTTCACAAGTCCATGCGCGACATACTCGAGGCATGCATAACATTGCATTGGGCGTGTAAGCTGACCTTGGGTTTCATGCCTTGCCTCGAACCAAGGGCTGAAGGAAATTGCATAGTTACTTCTGAGCTCGGTGTGAAACAGCAATAAGTGTAGATTATTTTTGACCCCTCTCAATTTCCTATATACACACACTTGTTCAATTCATCTGCTCTCACCCCAATTTCATCTCCTTCATCTCTACAAGAGACCATCAAAGTCACCGCCGGAATCACTACCGGTCGGAGCGGGCGTGGGTGTCGCGCCAGAACAAGACGTCACAGTCTTGGTTGAAGTACCAGGAATGGTGGTAAGAGCGCGGCAAGGCTGTATCCTGTTAGCATCTTCGTCGCAACACATGGCTCCTCAGTTCTCCTGGACGGAAGCTGGCGAGCAAGGCAAGTAGACTTACGAGTCCGATGCCGAGCCCTATCGTCTCGATTGCGCATCCATGGCACTCGGTGTATACTGTCGACGTAGTCTTTTTCTGGTAAAACGTGCAGTCTGTTTCAACCGGCGGGAATTCGTAGATGGTGAGTGTGCAACCTGAAGCTGTAGGCGCAGGCAGTGCTGGAGTGAAGACAAGTGTGTACGCTCTGCGTCTCATCATCAGCAACAGTGTATAGCATTGGCGGTGAGTCCTACCCTTGGGCCAGAAGCGTCGCGAGCACAACCTTGACGAGGCGAGAAGACATGGTTGAATTGCGGAAGATTGTGGGTTTTACAAAGCTTGCCAGACACAATATACAGGACTAATAGCTTGGTCGGAGTGCATCGTGGAAACCTACGATTGTGGCAACTATATATACAGAAATGCATGCACTGACTCTACGTCGGTGCGCACAGATAAGAGAGGGGAAAAGTATCTGTTGCAGCTTACGCTCGTGTTGGTCGGCAGGAATGTGGGTGATGACTGGACGGAAACATTAGGACACGGTCCTGTCGGTCCGGGTTGGGTGAGATGAACACATCAAACACGGGCCGACCGACTAACATGCCTGGTTAGGATACGAGTAAAATGATTAATTTCACCATGAGCCCACAGACCATGGCGGCTTGACGGGATTTGAGTGAGATGAATACATTAACTACGGGCCGACGAGTGCCGTCCAATCTCATACAGTTTAACTATTCACAGACCTCCAACTCCATTCATGAAAACTAATCATAACGCTGTCAAGAAGGACAGTGCGAAATAGACGAATGTCCGATTCCGCTTTTTTTCCCTTTGTCGTCACTGGTGGTTCAGGTCCCTTGTACATGGGGCGAACCATGGTTGTCGGTGCAATCTTTAACCGAGTTGCGGCGAGGTGTTGTCTGGTACTGACGTCATTTACGCACCATCGTCCTCACCAATGCGGATAGCACCCTCGCGGCTGAGGCCGTTGGCCCAGAAGCCGTTAAGCTCAACATCGCTCTCGCGGAGGTTGGCGTGGACAACAAGGAGCCAGGCACCGAAGCCAGCCTTGGCAAGAACATCGAGGACAGCGTAGGCAATGATCTCAGAGTCGACGCTGACCTTGCGAGCACCGTCGGCAATACCCCAGACACTGAAGAATGGTTAGCCTGTGTAGATGTTGGGCAGGTAGAGGTGAAGTGAAGACTTACATGGGGTAGGCAGTCCAGAGAATGAGCGTGTAGGCAGCAATAGAGGTGAAGAAAGCGCGGAGCTTGTCACCCTTGGCCCTGGCGTTGGCACCACCGTTGATGCCAAGGTGCCAGAAGACAAAGAGGAAGGCAATGCAAGAGAAGGTGTACCAGCCCCACTTCTGGGGAGTCTCGTCGGAGCCAAAGCCAGCGAACAGACCAGTGAGCACCATGATGATATCGGCGATGATCATCATGATCATGTGTCCACCAGACATGCCAGCAAGGAGACCGAGATCGAGGAGCAGCAGAGGGGTGGTGATGCTCCAGTCGACGTAACGGGCCCAGTAGATCTCACGGTAGGTGGTGGTGAAGGTGTCGGGAACGTGGTCGTGCTGCTCGCGCTCGACAATCTTGTTCAGGGCAACACCGTGACCGGTGGCCATGGCAAAGTACGAGAGGGCGGCAGTGAGAGTGATGACGGTAGTGATGACATGGTAGAGGCGCTTGTTCTGTAGAGGGGGGGTAACCGGTTAGACATGTATCAAGGGACTGGTCAGAGAGCTTGTCAAAGAGCAATTGATAGGCTCCAGACAGCTAGCTGCAGGTAGGTTTACGTACCAAAGGAACCCTCCATGACATGACGGTGAAGCCGGCGGAGGCGACCAACATGAGGACAAAGACAACCCACAGCGTCTTGGTGCCGGAGTCGCTGGCGACCTCATAGATGGGCTTGTTGCCAGGCACAACCGTGGGGATGGGGGCCACAGATGAGGGCGAGGGCGAGGCGGTTGGCAGCGGGAACATGTCCGACTTCCTCAGGATGTCCTCGAACTGGTCGACGATCATGATGGCGGCGGCGGCGTTTGTGGTTTGGTGGAGCTTCTGGGGACCTTGGCAGCAGATCTATGTGCTGAAGGGAAAGCTGATGAGGTTGACAGTGGAATGGGAGAAGATGGAGTGAGACGAGGCGGCGTTATAAAGAGGAGAAGCTAGGCAGCTATGCGGTCACCTGTTGGAGCTGCGGGCAGGAGCTATACAGAAGGAGAATCGAGACGTCATAGCCCCTCACGAGGCGGCGCCATCATTGGCTCCCGCTCGTGCCGCGAGTATCAGCAAGGATCTGCGAACTGAGCGAGCTTCAGCTGGGGCCGCTGGATTGGCAGCTTGTCCAAGCTACCGCAGTACTGCTGGTGCGGCTTTGCAGCTGGGAGCCTGCCAATGCCTTGACGCTGTTGCACACACGCCCTGGGCGAGACATTGAACGCGTGGCGCGGCGGTGCGGAGAGGACTGAGGTTGCTGGTACATCGGCCGCCTTCATCGCGCTTTGGTCGCGCCAAGCCTGGCAGGCATGTTCCCCACAACATCATCGCAAGCCATCGGTTGCGCGGGCGGGCGTGCACTGCAGCTTGCTGCTCAGCAAACCGGTTTCATCCTCCGTCGATGGTTATAAGCTTTCCGATCCAGCCTGTCCTCTGCGCATTGATGGCCGTCTCAGTATTGGCGACTGTTGCTTGCGATCGCCTCGATTCTTCCACAAGGGCGGCCTGCTGCCCGTATTGCAGACATCATGTCGCACCTTTGTAGGCAGCCCCCAGTATGCTGATACTACCGCCAGCCCTGTACATTACATGGCTGTTTCCCCTCACCGTGGTGTGATGTGAGCCTACAGCGACAGCTACAGCACACCCTCTAGCTGCCGTAGAGCCGAGCACGGCCCCGATGTGCGTCGACGATGGTATACAAATCAGTTAGCCAGCCGATCAGCTACCTCAGTGAGCAGTATCGTGACAGCAATCGACGGCTATCCTGACCTCAACCTCCGCCAGCTTTCCCACCCATACTCCTGCCAGCACGGCATGCCATTCTACCGCTCAACAAATTGCAGCTTGCCGGTTACAGCAGATATGCAACCGCGTGCTGTGTTAGCCTCCAAAGAGCCCGACTGCTTCCGGAAAAAGCCAGAGAAAAGAAGCAAGTCGGTTTGGCCACAGGCGGGGGTTGCCACGGCCTGCTCTTCCTTCCCGCCTTCACGGCCTTTGATCCTGCCAGCCATCTGCTGCAACTCCTGGCCGGAACTTCCCGACCGCCGTCTGCATCCCATTCATCTACCCTCTTGTTTTCTCTCCTCCAGGAGCGACGGAGACTTTTGTGCGGATACAATGGGCTGGACCTGCTGTTTTCGTTGCGCTGCCTTGCCCTGCACATGGCGCCCGCGTTGACGCGCCCGTATTTCGGCGGAAGCACCCCAAATGGTCGCTGACACTTTGAGCAAGACGACCTCTCTACCAGGACTGGGCCTCTTGAGTCTGTCATGGTCGGCCAAATTGTCGCTAGCTTGTAGTCGCTGACTAAGTCTGCCGCTGCCGACCGCCCAACTCGCGACTTGCCGATCGGCCGCCTGCTGTACTCGCGGCTTCTATGCCATTGTCTCACATGCCGTTGTGCCACACCACAACACCATGGCTGCACACAACCCCTACGCTATTTTCCTATCCCAATTTCTGCCCTCGCACTGTTCTCGACCTTGACAGCCGCACCCCACGCTACTGTTGAATGTTTCGGCGTGAGTGCAAATTCGTTGTTAGCGCTCCATCATGGTACTCCACATTCGGCCTATCCCACGCTGCCTCTGTCCCCAATCTGCGCCGCGAAGCCTACAAAGCTTCTACAAGCCTCACCAAGTGGGTGCCGACTCGCCATCACGGTGCTTGATCATCTTTGAACATCCTTATATAGTGCCGCTGTTCACCCAAGGTTGCAGAAGACACCATCCGCCTAGCCTCTACCAAGCCTTTTACGTCTCCAGAGGCCCCACTCGGCTCTCGCATACTCTTTGCTACCTACCTACCAAAGTCTCGGGACACGCCAATCAGTCTTCAGAACATTGATAGTTGCAAGGGATAGAGCTCTATCGAGTTTTCCTTTTTTTTCTCCCACTCGACGTTTTGCCTACTATTATCCACCAAAATGGCCGCTACAGCCCTTGACATTGCACGTCTTGTGCTTCGCGAAGGTGCAGAGGAGGAGCCAGTCGCATGCTCCGGCAGCAACGACTACAATGGTCGAATGGGAGCCCGTATATCATCCATCTTTGTGATTTTGGTGGCATCTACCTTTGGTAAGTACAACAACACGACCTTGGCTATCATGCACTAACAACGCACAGGTGCTGTATTCCCCGTCTTTGCAAAGCGTAGGCGCCACAGGCTTGTACCAAACTGGGTCTTCTTTGCCACAAAGTACTTCGGATCAGGTGTTATCATCACAACCGCATTCATCCACCTTCTCGCCCCAGCAAACGAAGCACTGGGCGATGAATGTCTGACGGGTGTCATTGCCAAGTACCCATGGCCAGAGGGCATCGCACTAATGACCATCTTTCTCATGTTCTTCCTCGAACTTATGACGATGCGCTACGCCAAGTTCGGTGATGGTCATTCTCATGATGCCAGCCACACTCATGCAGCGATACCTGCCACCAAAGTAGACACCAATAGCCTCGAAGGAGTAAAGGGAGAAGATCTGGAAACCGGTGCCAAGAACAATCCCAACATGCGCGGCGAAGACCATCTTGGCCACAACCGAGAGCACGCTGCTGACGGCGAGTACAAGTCGGATACAGAGCCTCGCATGTCCGCGCCAGCCGAATATGCCGCTCAGCTTACTGCTGTCTTCATCCTCGAGTTTGGTGTCATCTTCCACTCGGTCTTCATTGGTCTAACGCTTGCTGTGGCCGGAGACGAGTTCATCACCCTCTACATTGTGCTGGTTTTCCACCAGATGTTCGAGGGTCTCGGTCTAGGATCGCGTCTTGCCGAGGTCTCTTGGCCAAAATCCAAGCGCTGGACGCCCTACCTTTTGGGTCTGGGTTACGGTATCTCGACGCCCGTTGCTATTGCCATTGGTCTGGGTGTTCGCCAGTCTTTTGCCCCAGGGTCGCGCACTACACTCCTCTCCAACGGTATCTTCGACTCGATCAGTGCCGGTATCCTCATCTACACTGGTCTCGTCGAGCTCATGGCGCACGAGTTCATGTTCAGTCCTTACATGCAGAACGGACCTGTCAGCAGAACGCTCAAGGCTTTTGGTCTCATGACGCTTGGTGCTGGCTTGATGGCTCTCCTAGGTTACTGGGCTTAGACCAATCCAAAGCTGCCCTTTTGTGCTTCTTCTTTTCTTTCCTTCCTGACATGGCTAATGTATCATGCCTTGGGACAGGGTTCTGGCGTATAGAAAAGGTCGGCTTTTTGTCTTTTAGTAGCATACTATTTTTTTTTGCGTTGTTTGGGAGGAAATATCCAGATAGATGATGATTGATTGCACATTGCATTCTGGCTCGGATTAGACGGATTATGGATTATGGCATTTTGTTCTCGTTCGTAATAGACTGTATGAAGATGATCTCAAGATTGCACCCTCACACTCCTGTTGTCATCAAAAATGAAGAAAAGAAAAACACAAGTGTTGCTAATTCACATAGATGGATGTATATGTATTCTACGTATGTGTACGTTTCAGAGCATACTATGTACATGTATACATGTGTATTTGTGGGGTATGCTGTTCTTCCAGAACCAACCGAATTCAAATTCTGTGGAGAGAGAGAGAGATGAGGGGGATTTGGGGTATCATAAAACTAACTTGAACAAGTAACAAGCCCTCTTTATTGGGGGCCATCTGATCTTTTCTTCCCGCCTTACTCTAGGACGCAGAAAAACAGCAATCTCCATCCCAGAGAACACACGCACACAACGAACCTCTTCGCCGCTTATCTATTTCGGTTGTGGAGAGAGAGAGAGAAACGAAAAGGTCGTTAAAACAAAAACCACACATTACGGATCCAGGATGGAGGATGGATGGGCAAGGACGAACAAGGAGAGACAAAGGGAATGGTTCGTACGACGTCGAAATCGCATTCGACGTAAAGTTCCGTTATGCGCCGTTTCGAGAACAAAACCATAAAAACGAGTGAGTGCAAATGCAGACAAAACCGGTAGATGGTAGTTGTATAAGAAGATATGCCAAGAAGAAAAAAAGGTTCGCTCGTTTTGATGCAAAACGCCAAAGCGGAAAGCAAAAAAGATGCAAATGCAGCGCAATGCCAAATAAGCAAACTGGGGTAAACAGGCAAATGCATGCGTCCGTCCTCAAACGCAGAGACAAGGAAGAGAAAAGAGGGTTGTTTTCCACCGATGTGGTTGGGCGGGTGTTAGGATGCTTCCAAAGCATCTATCGAGGCGTGGAGATGCCGGATGCGTTCTTCGAAAGGAGAGCCGAGAGGCGAGAGATTTTCGTGCTTCTTCATGTCGGATTCGCGTGGATTGCCATATGAAACCCATTGACCAGGGAGTGAGGGGCGGAATTCTTTAACGGGACTGGTAGATTTGTTGCGAGGCGATGATGTACGAGAGTTGTCGGTGCTTTGGCCGACAGCGTCGAGACCTTCTAGGTCTACCCCACTGTCGCGATCGATGACACGATTACTATTGAGTCCTGGGAAAAAGGGCGATTCCAAAGCGTCTATAGCCTGGTGCATTGGACTCCAAGGGCTAAGAAGGCCTTTGGACTCTTCTGCTTCAGCGATTTCGTTGTCGTCTTCGGAGATGAGTACGCGGCCGCCTAGCTTGACGTCGCTCACGTTGACTTTGTACTCCAAAGCCTTCTGGCCATCTTTGATCAACTGCTCGGTCCAGCCCAAACATCGCCGGAGACTTTGGTTCATCTTCTGACTGTCATTCAGCATCTCCCGATGTTTCGAAAGGTCGAGCTGGAGACGTTTCTCGTCTCGTGCGCGGTGTGCTTCATCACGCTCTTGCTGGGCGCCAGGACTCAACGCACTGTCATCGAGGGAAGATTCACTGCTTTCTTCTTCTTCTTCTTCTTCCTCCTCCTCTTCCTCCTCATACTCTTCCTCATCGTCATACTCTTCTCCTTCAGACATGTCCGAGAGGTTCCCCAAGCTGGCGGATCCAATAGCAGACGTCTCAGTAAGAGAGTCCATATGGTCAGCAGCAAAGTGCCCAGCCCGACTCATTCGGCGGAAGCGCCTCAGCTCAGCCTTTTGTTTCCGTATCTCTTTCTCAAGCGATCGGTTGATGGCAAGAAGCGACGAGTTACTGATTTCAAGATCAAGCACTTTTCGTTCCCTTCGTGCATTCGCTGCAAGCTCGTTCATGACCTCAAGCGGAGTCTTGCCCTCGCTGTTCCTCTTCGGGCTTTCCGAAATTGGAGATCCAAGGGGGGAGAAAGCCGTATAGTATGGGGAGGGTGCTGAGGCTCTCTTTTCTGTAATGCTCTTCTCCGCATGGAGTGGACTTGGTGCCATGGCGGAAGGCTCGTTGGTCGACGACTTCCTCAAGCTAGTCACAGAATCAATAGACGACATGCTAGAGCTTTTGACGTGGCCTCGCTTGATGGTGGAGGCGACACTCGATCTTCGTCCGTTCCGGTCACCAACATCGGACCCGTTCTGGCCGCCAAAGATGGCTAATGCCGAGTTTCCCGAGCTTCCTCTGCTCAGAGCCGGTCGAATTTGAGAGGCTCCTTTACGGTAGGATAAATGTGCAAAGTCTTTTGTGGGCGAAGGCGGTCGGAGGGAGGCTTCGTGTGAAGTCTCGGCAGCAGGAAGCAGTTCTGGTGATGTAGGAATGGGCGGTGGGGTGAGAATTGGTCTACGGCCCTTGGCCTCGGGCACAGAGTCTGCATGGAAGAACTGCGGTCCTCCTGACTGGGACCTGCTCACGGAATGGGATCTGCTCACGGCGGACAGTGGCGGGGAAGGTGCGTTGCGGTTGGCGGGACTATCATCCTGCCTGCCGTCGGCGTAGAAGAAGGCAGGCGCCTTCCTGGCGGGTAGCGGTGCCTGTGCGGGTGGCTCATATGGGCGGGCGTCGTTGGCATGGAAGAAGCGAGGCGAAGTGTCCTTCCTGGAACCGACCTCTGACTGTGTCTGGCTGTATATGCCGGCCAGTGGTGCCCTCGGAGCCGAGGCAACATGTGTGCTCTGTCCGACGGTGCTGCGCGGTCGTCCTGGCCCGGCGGCGGTCTTGGCTATAGCGCCGTGTCCGCCATAGCTGGCACCGTGGTCCTTGTGGAAGTCTATGGTGGAAGTCGGGCGCGAATTGCTGGGCGTGGCCGAAGGTGTGACGCTCGGCGTCGACGATGCGCTGTCTCCGCCCACGCGGGACTTGCGTGACGACGAGCGCGGCGTGATGTTGCTGCTGAGAAAGGCCTTTACCGGCGTGACGCTGTCGTGCGAGGCCACGGTGGGCGCCCTGGGCGTGGTGCCATTGCTGCTGCGTGCGGTGCGGGTGCTCGTGGTGCTAACGGTCGACGAGGCGGTGGGCGCAACAGCTAGTCGAGGGGTCAAGGGCGTCGTCTTTGCCGTTCGGTTACTAGCGAGCGTCGGCTTCAGTGGCCGTGGATTATTTCGGTCGGGTCGTTCGATGGGCATCCTCCAGTGTGTGCGTGTGTGGCTATGGTGTGGGATATATGCGGCGGATGTAGAGGGAGAGCATGGCCTTCTGGGGAGGGCAATGGGTGGTTGCTAGGTTAATGGGCCGCGTTGACCGTGTTGATGGTTGCTTGTTGATGGCCGCTAGGTACGTGTCGGTCTTGCGTTGTAATGCCCCACTCTACAATGGCAGCGGTGGAGGGTTGTAAATGGTTGGCGACCGGTCCATGGTCGAAGAAGACGGACGGGAAAGAGAAGGGGTTCAGGCGTTCAGGCCGTAGAGCGTCTGGAATTGTGAGAGATGAGAGCCATCTCGTGGCCCTGAATGATCCTCAAGGGTTTAGATCGCCGCTAGTGCCCCGTTGGGCGTAGCCGTGAAAGCGCGCACGCGTGCGTCATACACTTTCATCACCGCCTCACTCGCATTACCCTACCTTAGCCGCCCACCATCTTACCCTCTCTGAGAGATGACCCCCCACTTGCTATGAGCGATGCTGCAGGGTCGGTCCCTTCACGAGCATCACACGTCCTGCCTCGTGGCCCACCCAAGCCCCAGCATGAACCTAGAAAGCACGGCCTCGACGCGCCCGGCTTGCTCTCTGCGCTCTCCTCAACCACCATGACCCCCTCGAGTGGTCCCTCTCACGACGTCCCAGACCGCCCACAGCCCGCCCGCACCGCCTCCAACGAGCATGACTCCCTCAAGTACCATCTGCTCGGCCCCTCGCTCACCAAGGCCGGTCAGGATTCAGTCGACCAGTCAAAGGTCTCTGAAATCATATACAATGCCTCCAAGGGCTCCAAGTTCTTCAATAACGAGGAGGTCAAGGACAGGAACCTCACCGAGAAGATTAACAAAATCTTGGCCAAGCGGCAACAACTGGACAAACTAGACTTGACCTCCGACCTCCGTAGAGCCGATGACTACATTGCCGAGCTTGAATTGGGTAGAGACCTCAGCCAGGTAGTCGTGCACCTCGACTGCGATGCCTTTTATGCTGCCGTTGAAGAGCTCGATCGCCCAGAGCTGAAACATGTTCCGTTTGCCGTGGGGAAAGGGGTCCTGACAACATGCAACTACCATGCACGGAAGTTTGGCTGCCGCTCGGGCATGGCAGGCTTCGTGGCCATGAAACTCTGCCCACAGCTCATCTGTGTACCCATGAATTTTCAAAAGTACATGGCCAAAGCAGAAGAGGTCCGCCAAGTACTGGCCCTCTACGACCCTGGCTTCGAGAGCGCCAGCTGTGACGAGGCCTACCTCAACCTCACAGAGTACTGCAAAGAGCACCACCTGACCCCAGAAGAGGCTGTCAGCCAGATGCGCGCACATGTCTACGACAAGGCTAAGATTACCGTGTCCGCTGGCATTGCAGCCAACGCAAAGCTTGCAAAGGTTTGTTCGAACATCAATAAGCCCAATGGCCAGTTCCTCCTTCCTAGCGACAGACAGACAATCATAGACTTTATGAAGACACTTCCGACACGCAAGGTGAACGGGATTGGTCGCGTCTTCGAACGAGAGTTGGACGCCATAGGGGTCAAGACATGCGGAGACATCTATGCACACCGAGCGTACCTGGCTAAGCTTTTCGGCCAAAAGGCGTTTCACTTCCTGATGCAGTGCTACCTTGGCCTGGGGCGCACTGTCATCAAACGAGCGGAAGATTATGAGCGGAAGAGCGTCGGCACTGAGACGACCTTCAAGGAGTTGCAATCGCCTGATGCCCTGCGTGGTAAGCTCCGTAACATCGCCGAAGAACTGGAAGGTGACTTGAAGCGTACCGAATACAAAGGCAGAACACTTTGCATCAAGATCAAGCTACACACGTACGAAGTGCATACACGACAGACCACTCCGCCTTTTGCTATACACAAAGCAGACGACTTGTACAAGTACGGCCTGCCAATGCTAGAAAAGCTCATGAGAGAGATTCCAAACATGAAGTTACGACTAATGGGCCTACGCGTCACTCACATCATCAGCACAAAAAAAGCGGGCATCGATTTCTTTGGCCGCGTTGCAAAGACGCCATCCACGACGACTCCCAAACCTGCTACGTCAAAAGACGATGCAGCATGGGAAACATGGCCAGAGGAAGAATTTGAAGAAGCAGCAAGACAGGAACGCAACGACGAGATGAATGAGCTGGAAAGGCTATCCCAGGAACAAGAACTGCATGACACAAAAGAACAGCACACTGCAGAACCACAATGGGCCTGTCCTATTTGCAGCATTCCACAGCCTCCGGATGACGCGACCTTTAATGCACATATAGACTATTGTCTATCAAAGCAGACTATCAAGGAAGTAGTGAAGTCTACTGCGCTGCCACCGCCGCCCTCACAGCCGCCACTACCAAGTCTGGACAGGCAACCTAGTGTCTCCAAGTCTGTACAGAAGAAGGGCAAGCGCGGAAGACCAAAGAGTGAGACGCAGCAGGGCTCGGAACAGCAGGCGAGAGAGAAGAGGCGTGCATTCTTCTCACTGGGCAATGGATGAAAACTTTGGAACTCGTAGTATGTTGGATTTCAATCAAGAGGTGTGTTGATGTACAGTACATGATATTCAAACAAACATTTTGGAAAACAAATGAACTAGAAATGTTCCATATCCATTACACTTGCCTCCTCGACACATTACAGTAGTTCCCCTTGCTCATCCTACCCTTATCCGCTTGCTTCCAGGAACTACAAGATATGGGAGAAACAAACAACCGCCCAACGCAAAAAGGGGATATCCAAAAAAATAATAGAAAAAAAGGAGGGAAAGAAAGATCGACATGAGCAAACAAAAGAAATTCGCAGCCAGCGTGTCCATCCTCACCCTTTCTTTTCTTTGACAATCGCCAACACACTCTCTCTCTCCCAAAAGAAAAGAAGACGAAGAAAGAAAAACTATGCGCCCCTCCCCCACACCTAAACCCATGCACCCCTCTCTTGTACCCTTTTTTTCCCGACAGCCACTACGGCTGCCGACGCCTCCCCACAGTCCATTCTTCTTTGTTTCTCACCGCACCACCAGTACCAGCACCCTCGGCACTTTCGCTGTACCCAGGGGGGACAGGCCATTGGATGTCTCTTTCCAACTGGCTGAAGGGGTAAGCGCTCATAATCTTGTCGATATTCGGCGGATGTGAGCGCAGCGCGATAGGACCCGGGTGTTGCAGCGGTAAATGGTATTGCGATTGTGGCTGGTTGTCGGCGTCATCGAGGGAGAAGTCTTCCATGTGCGACCTACTTCTTGGTCTCTCGGAAGAGGGTTGTAGGTGAGTGGGGAGGGAGTCAGTTCGGGGCTTGTAGATAGCTTCTGTGTCGCGGTCACGTCCGTTGTTGCTGTTTCTGCCGCTGCTGTTATTGCTATCGTTGCTACTGTTGCTACTGTTGCTGCTGTTGCTATTACTGTCTTGCGTGACTTGTGAAGGGTAAGTTTCGCCGTGAATCTGGGGTTTCCAGTCGTTGAATTCCTCTTGGATGACCTTTTCGTTTTCGCGGCGACGTTCATAGGCTTGGCGAATGTGGTCACCGGCAGCATGGGTGAGGGATAGACTTCTGATTTTCTCGCCTATGCTGTGTGTGTCGTCTTCTACCATTGTTACACCCTGGTTTGCTGGTGGCGAAACAGTCTGCGCGGATGGTGGTCTCACCATGAATTGGTCCACTTGAGAGGCGCTTCTTGACGCGTTGCGCGAGTCCAGGTAGTGATCCACAAGCTCATTGGTCGATATGGCATCAACCTCTACAGGTGCGCTTTGTGTGGGCATGAGGTCCCAAGTGCATTGCCAGCACCACGACCGTTGCTGCATGGCTTCTAGGTGCTCTACTCGGTTATTACTGACCCATTCGGGCATGCGCTTGAGGTCGGTGTTTAGGAAGTAATGGACACCTTCCGTATGCCGGAGGTCTTGGACATCGACGGATAGAGTAGAAAGAAGTTGTAGAATGCCATATAAGAGCACCCAGCGTCCAAGACGTGCTTCGCGTGGTGACATGTGTTTCACATCCGTGGTAAGTTCAAATTTCTCGAACTCGTCGATGAGTGGCGATCCTACCGCGCTTGTCAGTAGAAGTTCTAAAAGGCGTCTAGAATGTCAGCGTACCATTAAAGTTGACGTCAAGCTTCTCAATATTCGTTGCGTCATTGAAGAGAATGGAAAGCTGCAAGTGCGCCTTCGCATCCTTGGTAGTTTCCTTGCTAGACGTCTTGGAATTTTCCTTCTTGAACGACGAGAAAAAGCCCTTCTTTTCCTTGTCTTTACTTGGCTTCGGTGCGGCTTTGGGTAGCAAGGGGTACGGGTGCGGGATATGAGCATATCCGTTCTTGATGTCATATGTGACTAACATTTCTGTTATGCCAAGTTCCGGTAGATCCGCTTTGAAAGCATCGTTCTTCCGATGCGCCATTTCCCATTTCCTGGATGCGCGTTCCTCACGTGGGTTCCAAATGACATCTCGATCAACCAGGTAATCATACAGAGATCCGAAATCGTCTTGCAACGCCCTGACAATCTTGCGGTTAAGCCAAGTCTTGTTTGCACTCGGTGGCCAACTACCATAGTTACGTGTAAAGTAGCTGACGAGGAATTGACGGAAAGCTTGGTAGCTTTGGTAAACTGGACCGTGAGTAGCCTTTGTATTTTCTTCATACAAATCATCAAAGTCGAAACTGGACAGCTTCTCTTCTGCTTCCATAACACGCAACTGCAGTGTCTTCTTAGCAAGCCCTAGGTTTCGTCTAGTGACCACAGATAAGCGCTTGAAGTCTGGGTGGTTCTCAAGGTCCTGACTCATGACGCCCGAGAGATGAACAAAGCTTTCGAGGTAGCCTTGTCGCCATCTGACAGCATCCTGCTCCGCCCATGCAAGAAGCGCCAAGGCATGTTTGGGGTTGTTGCGTATGTCATCCAGCCTATGATGAACAAGATAGTTTGTAATCATCTCCACACTGCGTTCCCGAGCTGTCGACGCTGATGGTGTGCCCGTGTCGAGATCGTACATGACCTGTATTTCAGGTTGCAGGGTATTCAGCATTTCATAAATGTCTGCACCCACGATGGGTTTTCCGTGCAGCAATGCCAGAAAGTTGCGTATGGCAACATGGTGTAGCCTTTGCCCTTGCGGTGTATGTATTCTGCTAGGTGCCGTGAACCAGATCTCGTGAGTGGGATTGCGCTGGTGGGTCCGGAGAAAAGGAGGGGGCGAATTAGAGCGGTCTATCTGGGAAGACTCAGATAGGTATTGAGCTCTCGAGGCAGCTCTGGAGTCCATGCTGGTATGGTGATCGATTTCAAAGAGCGATGGGGAGGTTCCACCTGGGGACGTTGGACCTAGCATTCTTCGTTGGGCAGATTGGGAAAAGTGTCGCGAGGAATGCAGGGATTGCGGGCTTGCACTTTCCGAGAGGTTCCAGTCATCCACATCGTTATCATCAATCTGACCATATAGCAAAGCGTTATTCAACCAAGTAGACCCAGAACTCTGGAGCACGTGAAGTTCTGCGCGAATTGAGGGGATGGGAACATCCTCATCGACTTGCTCTTCTTTGAAGTAGATGAGAACGCTACCGTGCTGCATATCTTGGTCCTAAGATGCCGTGTCAGATGGCCGAAATTGTCAAAAGCACGAAAAAGACTTACGACATTGAATCCACCATACGGCGGTAATCCATCTTTGCCTCCCTTCCACACTTTGAAATTTGCCCATGTTTTCTGATAAGTTGGCATGGGAGGGTAGGAAGCGGCAGACTCGGGTCGAAAAGTGGTTGGATCAGGCGCGAATGGAATGGTGTTTTTGGTGGGTACACCTCCTCCTCTACCACGGGGAGCGTTTGTTTCTTTGCCTTTGGCCTGGTACTTTACCTTGTCCTTGCTCTTGAACGAGAGGTCGGACATAGAACCAGATCCTGCAGTTCTTGGTGGGTGAGATCGACTACCACCACCACCGTGCGAGGAACTACTGCGCGACGTCGTACGACTATTGTTACTAGATGCCGTGAGGGTGCGGGAGATGGCGGTCCGTGAGGTGTTCGTACTCGGCCCTGGACGCCAGTGGGCGTGTGCGTCATGGTTCTCGTAGATGGAAGCCGGAGCGCTTCCCTTGGACAGAGTATGCTTTTCCTTTTTCTCGACCTCCTTCTGCTGGACCTTTCGACTGCGTGCGCCGCGTGCAGACATGGCTTAGATGTGACGATGGCAAGACCATGTATTCAACTCGTGGCCAGGGTTGTGGAGGATGTCCTGTAGCCGGTGCAGCTTGCTTTTGTTCCTTAATGCTCAAGAATAACCACAAGGGGCAGGGAACATGTCGGAGCGACTCGAGAGCGTGGCCGTGTTCTGACAAAAGCGGTGACAGGGCAGGGCGGGTGTGGAAAAGTGTGATGCGACTGCGGCGTGGGAAGAGGACATTGAAGAATCACGGGTCAATGCAAGTGGAAAGAGGCTTGGGTAAAATGGGCACGTGAGGGAAAGCTTATTAGAGATCGGCTCAGATGAGCTCAGATTGGAGTCGTATTTTGAACGTATGCTCTGGAAAACCCGTGTTTCTCATTTTGTCGCACAGGATGCGGAGCACAGGGCAGTGTCGGAAGCGGACTGGCGGCTGATAAGAAAAGTGTAGCCGACGCGAGTTGCTGCACCAAGCGAGCAGCCACAAGGCGTTTGCAGGAGAAGTGCATACAGTGGGGAGGCCAGGTTTATAGCAGTGGTGGTGTGTCTGTGTCTGAGCCAGAGGGCCGAAAGGGGTCCAATCGCGTACGTGAGAAGGTGAATGTCGGGCGGATTATTGTCTTCTTTTTCCTGGCGTCAGCAATCTACACGTCCATCATCATCATCATCATCATGCAGGAGGAGATTGATCAACAGTGTCTGGGCGCAGAGCCGAGGGTGAAGGTGGTGCGGCACAGGATACATGGATGTGAACCTGATGAGAGCTATTGTCCGAAGGCATGCCACCACCATCTCAGAAGGCCCAGACTGACACGACATGTTGCCCAAGGTCCAGAGTCAGGGCAAGCTTGGGCCCAGGGGAGGCGGACGAGCGAGACGATTTTCGGGACGAGACGATTCAGGCCTCAACGGCCGCTTTGCTCGGCGTACCTCGCATCAACGTGGCGTCAACCAACCATGTTGCGATGGTGCCATGGTGCCAGATGTGCCCGATGTGCCAGATGTGCCGTCCTGGACGCCGGCTCCGACGACAGACCGACAAGCTGCCCACCCACTGCAGCCTTTTGCGCTGTCGTTCCACGCCATGCCACTAACGTGTGCCAAAGCAAAAACAGTACGGTAGAGAGCTGGAACACACACCAGGTAAAGAGGCAAGTAGACGCCGAAGCGCTCGATTGTTGCAGCACAAACAGCTGTGAATAACAGCAGGCCTTGCAATGGCCAAACAAAGAACAAGTGACAAGGCTGTTTGCGCAGGGTGTATGTGTATGTGTGTGGAAGGGTGTTTTGGTTCGCTGGAAATGAGAAAGGCAACGGCCCAGCCACACAACACCAGCCTCCCCCGCCTCTGCCATACCCACACACCCACTTTTAAAAGTAGACGAGGCCGCCATACGTCACTCTATAACACTACGAGCATCCGGTGGTCAGCGTCCCTGCCGACAACCCGCTGCAAAGCAAGATCAATCCTGGTCTGCCTCAATCACTGCCTGATATTAAAAAGCGCGCTGCCCTGCCTTTGTTTGCGCCTCGGTGTCTTGCCTATCCTCTCGTCGCATCGCACCACCTGCTCGGCCTGTCCTCCCCCCCCACCCCGCCAGCACTAGG
>Ga0265797_10004933_pt1 | contig 19912 bp, 16 predicted proteins | sample P2T30metagenome_FD_192433 | JGI IMG/M metagenome (GOLD analysis project Ga0265797, IMG submission 192433) | Plant litter microbial communities from East Loma Ridge, Irvine, California - P2 T30 | ecosystem: Environmental > Terrestrial > Plant litter > Unclassified | place: USA: California...
TGAAATTTCCAAAAACGACAGCGACGTTCATACTCGACCAGGTAGTCCCATTGGCAAACTCCATGGTTGTATTCGGACCCTGATATTGCCCAGTTCTGAAACTTCCAAGAAAGGTAGTACCGGATGCAAGAAGAGCCTGAGAAGGGAAAAGCGCATTCCATCGTGTGTCTGCATCGTGGAAATCAGAATCGGTAGACACGTTCGCCAGATAGCTCTGAGCGCTCATGCCGTTAATCATCTTCACGGGCGACGGTTTGAAGGAAGAATCGTTGTTGGCTTTCACAACATCTCTGTACGTATATATCTCTGGAAGTGCTACGCCATCCGATGAAACAGAGACCAATTCCGATCCGGTGGGTCTTTGGAATTGCATTGCCGAAGCAAGAATATCTGGTTGATAAGCAAAGTGGTTGTCGTAAGCTTTGGTAAAGAGGTTCAGCATCTTCAGCTGGAACTCGTATTCGGTCTTGAAGTTACCGGCGGCGACTTGTTTTTGCATCGTGTCCAGCTCGCCTATGATGTCGACGGGTTCTTCGGTGTATCCTTTCGGTGGGTTTTTGAGGTAAGCGACATTCGATTGCCATTTGACCATGACCTTGAGATCGTCGATCAACTTGACATTTCCTTCCTTGTCAAGAGGCACAGACTGCAGACATTTTACTCCCAACTCTGCAGGAACGACAGGTCGGGCTCCAGAGGGTAGAGCTGCTATGGCCATACTGACAACCGCACAAGGTTCTTGTCCAGGAGAAGCCGATGAGGGGGTCGACGAGTTCAGAGCACCTTCTGAGCCCGAGGCGGTAGTACTGTTCTCAACTGCTGCTGCCATCATCAGGTCTACATCTGCTTGCGTCATGACCTCGTTCATATCAAGGTCAGGATAGTCCGGAACACCGTACATCCATGGGTGCGGATTTGCTGTTGAGAGGCCGCAAAAAGCGCCGAATAGTACGACGGACGAACGCATTTTGATTCTCAAGGGGTGGTCGTGAGGCGCAGGTATGCAAGCTCCGGGCTTTACAGCAGGATTCACAGTTTTGCCGTGAATAGAATTAATTATTAAAAAAGAGCGATCCAGCGCCAATAGTGTACTCAAACTAGAAACAAGAATTGAAAGCGTGAAGAAGAATCCTTCCGCAGCGAACTGACAAGAGAAGGAAAGAAGGTAGAGTATTGCAGCTGTGTCTACCTACCCACATATGAAGCACATCGTGCATCCGCTGTGGCGGGGCGATGCTAAGGAAGGTTAATCCAGGGTGCAGCAGCGTTGCTGCATTATCGAAACATCAAGACCCAACCAAGCAAAGTAGGCGAAGAAGTCGAAACAATGTCTGTGTCCATAGTCTGTCGAAAGCACAAGTTATTGCGTTCCGGATCAAACTCTTAAAGCCATAACGCGGATATGCTGTCGGCTGAACCATTAGAAGTCCTATCATCGGGATTTGGTATGAAGAAGCCATGCTTTGTTACGCATGGCATGTGAGATGTGGTGGAGATGCAGAGTGGACAATTGTGCGGTACGCGAAACTGACACGAAACATTAACGTGCTGGTGTGCTAAGCCTTAGTTGGCCTAGCCACAAGATGCAACGTCTCGAACGGCATCATGCGAACCTGCGAACTGCAGTGCGAACACCCTGAAATAGTCACATGCATCTGCAGAGTGACTCCGTGTGGCGGTTCAGTTGGCGATATAGCGAGTGCTGAATAAGGCTGGCTTCCGAGTAATATGTCTCATGCGTGTCTATGCTGCAGGGGGTGATTAAGCCCCTACTACATATGGCAAAGGGCTCTAATCTTGTTCTAAATCTTCTTGATACTGAACTTCTCGGTCCCATACCTCAACCTTGGTAAATGGGCTTCTTAGCCAGTTGTTCAGCTCATGAAGGAAAAGCTTGCTGTTCTCTCTGCCAAGATATTCCGCCAAAAGATTCTCCGCGTGTCCGCTACTTGCCCTCAGATCTACCATTTTCAGGATAGAGACAATGTACGACAGCAAGAATTCAGCGTTGCTACTTGTTGTAACTGCATCGGAGGATGAAGCCTCAGACTCGGTGTGCAGGTAGGTAAAAACGCGGAGTTCGCGCCGAATCCAGGCACGTGCTTTCGACTGCAGTTCAGGCGAGTTTGCGATCAAACGGGGAGAAATGTCACTGTATCCTGAAAAGCGATTACTGCCGACATGCATCGAATACAGTTTCCTTCGGTACACGTCCCTGCGTCTGCGCAACGCAACATCTTCAATCGGCGGCGAATATGGGCGACGTGGGCCGCGTGGTCTGCTCGGCAGTCCGTAAGGTGCAAAAAGAGAGCCAGGTCGATCGGTGCGGCTATGAGAGGCATTTGCAGGTGGGTGGGTACGTTGAACAGTGTAGCTTTTGTAGTCGGTGGGAGAGCGCCAGTCGTACTGTACAGCTGCAACTTGTGCTTTGCCTGCGTTTATCGTCAGTAAGAATGTATTGTATGAGAAGGGGGTGCCTTACATAGCGGGCAGGTCGACCGTTGCTGCAACCAGGACACTAGACACACAAAGTCAAATGTGTAATGGTTGCATGGAGAGGCGATGGCCCTCTCTGTTACTGGAGAGAGACATATCACACAAGTGTCCTCCGAGTCGCCTTGAGTCGAGCCAGCCGTGCTTGCTGGCATGCGCTTCCTTGTCGTGCTGTCGGGCTGAGGAGACGAGGATATGGCCCTGATGATGAGCTCATCCCGTCGGGAGTGAGCTCGGGCCAACCAAAAGTGATCGCGACTTCCCTCCTCCAACGCAGCCTGTTCGCTCGACATTCACCTTCCCGCTCGCAGCACGTGTCCAAGGGCGTGCAATTCGTCGCGCATCTCTTGTTTCACCCTGCAGCACATTCCTCGCGTTGAATGCTCATCTCCGCTATCAGACACGTCACTTTGCCCTCTATCCGACGCTCATTACCAGCTATGCTAGCAACTTCAACCCGGCCTGCTGTCGCCGGGCCAAATGGAAAGGCAACATACCACACTGTAACCGCGCTAAAGAGGTGGTCGTGTGACGAAAAAGAGCTACCTTCTGTACCTGACGTCAAGGCAATCCACATCTACGACTTCGACAATACGCGTATGTACATGGCGACTCTCCATCGCAACTAGAGCTGATATCTTGCAGTCTTCGCAAGTCCTCTGCCGAACAAGCAGCTATGGAACAGCGCGACCATAGGCCAGCTGGGATCACCCGACATGTTCCTCAACGGAGGCTGGTGGCACGACTCGAGCATTCTCGCGGCAACGGGCGAAGGCATCGACAAGGAAGAAGCGCGCGCATGGCAAGGCTGGTGGAATGAACAGATTGTCGAACTCGTCGAATCCTCCATGGCCCAGAAGGACGCGCTGAGCGTGCTTCTCACTGGAAGAGGAGAATCCGACTTCGCTGACCTCGTCAAGCGCATGGTTCGCAGCAAGCGATTAGACTTCGACATGGTCTGCCTGAAGCCCGCGATAGGCCCTGCAGGTCAGAAGTTCAGAAACACCATGGAATTCAAGCAAGAGTTGCTCAAGGACATTGTTTACACATACAAGGATGCAGAGAAGCTGAATATATACGAGGATCGCGTCAAGCATACCAAGGGCTTCCGCGACTTCTTCTTCCAGTTCAACGAAGACTTGCTGAGAGCGCAGAACCAGGCATCGCGCCGGCCCATCACGACCGAAGTCATTCAGGTCCCGGAGAATGCCACACAACTCGACCCCGTCGCCGAAATCGCCGAAATCCAGAAGCTAATCAACGCACACAACATACAGGTCAAGTCAGGCAACGCTCCGCCCGGCACTCCGCCCTATCAGATCAAGAAGACTGTCTTCTACACCGGCTACATGATTCCTTCTGACGTAACCGAGAAGTTGACATCTCTCGTCTCCTTGCCCCAGGGCGCACCGAGAGACGACATCCGATATCTCGCCAACAGCATACTCATCACACCGAAACCGTGTCCGAAGAGCATACTTGACAAGGTCGGCGGTATTGGAGCAAGGGTCAGGTGGAAGGTGACTGCCATCTCCTGCTTCGAGAACAAACTCTGGGCTGCGAGAGTTGAAGCTGTGCCTAAAGGGACCAAGTTCTATTCAGAGAACCCCGTGCCCACGGTAGTCTTGGCTATTCGTAAAAATGGTCGGCCAGCAGATGCTGCACGAATCGTCAACTGGCATCCCGTACCCCAGGATCAGGCATTCGAGTTTGACAGCGTTGTAGGCGAAAAGCAAATGTTGCGCATTGAGGAAGAGACACCGAATGAAAGCGAGTATGAGAGCTACTTCCCCAACAAAGCTCATCGCAGAGAAGACCAAAACGGCCGCCACGACAACCGGCAAAATCACGGCCGAGGAGGCAGGGACAGAGACGACCGACCAGGTGGTTACCGTGGTGGCAACCGAGATCGCGGCCGTGGTAATAACAGGAACCCTTCGTACGGTCAAAGAGGAGGTGCCCGCGGCGGTAACCGGGGTGACCGTGGCGGCGGTGGTGGTGGTCGGGGACGCGGTCGTGGTGGTGGTGGTGGACAGTACAGGAGTCTGGATGATGTCGACCACGGCTATGGAAACCGAAGCCATGATAACAATCCGGATGCCTTTTACTAAGCCCAGGCTGTGTAATTGTCCAACTGGAGGAGTTCGGTCATGATAGTATGTACTGTTTAATAAGATACCCGGAATCGTTCAGCGCACACCAAGATTGCGTTGCTCTAACAGTCTACATTTACACCATTGATGGACAGGAAGCTTTCAACACAACCTCGTTTCTACGCTCTTCGGACCGTGTCAGTGCACGACCTTCCGAGAAGGCCGAGGACGAGGCTGGCAATCGGCGATGACATTTTATCAACACCTTTCTGTAGAACCATTGGGCCACCCAACTCATCACCGATGCGACACGCTACACCTTCTTCAACCGTACCCAGAGTCGTATCAAGCCTAGTCTGTTGTTTTTTATCTCTCGTGAGGATAATATGGGGATACGGGTGGGACACAGTGCCCGAAGGAGGTGAATCGGCGATCGCATGCTGAGCTCCTAGGGTAAAACTTGATTGGGGTTCACCACGACATTGCTTGGACGCATGGGCTTAGTAAAGCGGGGTGACTGCAGACTTTGGCGGTGTATAAGTATGTGAGAGTATGAGAGTTCAGGGTCGTTGACGGACCCTGATCGTCGCTGGCCCATCGCTAGTATGACGTCTATCGTGGACTTCCTGTTTGGGTAATATTGGTAGCTTTTCAGAGTCATTACAACTACGGACCTCGAGGCCGTAAGTGATTGTCGCTCCTTCTCTTGGCGTGTTGCACCATACGGCCGTTTGTTTGCTCACTGTCCGTCGCTGACAATCCGACATCCACAGCTGTACCAGTCGAATCGGGTGCTTGCTTCACCCGTCATCTCCTGCCCAGAGTGTCAAAGTCATCGGATTGAAGAACACGTCGATCTACGTCGCCGCTCCCGAGCCCTACTCGACCTACGTTGAAGCTCATCAAGACTTCCCGCCAGCTTGCAGAGTGCCGGAGACACTCCTTCATGCTACAAGATGCCAGTTCGGAGTCGCGATATCACAACCCAGGCCCATCGTCCTCAATAGAGTAGAGCGAATTGACGCCTTCCACGTCCTCCATTAGCACGGGAACAAGATGTGTACAAAAGTTATCCTCAAGCACAGCACATGTCAACACGAGTTCTGGGTTAGGCGCAACTGCACACGCCATCCGGAGTGCGTTTTCCTTACTCAAGTCTACCGAGAGAGAGGTGGCGAATGCTGGGAATGCGATCCAGAGCAGGGACCGCCTGAAGCACTTTTTCCGCGCGAAGTGAGCTGGCGAAGGGTTAAAAGCAAGGTCAGGGAAGGAGGTCCTGTCAGTGTTTGAAGCGTGGAAGTGGTGTTATGTCCAGTGTGTAACTATCAACGTCTCATTCAACATATGCGTCGAATATTTGGACCGACTATGCAGATACCTCATCACTCAATCATATGTTCGTCAGATCGTATATCTATATTCTTCCAAGTAAAAAGGGACTCTGCATCTTCTCGCACTTTCTCCACACTCTCCTGTCACCTCCTTACCACCGATATCATCTGATCTAAGTTATCCAACACATTCACACTCATATTCACCGATCACCACCGAGTTCTCTTAACCCGAGCAATTTGAGAACCAACTACCAGCAAGATGTGCACACGCTTCGTCGTCAACTACGCATGCGGTCAGAATAGTTCACCCATATACAAGCTTCGAACGTCACATATGTAGAGAAACCGGCGGTATCATAGTATAGTACTCCATCGATATGAATGGGAGATGCGATGCTCATCTTTGTGATGCGCAACAGCCAAGTACTGAGTGCAAGGAGCAAAGTAGAACTACAAGAGAGAGGAAGAGAGGTTGAGTGCACAGAGGTGAGCAGGTCGAAGCCGTTCAACGTCGAGACAAGAAGCGTACAGACGGCAGTAACCTTTGTCGGACATCCCGTTCCTTGTATACTGTCGAGGGTATACTTTCTCGAAGATAGGTAGCGACGTAATGGAAGGCACAATACAATAGCACAAACAGGCACGAGTGATTGGACAAGACGAGTTTTTTTCCCATTCCACCCATATACCCATTCTATTCATTTCGTTGCCTTTGGTTTCATTCTATGTTAATCATACAAGCCAAGACAGAACGCCATACCAATGCTGCGCCGTGAAATGCCAGACCGCTAAAAAAGGCAACAAAGACGCGAATAGCTGAAAGCATTACGCAGATGCAAGAGCGAGAAAGCAAAAGCAAAAGCAAACATGCGTCGTAATGCAACGGTACAACATGCAAAAAAGAGAAGAGAGAACTAATCACTATCATCCCTTGCCCGTCCAGCCTGGCTTCCTTCAAAGTTCCTCATCCTGGTTGCATGGTTGTGGTTGATCATGCTGCGAATGGGGTTCTTGCGTGCCGCACTAACCATGCTGGGTGTAGGAGGGTGTCTTGAGGCGTGGACACCACCGGTTCCATATTGCACTTCGTCAAAAAGGTTGTCGTACTGGCCTTGGGTCAGACTATCCTTTCTTGATGTCTTGGAAGGCTTTACAGGTCGGACAGTTGATACCTCACTAGGTTCAGAGATGATAGATGGTTTGGACTTGGAGGACCGCGAGGACCGGTGAGGGCGTGATGAGTCCTCATCGTCGGCGGAGTCGGCGGATGTCTTCCGCGAGCGGTGGGAGCGGTGAGAGCGTTTTGATGACTTGCTGATGGACGACTCGTTGTCATCGTCATGCTTTTTACTGCGGGACGACTCTTTGTCGTCGTCGTGCTTCTTACTACGAGACGAATCTTTGTCATCGCTATGCTTCTTGCTGCGATGGCTCACGGATGTCTCAGCGTCGTCGTCCTTCTTAGACTTATGGCTGCGGTGGGAACGGTGCCTGCGTCGTGGACCATCGCCGATCTGAGAGATACTGTCGCTGGGAACGACAGTGTCAAGATCGTCCTCGCTTACTTCTTCAATGTCAAGGTCGTCGATGAAGTCGTCATCGTCATCCTCGTGCTTGGACTTGTCACGGCCTAGGATGCTGCTGACGATGGAAGCAGCCTTGGATGCAACCTTGGTGGGGGCCTTTGATGGAGCCTTCGATGCAGGGGCTGGTGGAGAAGGCGATGAGCTACGCTCCTTGCGACTGCTACTACTGTGCTCTTTGTGCGAGCTATGTTTCGAAGATGAAGTGTGAGAGGACCTGGCCTTTGATCTGCCCGAGCTACTCTTGTCATCATCGTCAGCACGATCTGCCACGAACGATGAGATGAAAGAGCTAGGAGCTGCGCTATGTGCTTTCGAGACTACACTTTGAGGCTTGGACGATGGTCGTGGAGGCTTGGACGTTGTTGCGACACTTTCCGGCCTAGCAGTGGAGACAGTGCTTCTTGCCCTTTCAATCATCAGCAACTCAGGGCTGGTATTGGAGCGGTGAGCTGCCGTGAGCCTCGAAGGAGCCCTTGACGGGGCAGTAGAGTATGCAGGGGCATATTCGATCGCGAGTGGCTCTGCGATCTGCGTGCGAGGAGCCTCAAACTGAGACGGTGAGTAGTAGCTAGCGGGCGCAGCCTCGATTTGTCGTGGCACAGAAGTCCTAGGGATCTGGGAAGCGCGCGAATAGGATGATTGCGCGTCGTCTTCAATGCGGCGTGCTACTGGTACTACTGGCTGAGCAGGAGTTGGCGGTGCAGCGGTCTCGACAGGTGGTTGCGCGGGTTGTGGGTCCTGCTGGGGTGTCGGGGGTTGGGATGAGGCCTGAGCGAAGAAGCCAGCCGCAGTGTTGACCGCGTTTTTGGCGTCCATGAAGGCGCTGAAATCCGCCTCTTTCTTCGCACTATCTTTTTCGCTCCGCATGAATGCATATGTGACGGCTGCACCTGCAGCAGCTCCAAGTAATGTTCCGAGGATGTGCGTGGCCGCCCCACTGCTGGAGTCGGATTTCGTCGTCGTTTCGGGAACAGGAGCGACAGTGGGTGCAGAGGCGCTTCTGGCTACAGTCGGTGGCTTCGGAACAGCTGATTCGGCCGGTGGTGCCATTGGTGTTGCGCCAGCTCTCGAAGCACACGTGTGGGCACTGAAAATACTCGGGCTTTCCCGGAAGCTCTGCGAAACTGTCCTCGACCACGTGATGACCCGGCTGTGTTCGATAATGGTACCATCGTTTCTCATATCTGGTCCATTTCGGTAGACGACCTCGATGCTGTTTCCGTCAAAGTCCAGAACTGCGGCATTGAAGTGACCGTCTTCCGCGCAACGAGAACCCGGTGACCCATTGGGACGTCCACCGGCAGTTAGTGCAGCGGTATAGAAGTTCCGGACCGCAGTCGTGCTAGGTGCGGTGAATGCGATGTGTGCTGCGCCGGCCCTTACACTACTGAGCTGTCAGTTGCGGTGTGCCTGGTGATCATTTGTGGTACTGACCCAGATGTTTCTTGGCAGAGATAGAAATCGGCATCATGAATTCCGAGACCAATTTGGTTGCCAAATTGGCCAATGTAGCGGTAGCCCAGTGGTTGAAGCGCAGAGAGAAAGAATGACGTTGACGTTGGAAGATGCGATACCGTGAGACCAATGTGGGAGACGGGCATTGCTGAACAGCGGTGAACAAAAACAAGAACGACAGGACGCGGACAAAGCAATCGCCGAGAGGAGAGTCAAGAAGGAAACAAGATATGAATATGCACACGATCAGGTTTGAACGTGTTAGAGCGGTTGGAGATGTATGGTGTGAGTAGGGAGGGCAAGTATCGGTACGGCCTCGAGGTTTATATCATAAACCCCGTCCAGGTGCAGCGTCTCGATGCATCGTGAACCGAGTGGCAGGGCGTTCCATACCGTTGCGGGACACACCCTACTAGCACGCCCCACTGCTGCAGTTAGCTATCAAGGAGGTCGCTGTCAAGATGTTGTGATGCTGCCACATGTCCTGCGTCTGCAGCTAACAAATTTGTTAAAGTAAGCGAGGTGTCGGTGTATGACATTGGTCCTCGACGTCGGCCCGGAGCCGCGAGAGGTTTAAGTCGCCGCACGCCTCACATTGCGTACTGCGCTATAGTACATATGGACTCGTAGCATTCTGGTCGCTTGTCGCGTGCAACAGAGTATTTGCGGTCTGGACGCGCCACTTGTCGTCGTAACGCGCCATTGGACATGGCGTGACGTCGACACTGGGGCACCGTTCGCACAAGAACCAAGATGTTGCTGCAATGAGGCTACGATCGCAGGCATCGTGGTAGATTCTTGGAGTCGCACCAAAAAGTCGGTAGGACTTGCCATGCTGTTGCTTTTTTCGATGTTTACGCGAGATCATCATGGGAGATCGGCGATGCGGCTCCATGTATAGATGCTACCCGTTGCCCTCCCGCCACATGCGCAGAATGCGATGAGTCCCGTCAGGGAAGCGTCTAACCTCATGAAGTATAGAATGAGCGAATAACCGGGTATATGCTTGAAAGAGGGGTTCAAGGGATCGTACTGCGAAGATGACGTGAAGTATACTTTTTTCATTCGCCAGATATGTCATTCCTGACACTGATGATCCTCCTGCTCAGAGTTCCTAGAGTGGATGAAGAGCCGCGATATCCTACAAGCTAGCTACTGACAGACACGTTTCGAAATCGAACGACAGGCCCTGATTAGACCCAGTGGTATGACACCGTACACAAGGCGCATACAGACTAGCGTACTGTGCTGACAGAATAAGATGAAAGAAAAACAGGAGGTGCGGGGTAGGTTGAGCTGCCCCGCGATCTTCAAAAGAAGATTGATTGTTGTGCGTTGAGCCAGAGTAGTTGTTTTGTTGTAAAAAAACCTCAAGCAGACGCCCAAAATCAGATGCAGTAGCGCACAGGCTGTCGATGTTGCGATCTAAGCCATGAACGTGTCCTGCAGCCTATAGGTCCTGGTTATTTTTCATCAATGTGCGGTCCGTGATCCGACTCGTCCGCCGTGAGTCAGTTGTTGCTTGTGGGCTAGCTGGCGTGTCCGGTATGGATAGGTCCAACCCTTGGTCGTGCTGCCGAACTAGAAGATGTTCCAAACGTCTTCCGCAGCATGGCAGAACTTACTGCATGCAACGCTGGCACTGAGGTTAAACTGGCTAATGGCGATGCTGTCGTCCTTGATGTGATCGGCAAAGTCGTCGTTGCCCTTGGCCATGGCACCTACGAAGACTGCAATGCTCTCGCCCTTGTTGAGGCCGCCAATGTAATCGCTGACACGTACGACCTCGGAGTCGAAGCTGAGCGTGACCTTGCGGCAGTTGGGGGGAAGGTGATCGGTAATGGGGTTCTTGATGACTTCGATGAGTTTTTCCTGGGATGACGTCGACCGGATCTGATGTCTGTGCAGGAGTTGGACCATGAGTCCAGCGAATCGCTTGAAGGTACGAGGAATGCGCACTGTAGGGCTGACCCTTATGAGCACATTCTTGGAGGTGTGGATGTAGATTTGGAGCTTGCCCGCCTTGTTGATTGGCGAGTCAAGCAATGTGAGCAGACACTGTAGCGCCACGTTAGCTGACGAACGCCCTTAGCCCCCTCTTGTACGCACTTGATGTGTGATGTCAGGCCGGGCCTCGCTGATATCGCGCCCCATCTTGCGCATTACGCCAATGTGATCGTCGCTGTTGAGCAGATTGTACTTGTCTTCGCGCGCGCCGGGGCCCCGACCGGTGCCATGTGACGCCTTGTAGGTCTCGAGGGTCGCATTGCACAGAACGACGATCAGGCGCTGCGTGTCTTTGTCGTTGGTCGGGATGGGGGCATGCTGCTCGGCGACTAGCTTGGGCAGCTCTGGGGGAGGCATTGATTGTGTTCCTGCGCGCGGTACCGTAGTGTCAGCGTTGTCGGCGATTGATAGTGAGCAAAGGCAATGGCGTCACCAAGAAATCCGCGGTCGACATACTTGCGCGCTTCTTTCCCCGCTCGGCTGAGTCTCGGGAGGTAGGTCTTTCTGTTGGCGAGTTGGACTCTTCGGATTTATGGAGGGGAGCCATATTGACGTATGGTGATAGACAAGTTACTCGAGTAACCTTGTACGACTCTGTGTGACGTTTGGCGCGAAAAGATTGGTTCAAGGCAGGAAAAGCGAAGAAGTGATGAGTCGTTTATTCGGGTACCTGAGGATTAGCAATGGCTGCATGCACTTACACACCAGTATTGATGAAGTGTCTCTTGGTCGACGAGAAAAAAAAACGGTGGATATGCGGTAAGCTCGAGCAATGGCTGGGAACTACGCGCCCTATTTGTGCGAACTGTCGGTGAAAACAGCGTTTTTCCTTCGTCCAATCACAAACGGGCGAGCGGCATGATTACGTGAGAAACCCAACAATCCACCGACTTAGTCCTCATCACCAACTCGCCTATGCACCTTACCACGCAGAGTACAACAACGGGATGCACCAGCGTTGTGTTGGAAGCAGACAGCAAGCTGCTGCCTTAGTCATTGGCTATATGCGACGTGGTCGTCCATTGTAGCGACGGTTGTTTGACTCGACGCCAGGTCGTTCGTTGGTCCGGGGAAATCCAGCGTCAAGCGAGGTCCGCAAGCGCAAGAGTATCCGAGGATGCGCAGTCAACTCGGCGTCAGTCACTGCTTACACCGACAACACCCGTGGCTTCGAGAGGAAGTGCTCCTTGCAAGTAATGTAAACTCCCAGTCGGGCGTCGGAACGTTCTGCAACGAAAGCGTCTCACCATAGTCTCTTGGCCCGCCTTGCATTTGAAACAGTCACCATATCAGGCGGTCGCCTCACATCGAACATGCCTCTATACGCCATGCGTATGGCCTTTTCTGTAAACATCATGCGATCTGCCAAGGATACTAAGCGGTCAGGTCATGCGCGAAACGAGTCTGGTTTGGCCGTCGCGCTGCCGCCTGAGCGGCTCTGTGGTGGGTACATGAACGCTAACCGTCGCATTTTGCCCGTCCCTGTCGCTGTCATCCAACATCACGTCCTCTTTCCTTATTCCGATTCTTTCAAGTCGCAGGCGATATCTTTACACATTCTTTTGGTGGCAGCCGGCTGTCTTGATTCTGATCGTCATCGCAAGCTCGTAAACGCTCCGACAAAACAAATATTATTCCAGTCACCTCGGCCAATTCGACCGTTCGCAACCAAACAACTTCAATATGGCTTTCGAATGGCTTGCACCGATCCTTACGCCCGCCGCCCTGCGCTCCGTACAAGCTGACGGTCGACCTGTCATCACGCTCTTTCTTGTAATCTTCGGTCTCTCAGTCTTCGGTGTCCTGATATGGTACGTCCACTTCGTCACATCCAAGATGTATCCGAAGAAGAAGGATCCAAATGCCAAGAAGGGCCCGTTGCTCGGCTTCATTAAGCGATAGATGGTGGAAGAGGGCGGAGGGCACGCTGGGCCAGGCTTGAGACGAGCAGGATCCTGCCGATGGAGGACGACACGACCATCAAGAGAACAATTGCGACGTTCATGTTCTGTCGCCAAGCGCAGTCTCGATCGAATCTACGACGAAACTACTCTGATCGGCAATGGTCTCCCTTCGATTTACCACGGCGCGTTGTCTATCTTGCGGGAGGGTTGAAGGATGGATCAGACCTGTTACTACTTGTCGCAAATGGTGTTGACAGGCCACCGAGGAGCACGCGGGTTTCATATCTATGAGCGAATGACTTGCTATACTTTCAAAATTCAATACATAATTCTTACCCATCACAAACCAAATTCTTATATACACGAAAAACTGGAATGTATCTGCATTATAACACTGGCATTTGGTTCGATAACTTGTTCCACGCCATTCGTTATACAACCTCTTCCGAAGCTTGTCGGCACTCATGAGGTCCATCGGGGATTACAAGCCGATGACGTATGACCTACCCACTTTGGATAAAAATGCAGCAAGTACACGTATATACGAACATACGGCTTATATCCGATTACTTTTAATCATGTCACTAGATATGTGGGTGCCTTTGAGTGCTATAAAACCTGATGGAAGGCGAATAATATGATGCCACCACACAAGATACCAACACACGCTTAAGACAGTTATCATCATGTCTACTCAGTCTATACCATCAGCATTGCCTCTACAAGGCAAGGTTGCTATAGTCACAGGCGCTTCGCGAGGAATTGGGGCTGGCTTGGCGTTAGAGCTGGCGCGAAGGGGAGCAAAAGTCAGTCCACCGACTTTGACCAAGTCAATCAAGCCGCTTACACATGTGACAGATCACCCTCGTATACACATCTCCGAACAGCGGAAATCTAGCAGAAGAGATTGCCTCGAAGATCAAATTACTTGGCAATGGTAGCGATTCGAAAATCGTTCAAGCTGACCTCAAACAACTCGACGCACCTGAGAAGATCGTGTCGGCGACTAGGGAAGCGTTTGGTGATAAGATCGATATCCTCGTCAACAACGCTGGCGTCTTGTTTGACAGGTCCATCACGGAAACAACAGCAGAAGACTATTCCAGCATATTCGATGTCAACGTCCGCGCACCTCTCCTTCTCACAGCCGCGGTAGTGCCCCATCTACGTGCACCAGGCCGCATCATAAACATGTCGTCTATAGGCGCACGACTAGGTATCGCCAATCTGACTCTCTACACTGCATCCAAAGCAGCGATTGAAGGCGTGACCCGGAGCCTGGCACAAGAGCTAGGCATTGCAGGGCATACAGTCAACGCTGTGGCGCCGGGTCCCACAGAGTCGGAGATGTTGGACAGTGTACCAAAAGAGGTCGTGGATGTCCAGTTGAAGCAAACTGCTGTCGAGAGAAGAGTTGGCACTGCGGACGATATCGCAAGAATTGTGGCCTGGCTCTGTAGCGACGACGCGAAATGGGTTTCGGGTCAGACCATCTCCGCGAGCGGTGGTTTCCTGAAATTGTAAACGCGTCTGTCAATGTTTGGCAATAAAGCTTCTTGTTTGATATGGAAGCTTGAAGTGGATCTCATGGTGTTTGGGTTCTAAGACCGGAGATGTTTGGACGGGAATAGATCGGATTTAGTTGGTACACGGGCAAGCGACCGTTCAAACAAACATGCAGAATACAACCGAGCGAGTACACATTTGTGCGGAAGTCGATGACGCCACAACCGTTGGATGGTCGATATTTGAACATGCATGCTTAGGGGTCGTCTTCTTCAAATTGTGAAAAGAAACTGATATCAAGACTTCTTAGGTGGGCTTGAATAGTCGCAAGCTTCAGCCAAGACGTACGAGCAGCAGTGCATCCATCTCTTACAGCTGTCACTCTCAGCCATGCCGCAAGATTATCGTGCGCCATCGAAGCTTGTGTCCAGATCCACATGGGAACGCGGTCGAAAGCCGTCGGAGGCTCGGAGCACAACGTGGAAGTCGTAAGGTGAGCCAGCATCGGCAGTTGAGCCTCAACGCACCGACCAGGGGCTGGATGGAGGCGCTTCACTCTAACGCACTAGGTTTTAGCCTACCACGTCCCAAACGCCTCTCAAACGCCTCGCTCTGCCATTTCGCATGGCGAAGACTAAAATGCATGGCCATTCACGTTTCAGAGCTGAAGCTTGGCATAGGCCTAGCCCTAGCCACGCCATCTCGCGTCCCTAATTGGCCATCATCCCGTTGCGATACGCGCTCGTAGACAGCGGATCTTACGGTGTCGCAGCTTTGCACTGCAGAGCCATGAAAGATGGTTCGACTTCTGCTACCGTTTCGCTCTTTGGGCCCTGGATTGCCCATCCTCCCGACTATCTGACGGACTGATACCCTTTACCCACTTCGCTAATGGCAAAGCTGACCTGACCTTGTCCTAACCCCCGTCGTCGGTGCCGCTTCTTCCTCTGTTCGCCGCAACGTTGGCTTATAGGCTTTTGTTTCCCCTACTCACCCCAAGACTCGACCGATTTTATGCCGGTGCTTCTTTAGCCGGGTGACTGAACGCCTCTTCTTGTACTATTTCTCTTCTTTTGTGCGGGCACTCTTAGTAAGTCACTTCATTCTTTTCCCAGGGCTTCTCGTGCTGGTGTGTCGCTGTTCCTGGTGGCTTCGATCTAACCTCTGCACAGATTACTTAGACACTCATTGAACTTGTTGCTCCACTTCGGCCACATTCAGCAGGTCTGAAGATCATCGGCATCCACACCAGTCATTCAATTGCTGCTACATTCGCTCCACCCAGCAGCTATGTCGTACACCACCAGCCTCACAGGTCGCGAGCGGTCAAGATGGCCACCGCTGACGCGCATGCTCATGTCCGGAGAGATGTCGGACGAAAAGGCGCGAGAGTTGACCCGGAAAGAGAAATTTGACGTGTGGATGGTCAACGAGGGTTACCGAAGATTGTAGGTCACAGCACCAGGCCAAAGAAGCAAATCGACTAACGTACCAAGCTTTGTGTTCACCTTTGCGATATTGCACGTCATGGTCTTCGTCTTTGGTATGATGAACTATGGACTGAAGGATAACTCTATTGGTTCAAGGAATCGCTTTGGTCTGACCTTCCCCATTGCTCGTTCGGCCGCTCTGGTGCTCCACGTCGACGTCGCTTTCATCCTCTTTCCAGTATGCAGGAACCTAATTTCTATGGCCCGTCGTACGCCGTTGAACGACGTAATTCCTTTCGACAAGAACATTACCTTTCACAAGCTGGTGGCCTGGTCCATCGTGTTTTTCTCCTGGGTTCATACTATCGCCCATTGGAACAATCTCGCCCGATTTTCAGCAACGAACGACCTAGGATTTATGGGATTCGTTCTAGCTAACCTTGCGACCGGACCTGGATGGAGTGGTTACGTCATGTTGATTGCGCTCAACGCGATCGCTATTACAGCTGCTGAGAAGGCTCGTCGCGCAAACTTTGAACGCTTCTGGTACATGCACCATCTGTTCATCATATTCTTCGTCTTCTGGTCGATCCATGGAGCCTTCTGTATGATTCAACCCGATTTTGCGCCTTTCTGCGATGGAATTGGTGTCTTCTGGGAGTACTGGATGTACGGTGGATTTGCCTACCTGGCTGAACGCATTGCCCGCGAAGTACGTGGACGACACAAGACGTACATCTCCAAGGTCATTCAGCATCCTAGCAACGTTTGCGAGGTCCAGATCAAGAAGGAGCATACCAAAACTCGTGCTGGACAGGTATGTCGCCTCCCTATTCGAACATGACCGTATGCTAACGACGACAGTACATCTTTTTGTGCTGCCCTGAAATCTCCATCTGGCAATACCACCCCTTTACACTTACCAGCGCACCTGAGGAAGACTACATCTCTGTGCACATTCGTATGGTCGGAAACTTCACCAAAGCCTTCGGTCAGGCCCTTGGTTGTAGCACGGAGAGGAAGCCTCCTGGCGAGAAGGGTGAGAAGGGCGGATCGAGCGAAGAGATCGCCTTGCGACAGATCCTCCCCCGAGTCTACATCGATGGTCCTTTCGGTTCCGCCTCTGAGGATGTGTTCAAGTTCGAAGTCGCCGTTCTCTGTGGTGCTGGTATTGGTGTTACACCTTTCGCCTCGATTCTCAAGAGTATTTGGTACCGCATGAACTACCCTCAGGGATCTCGCACAAGGCTAAGGAAGGTATACTTCTTCTGGATCTGCAGAGATTTCGGGTCGTTTGAATGGTTCAGGTCGCTGTTGCTGGCTATTGAGGCACAGGATATCGATGACCACATCGAGATCCATACCGTAAGTTTTATGCTCATCAGCGGCTCTTCGAAATGATGATTTACTAATCATCCCCATAGTACCTTACAGCAAAGATCAAGGCAGACGACGCGACAAACATCATGATCAATGACGCAAACGCCGAACAGGACGCCATCACCGGTCTCCGCGCTCCTACAAACTTCGGTCGACCCAACTGGGACATGATCTTCAAGTCCATCCGCAAGATCCACTCACCTGCCGAGGCTGGTGTCTTCTTCTGTGGCCCCAAGGGTCTTGGTTCTACGCTCCACGTCAAGTGCAACATGTACTCTGAGCCTGGCTTCAGTTTCGTATGGGGCAAGGAGAACTTCTAGATGCCATCACGAGTTTTGGAGAGCGAAAAATGGGGAGAAAGACGAAGGGGCTGGGGTTATACCATTTGCTATATTGAGAGCGAATTGTCACTTATTACTACGGTTGTACATAATTCGCTCGTCTCTTTACACTTTTGGTCTTTTTGTTTGTTAATCTTGAAAGCTGCAAGCGGCTAAAGACACATGTTCAAAGTCTACGATATCCCATAGAATTTCTAATGATGAAGAAAGAATGAATTCCATACGCAAGCGTCTCCACGGCCACACATCTTCGTACTTGCCAATCCAAAGATTAGCCTGATTGTACCTTGGCTCCCTCAGATTTCAGGCATCATACAATCCTACGTATCCGTAATCACGCCACTCTCATTCATGCATCCAAGCCACCCAAACATCCCGAAACCCTGTGCGCCGCAACACTAAGATGAACTCCACATCGCCTCGGGTAACGGCAATGCTCGGACTCCGCGGGATCTACGCTTCATACCGAGCGATGGGTTTGGGATGGCCCTTGTCAGCGCGTAGCAATTCAGGGTGCAGAGCGGACGGTGTGACGCAAGGTCGGGAGAGGAGACGGTTGTCAAGCTTTGGGTGTCTCGGGAGCCAAGGGCTTGGGGTCTGAGCATGTGAAAGGCTCCAGAGACTAGGATTTGTATATGGGAACTACGTCTTATGCTGTCAGATGAATTGGATATGATGGTGTGCTACGCTAAGCTACAATCGTTTCTTCCATCCCTTCTCTAACCAGTTGTTGATTCCTACAAGTCCCTCTAGTTCTTTAACCTCCGGATTGATACCTTCGCCTACACTTATATCGTGAGCTCCAATGACCCATACGTTGTCCTTCTGCGTGAACTCTCTTGTGCGCAACATCGTGTTCACTGCTTGTTCTGGATCGGCGTGCATGCCTGACTTTGCATAAGGTGGCCTGGCAGTACGTTTCGGCTCTTTGAGCAGGTCCGGGTGATGATAACAGTCGCCGGCCAGCAGTACAAAGGTGTGCTCGTTCTCGTTGGAACCTGATGTCGTTCGCAGTAGCATCATCTGATGGCCCGACGAATGTCCTGGAGCGTCGATAATATACGCTGATCCATCCCCGAAAACATCGTATGCCCGATCAAAAGCGCCGATGCCGATCCACTCAGGCTTTTTGAGATCTACAGCAGCATATTTACCCTTTACCATACCCTCCATGACCAGACCAGCTCTCTTATCGCCTGCTTCTTTCAATATATCATCAGGCACAAAACTCTCTACAATCTTCCGGCTACCATCCACTGGCAAAGTCTCACTCAGCGTTGGAGCTTTTGGATCAGTCGGATAACCTGGAGTTCGATGTACAAGGTCAGCAAGTTTCTCACATGCAGTTCGCACATGGGAGATACCCACCAGGCCTTGCGTATGTACAGCATGTTGGTCCAACCCACATCTCTGCCTCTTCGAATCCAGCCTTAGCCCCATCGCCAACATGGTCAAAGTGCATGTGCGAAAAAATGACTGCCTTGACTTTCTCAGGTTGTTGATCAGCCGATCCATGCTCTTGCAGTATCTCTGCCGGTGACTTCGGTTCGCATTTGAAGTTCGGTAGAGTACCTTCCACAATAAGAGGGGGGAGGTTTTCAAGATCTTTTCGCATGCCTAGATCGAAAACGTATTTATTCCCGGTTGCGGCGTGTTCGATGAGGAACACATAGTCTGGAGCATAAAATGTCTTCCTTTTTCCGCTCTCGTCATTGAAGTCTTCTGACTCTTGCGGCTTATCCGGACCGGGGAGCAAGACCATGTCCGTAGGGATGTGAAGACCGCCAGCTTGAATCAGATGGACTTTGCATGTTGCGGTGGAGGAAGGTATAGAATGCCATGAAACTTGGGTTGATGACTCTGACATGGCTATAGTGAAGATGAATTGCTGCTGGTTTTGGAATCAGATGTGCGAAATTGCTGTGTTGGAAGACGCTCGAGATGTTAAGTTAGTAAGATATGCCACTGTGTTGATGACGTCAACTGCATGAACACTAGCTTACTGCACATTGCTTAGAAGTTCGTCCAAATTTATCCTCAGACTTGATGGAGCTTAAAATTTAGTGTATGGTCTAAAAATATACACGATAACATCACATGCTCGAATGCTCCTCCTCGAGCTCGTGTACTATCACGAGTACCTTTGCAGACTACAAGGCACTGTTGTCTCCGCGTTCATCTGTTGATCGATCAATATAACAGTGGTATCCCTACACATCCGTTCACCCTCTTCCACCCCAAAACTCCTCCTCAGCCCCCTTCTTTTCTCTGCACTCGTCGCATTCGCCTTTGCCCTCTTCATAAACTACTATCATCTCACTCAAGGGCACATAGCATCGCGCACCTCTACGTGAAGAATCTTGACATGCGCCACATGTTGTGT
>Ga0265797_10004934_pt1 | contig 19912 bp, 18 predicted proteins | sample P2T30metagenome_FD_192433 | JGI IMG/M metagenome (GOLD analysis project Ga0265797, IMG submission 192433) | Plant litter microbial communities from East Loma Ridge, Irvine, California - P2 T30 | ecosystem: Environmental > Terrestrial > Plant litter > Unclassified | place: USA: California...
CAACTCTTCCCTGATGAAGCGCAAGGCGCCCTCCCAGAACGTGCCACCCGGTGTATCCAGCAATACCACCGGTACCAGCGGGCTTTTGCCAGTTTGTACGAGGGTGAGGACTTCAAGCGCCTCGTCTAGGGTGCCAAAGCCGCCGGGGCATAGCACGATCGCATCGGCTTCCTTGACGAAAAACAGTTTGCGCACAAAGAAGAAATGGAAAGACAGAAGGCGATCCGAGCCGTCGATGGTCGCGTTCGCGTGTTGCTCGAATGGCAGCGTGATGTTGAAGCCCAGGCTGTGGTCGCGCCCGGCGCCTTCATGGGCGGCGGCCATGATCCCGCCGCCGCCACCAGTGATGACCATCAGGTCTTCCTCGGCCAACGCCTCGCCCAGCGCCCGGGTAAGGGCGTACACCGGATGTTCACGGGGCGTGCGTGCCGAGCCGAAGACAGTGACCTTGCGCCTGCCTTTGTGGATATGCAGCGCGCGAAAGGCGTGGTCCAGTTCGCGCAGGGTTTGCAACGTGATCTTCGCGTCCCAGCGGTTTCGGTCTTCCTGCGCCATGCGTAGCACGGTCAGCAGCATGTCCCGGTAAAGCGGCAGGTTGCGACTGTCTGGCGCAAGGCGAGAAAGCTGGGTTTCGACCTGTTCGAGCACGTCCGGGCCGTGGGTGGCGAAATGTTCGGTCAGCGCTTGGTTGGGGCGGTAGGGCATGCAACCTCTCCGTTACAACAGGCGGGCGCGGATGCGATACCCACGCCGCGCGGCCGGGACAGTTGGGTCAGGGTTTCATGCCGCAATCGGCGGCAGTGTAGCGGTGGGTGGCAACCGGCTTTTTAGTCTTGTTTTCGGTGAATTCATAACGCATTACCGCGCCGCGGGCCATCAATTGACGATAGCCCTCATTGCGGCACACGCTCGCGCCCAACTGAAGGTACACCTCTTGAGGATTTTCGCGCATCTTCTGCGCATGGCTCGGGCGCACGGCCAGGTGATCGATCAGCTCGTTACCCTTGACTGTATAGCCTTGGTCGAGGATGTCCTCGTTGATTGCCCGCGGCGTGCCGACACTGCTTTCCTTGGCTACTTTTTCGAGCGTTTTGGTCAGCTCATAATCTTGTAGCGAAGCTGCCTGGGCAATGCCCATGGGCAGCGCCAGAAGCATGGAAACAGCGATGGTGAAGCGTGGCATGAAACCTCCTCGATCTGATGGCGCCCACGGCGCGAGCCCGTTGGACCGGCTGCGCCCCCCCGTGTTCCGGGGTAGGCGAGGGCAGTATAACCGCTGCCGCTGACGCCGTATTCGCGGGCGCGGTGTTAGAATGCACGCTTTATCCTGCCTGGCCGCCCCATGTCCCATGCCGTTTTTCGCCTGCGCGCCGAGCGCCTGGCGCGCAGTACCCGGCCTTTCATCGCCCGGGGCTCCAAGAGCCCGCGCTGCCCCCGCTGCCGGGTCAAGCCAAGCCATTGCCTTTGCGCCCTACAACCCCACATACGCAGCGACGCGGCGGTCTGCTTGCTGATGCATGATGTCGAAGCCCTGAAGCCTACCAACACCGGCTGGCTCATCGCGGACGTGGTTCGCGATACCTTCGCCTTCGGCTGGCAGCGCACCCATGTGGACCCGGCGCTGCTGGCATTGCTGGATGATCCACGCTTTGAACCCTACCTGGTGTTCCCGGGCGAATTCGTACAGCCACCGGAGCGGGTGGTGAACACCGTGGCGGTGGCTTCGAAGAAACGGCCCCTGTTCATCCTGCTCGATGCCACCTGGACCGAGGCCCGCAAGATGTTCCGTAAAAGCCCGTATCTGAATCGGTTTCCGGTATTGAGCCTGGCGCCCGAAGAGATTTCCCGCTATCGGCTGCGTCGGTCACGCCGGGACGATCATTTCTGTACCGCGGAAGTCGCCGCCATGTGCCTGGGCCTGGCTGGCGAAGCCGTGGCCGCGCAGGCGCTGGATACCTGGCTGGACCTGTTCAGCAGCCACTATCTGGCCGCCAAGCGCGGGCTGCCACCGCCCCAGGTCGCGAGCCCTCAGGCCAGCGCCGCCTTTGCGCGGGAAGGCCACAGCTGCGCGACCAGCATGCCGGCAAGCATCACCGCGCAGCCGAGGTAGCCCCGGGGCGTCAGCACTTCGCCCAGGAACAATGTGGCGGCGATGGCCGCGAACACGGCTTCAAGCGAGAAAATGATCGCCGCGTGGGACGTAATGGCATGCCGCTGGGCAATCACCTGCAAGGTATACCCCAACGCCGCCGCGACCATGCCGCCGTAGGCCACCGCCGGCAAGGCATCCACCATTGCCTGGGCATGGAACGGTTCGAAGATCACGGCCAGCAACAGGCTAACCAGGGCGCACACCACGAATTGTATGAACGCAAGGCGAATCACATCGTGGCGGCTGGCGAAGTGGCCCACCAGCAACACGTGGCCCGCCCATACGAAAGCGCCAGCCAATTGCAGCCAGTCCCCGGGGGCGACCTCGAAGTGCTCGTTCACGCTCAGCAAGTACATGCCCACCACGGCCAGGCATGCCCCCAGCCAGGTGCCTGCCCCGGTGGCGTGGCCGAGAAACAAACCCACCACGGGCACTACGATCACGTAAAGGCCTGTGATAAAGCCGGCGTTGGTCACACTTGTGAACTGCAAGCCGAACTGCTGCAGGTTGATCCCCAGCGCCAGTGCCAGGCCCATCGCGGTGCCGGCGGCCAATTGCCCACGGGTTGTGGCCTGAGGCGCGCGGCGGGTGCGCCAGTAGAGCAATGGCAACAGGCACACCGAGCCAAGGGCGAAGCGCAACCCGGTGTACAGGAACGGGCCCACATGTTCCATGCCCGCGGTTTGCGCAACGAAGCCAGACCCCCAGATCATGGCGGTGAGTAGCATCAGCAGGTCGGCACGCAGGGCTTGGCGGTGCATTCATTCGCTCCATGAATATTCTGGGGGCGAAACTTTGCCCCAATGCAGGCAACTTGACCACCCCTGTCGCTCTCGGCATGCTTGGCGCCGGTTCAGTTGCGGCAGATCGTCACGCCCGTGATGGTCGCCTGGCCGTGCCTCGCCCGTTCACACAGGATCCCCGCCGATGGCCAGCCACGACATTCTCATCGCCGACGACCATCCGCTGTTCCGCAGCGCCTTGCGCCAGGCATTGACGCTGGGCCTGGGCGCCGAGGCGAAGGTCTCTGAAGCGGAAAGCATCGCCGAGCTTGAAGCCAGGCTTGCGCAGAAGGATGACTGGGACCTGGTGCTGCTCGACCTGAACATGCCAGGGGCCTATGGGTTTTCCGGGCTGGTGCTGCTGCGGGGCCAGTACCCGAAGGTGCCCGTGGTGATGATTTCGGCCCAGGACGAGCCCGCGGTAGTAGTGCGAGCCCGTGAGTTCGGCGCCAGCGGTTTCATTCCCAAGTCCAGCCCACTGGAGACGATCCAGGCGGCGGTGCAGGCGGTGTTGCAGGGCGATGACTGGTGGCCGCCGCAGGCGTTCGAACCCGTTGAGGTCAGCGCGCAGGCCCGCGAAGCCGGGGAAGGGCTTGCCAGCCTGACCCCGCAGCAGTTCAGGGTGCTGACGATGGTGTGCGAAGGGTTGCTCAACAAGCAGATAGCGTTCGAGCTGAGCGTGTCCGAGGCCACGGTCAAAGCCCATGTCACCGCCATCTTCCGCAAGCTTGGCGTGCGTACCCGAACGCAGGCCGCCCTGCTGCTGCAGCAGTTGGCCTCCGTGGGCGGAAACTGAGCGCACCGGTAGCTGCATCCGCCAGGCCGATCGGGTAAGGTGCAGCACCGCAACCGTAGGGCCCGTTCATGTCTCCTTTCAAAGGCCATAGTGGCTTCAAGCGCATCGTCAACGCAGCCGGTTATTCCATGGCCGGGTTGCGCGCGGCCTTCACCGGCGAAGCCGCGTTTCGCCAGCTCGTATTGCTAAACCTCGTGCTCCTTCCTGTCAGCTTCCTTTTGCCGGTGAGCCGGGTGGAGCGTGCGGTGCTGGTGCTGGCCTGCCTGTTGGCGCTGATCGTGGAGCTTGTGAATTCGGCAATAGAAGCAACGGTGGACCGTATTTCCCTCGAGCGCCATCCACTGTCCAAGAACGCCAAGGACATGGGCAGTGCCGCGCAATTCGTGGCGCTCACGCTGATCGCGCTGGTGTGGGGCATCATCCTGCTTTAAGCCACCGGGCGCAGCACGATTTCGTCGCTGCGCCGCACGCCAGCGGTAAAGGCGCGGCACAGTTCGAGAAACTCGCGCATCGCGCAGGTCTGGTATTTCTGTTTGTGCCAGATGAAAAAGAACTGCCTGGAGAGGTCCAGTTCAGGCGTAGCGATATACACCAGGCTGCCCCGCCGCACCGCATCGCGCAATGCCAGCCGGGAGACGCAGCCGATACCCAGCCCGGACTCCACCGCGCGCTTGATGGCTTCGGTATGTTCCAGTTCCAGCCGCACATTCAACATGGATCGGTGGTGACGCATCGCCTGATCGAATGTGAGCCGAGTCCCGGAGCCCTGTTCGCGAAGAATCCAGGCTTCCTGCACCAGCTCCTCCAGCGTGGCTTCCCCCTTGACCGCCAAGGGATGTGACGGTGAACAGAACACCGCGAGCTCATCTTCCACCCAGGGTTGAACAGCGATGTCACCGTGGTGACAGTCCCCCTCGATCAGGCCCAGGTCCAGCTCATGCTGTGCCACTTGCTGCACGATGTGAGCGGTGTTGTGCACGTGCAGTTTCACCTGGCTCTCCGGGTGGCGCTGCATGAAGCTGCCGATCAGCAGCGTGGCCAGGTAGTTACCGATGGTGAGGGTGGCGCCCACCGCCAGCGAGCCGAAACCTGACTTGCCGTTGAGCAGGTCTTCGATCTCCTTGGCCTGGTCAAGCAGCGCCACGGCCTTGGGCAGCAGTTGATGGCCAAGGGCATTGAGGCTGAGGCGCTTGCCCGCGCGGTCGAACAGCTGGCAGCTCGACTGCCGCTCCAGCTCGGTGATCGAGGTGCTGGCCGCGGATTGGGAAAGGGCCAGCAATGACGCGGCGCGAGACACGCTTTCCTGTTGCGCCACGGCAACGAAAACCTGTAATTGTCGGAGTGTGAATCGCATATCTATATAACCGATTAGGTATATCTTGATAATTCATTTAACAGATATTGTGGCGGGCTCTAGAATACCGCGCAATCATGCCGCAGTGTCGGCACCTGCCAGGCATGCATCCGCCAAACAGGGTACCGAGTTTTCAGGAGCCTTTCTTCAAATGAGCAACTTCAACCACGAGCGCGTGCTCAGTGTTCATCACTGGAACGATACCCTGTTCAGCTTCAAGTGCACCCGCGATCCAGGCCTGCGTTTCGAAAACGGCCAATTCGTGATGATCGGCCTGCAGCAGCCCAACGGCCGCCCCTTGATGCGCGCCTATTCCATCGCCAGCCCGAACTGGGAAGAGCATCTGGAATTCTTCAGCATCAAGGTGCCCGACGGCCCGCTCACGTCGCAGCTGCAGCACCTGAAGGAAGGCGATGAGATCATCATCAGCAAAAAGCCCACCGGCACTTTGGTGCTCGATGATCTCAAGCCTGGCAAGCACCTGTACCTGCTCAGCACCGGCACAGGCCTGGCCCCCTTCATGAGCGTCATCCAGGATCCGGAAACCTACGAGCGTTTCGAAAAGGTGATCCTGGTGCACGGCGTGCGTTACACCAACGAAGTGGCCTACCACGAGTTCATCACCGAGCACTTGCCGCAGAACGAATTCTTCGGCGAAGGCGTGCGTGACAAGCTGATCTACTACCCCACGGTCACCCGTGAGCCGTTCCGTAACCAGGGCCGGCTCACCGACCTGATGCGCAGCGGCAAGCTGTTCGCCGATATCGGCCTGCCGCCGATCAACCCGCAGGACGACCGCGCCATGATCTGCGGCAGCCCGAGCATGCTGGACGAAACCAGCGCGGTGCTCGACAGCTTCGGCCTGGCCGTTTCGCCACGCATGCGTGAGCCGGGCGACTACCTGATCGAGCGTGCCTTCGTCGAAAAGTAAGCGGGCCTCGCTAAAAAGCCGCTCCGCCGTAAGGCCCGAGCGGCTTTTTCATGCCTGGGGTATGACCTCAAGCACCCTGATGGTGTGAAGGTCGGGGTAGTGCCAGCGCACTTCCACATCCCACAGTTTTACCCCGTACTGGCGGCTTGGCTCGGGTACCTGGTACGCGGGGCGTGGGTCTTGGCCAAGGCATTGTTCGATCAGGGCCACCAGAGGCTCGTTCAAGCGCTGGGCATGCCCGCGCGCCTGTTCCAGCGCCGGCTCGCTCCATTCCAGCGCCACACCCACGGGTGGCGCGTCGGCCAAGGTGTTGACCGCGCCCGGCACCTGGTCGGCGTAAGGTACGTAGGGTTTGATGTCCAGCACGGGCGTGCCGTCGAGCAGGTCGATGCCCGATAGCCACAATCTGCCTGGCTCGACCCGTTCCAGCTTCACCACGGATTGACCAATCCCGTTGGGGCGATGGGTGGCGCGGCTGGCGAACACGCCGATGCTGCGGTTGCCTCCCAGGCGCGGCGGGCGAACCTTCAGCCGTGGCTGGTCTTGGAGCGCCTGGTGAAACACGAACAGCAGCCACACGTGGCTTACGCCCTCCAGGCCCTGCACCGCCTCGGCGCGATCATAGGGAGGCAACAGCTCCAGGCACCCACGGGCGGCGCTGGCCAGGGCTGGCTGGCGCGGGATGGCGAACTTTTCCTTGAAGCAGGACCGCACATGCCCTACGGGCGCCATTGTGTAGGCCATGTCAGGGCCGCAACCGGAGCGTCAGGCCTTTCAGGAAGTTGCGCAACAGTTGGTCACCGCAGGGGCGGTAGTTATCGTGGCCGGCCTTACGGAAAAGCGCGCTCAGTTCAGGCTTGGAAATCGGGAAGTCCACCCGCTCCAGGATCTGGCGAATGTCGTCCTCGCGCAGTTCGAACGCCACGCGCAGCTTCTTGAGGATGTCATTGTTGGTAACGGGGAGTTGCACAGGCTGCGGCGGGCGGCTTTCGTCCTTGCCGCGCTTGTGGATCACCAAGCCGTCGAGGAAGTGGGCCATGACGGCGTCGGGGCAGCGCACGAAGCCGGCTTCCTCTTCCTTTTTCAAGTAAGTACGCACCGCTTCGATCGGCACCGTCAGGCCGCCGAGCGCGATGATGTCGACCAGCTTGCCGTCGCTGACATTGAGCATATAGCGCACGCCGCGCAGTACATCGTTGTGAATCATGAGTGGTTACAGGCCCTTGAGCGAAAACGCATAGTGTACCTGCCGCGGCTGCCCGCTGCTCAGGCCGAGCGGGCGGGGCGCGCGACCAGGCGCAGGTGTAACAGCGGATAGGGTTGGCTCATGCCATCGACTTCGCTGCGGCCGACCACTTCGAAACCTTGGCGCAAATAAAACCCCACCGCCTGAGCGTTCTGCTCGTTCACGTCCAGCGCTTGCGCGTTGAGATGGTCGATGGCGTACCCCAGCAGGCGTTTGCCCAGCCCGCGCCCCCGGTAAGGCGGATCGATGAACAGCATCTCGACTCGCCCGGCGGCGATCCCCGCGAAGCCCGCGATCCGCCTGTTGCGGTCGCGTATGCAAATCAGCATCACTAGGTCCAGGTAACGCTCGCGCATCAGCGCCTTGAGCTGCTCGATGTAATCACCGGGCAGGAACGTGTGGGTGGCACGCACGGAGGCTTCCCACACGCGCAGCAGTTCGGGATAGTCGCTGGCAGCGGGAGTGCCGATGGAAAAGGGCGCTGACATGGCTTCGGTCTCCTTGACACTTGCCAGCACCACTATAGCCCGGTTGGCCGCGCTTTTCTTACAGCCTACAGGGCGGTTGCCCACAGGTCGTATTCGTCCGCCTCGGTCACCCGGCACATCACCTTGTCGCCAGGGCTCAGCGGGCGATCGGCTTCCACGTACACGTTGCCGTCGATTTCGGGTGCATCGTAGAAGCAGCGGCCAATGGCGCCTTGCTCGTCTACTTCGTCGATCAGCACTTCGATTTCGCGGCCCACCCGGGTTTGCAGGCGCGCGGCGCTGATGGCCTGCTGGTGCGCCATGAAGCGATCCCAGCGGTCCTGCTTGATGTCATCAGGCACGGCATCGGCCAATTCGTTGGCCGGCGCGCCTTCCACGGGGGAATACTGGAAGCAGCCCACACGGTCCAGCTGTGCCTCGGTGAGCCAGTCCAACAGGTACTGGAAGTCTTCTTCGGTTTCACCAGGAAAGCCCACAATGAAGGTGGAGCGGATGACCAGCTCCGGGCACAGCTCGCGCCACTTCTTGATGCGCGCCAGGGTCTTGTCTTCGAAGGCCGGGCGTTTCATCAGCTTCAGCACTTTCGGGCTGGCGTGCTGGAAGGGGATGTCCAGGTAGGGCAGGATCTTGCCGGCGGCCATGAGCGGAATCAGCTCGTCGACGTGAGGGTAGGGGTACACGTAGTGCAGGCGCACCCATACACCCAAGGTGCTCAATGCCTGGCACAGCTCGGTCATGCGGGTTTTCACCGGCTGGCCGTTCCAGAAGCCGGTGCGGTACTTCACGTCCACGCCATAGGCACTGGTGTCCTGGGAAATGATCAACAGCTCCTTCACCCCGGCTTTCACCAGCCGCTGCGCTTCATCCAGTACATCGCCCACCGGGCGGCTGACCAGCTTGCCGCGCATGGACGGGATGATGCAGAAGCTGCAGCTGTGGTTGCAGCCTTCGGAAATCTTCAGATACGCGTAGTGGCGTGGCGTAAGCTTGATGCCCTGCGGCGGCACCAGGTCGATCAGCGGGTTGTGGTCCAGGCGCGGCGGAACCACCTCATGCACGGCATTGACCACCTGCTCGTACTGCTGGGGGCCGCTCACGGCGAGCACGCTGGGGTGCACATCGCGGATCACGCTTTCTTCCACCCCCATGCAGCCGGTAACGATGACACGGCCGTTCTCGGCGATGGCCTCGCCGATCACTTCGAGCGATTCGGCCTTGGCACTGTCAATAAAGCCACAGGTGTTGACCACCACCACGTCGGCATCCTGATAGGTAGGGACGACCTCGTAGCCTTCCATGCGCAGTTGGGTCAGGATCCGCTCCGAATCGACCAGGGCCTTGGGGCAGCCCAGAGAAACGAAGCCGACCTTTGGATTGGCGGCGGGCGGAGTGACAGTAGACATGACTAACCTCGGTGTGGGGCGAAGCCGTGGGTTCACCCGGTTGCGCGCTGGGCGCGTCTGATCAAAAAGTGCGCAATTCTAGCGATGCGCGCGCCTCATTGCCAGCGTTTAACGGGGGAAATGCGACCAGCGCTGCGCTATGCTTCGCCCCCTCGTGAAGGACCGGTCGCACGCTGCGATCGGGGCGAAATAAAAACACCGCTTGGCCGTCATGGCCGGGACAAAGGGTAGCAGGAGAGGTAGATGGTTCAGGCAAGCAATGAGGCAGAGGGCGCCCATGCCGCGGCCAAGCCGCTGAGCATGCTGGTCGCGGCGGTTGGCGTGGTGTATGGCGACATCGGTACCAGCCCGCTGTACACCCTCAAGGAAGTGTTCATGGGGGGCTACGGGGTCAATGTCAGCCATGAAGGCGTGCTCGGCGTGCTGTCGCTGATCTTCTGGGCGCTCATCTGGGTAGTGTCGATCAAATACGTACTGTTCGTGCTGCGCGCCGACAACCAGGGCGAAGGCGGCACCATGGCACTGCTGTCCCTGGCGCGCCGCGCCGTGGCGGGCTATCCCCGGTTGAGCTCCGTGATGGTTGCGTTCGGCCTGGTGGGCGCTGCGTTGTTCTACGGCGACAGCATGATCACGCCTGCGGTGTCTGTATTGTCCGCGGTAGAAGGGATGGAGCTGGCCTTCGACGGGGTGGACCACTGGGTCATCCCCATCGCGCTGGTGATCCTCATCGGCCTGTTCGTTCTGCAAAAGCATGGCACGGCCAGCATCGGCAAGCTGTTCGGGCCAATCATGGTGTGCTGGTTCGCGGTCCTGGCCGCGCTGGGGGTACTGGGCATCTCCCATCATCCCGAGGTGCTGCACGCCATCAACCCGATCTGGATGGTGCGGTTCTTCGCCAGCCATCCCGGCATCAGTATTGCCGTGCTGGGCGCGGTGGTGCTGGCGCTGACCGGCGCCGAGGCGCTGTATGCCGACATGGGCCACTTTGGCCGCAAGCCCATTGCCCGCGCCTGGTTCGCCTTGATTCTTCCCGCGCTGGTGCTCAACTATTTCGGCCAGGGCGGCCTGCTGTTGGAAAATCCCGAATCGGCACGCAACCCGTTCTTCCTGCTGGCGCCCAGCTGGGCGCTGATCCCGCTGGTGGTGCTGTCGACCATGGCCACTGTGATCGCTTCCCAGGCGGTGATTTCAGGGGCGTTTTCGCTCACCCATCAGGCGATCCAGCTGGGTTATATCCCCCGCATGCACATCCAGCACACCTCCAGCAGCGAGCAGGGGCAGATTTACATCAGCGCCGTGAACTGGATGCTGATGGTGGGCGTGATCCTGCTGGTGCTTGGGTTCGAATCCTCCAGCGCGCTGGCTTCGGCCTATGGCGTGGCGGTCACCGGGACCATGCTGTGCACCACGGTACTGCTGTCGGCGGTGGTCCTGCGGCTGTGGAAATGGCCCGTGGTGGTGGCGGTCCCCCTGCTGTGCAGCTTCCTTCTGGTGGACATGTTGTTCTTCGCCGCCAACGTGCCGAAGATCGTTCAAGGTGGCGCGTTCCCGGTGCTGGCTGGCAGCGCGCTGTTCATTCTGATGACCACCTGGAAGCGCGGCAAGCAACTGCTGGTGGAGCGTCTGGACGAAGGCAGCCTGCCGCTCCCTATCTTCATCGGCAGCATCCGCGTGCAGCCGCCGCACCGGGTCCAAGGGACGGCAGTGTTCCTCACCGCCCGCCAGGACGCCGTGCCTCATGCGCTGCTGCACAACATGTTGCACAACCAGGTGCTGCACGAACAGATCGTGCTGCTGACAGTGCTCAGTGAAGATCAGCCGCGCGTGCCCGCCCAGGAGCGAGTGGAAGTGGAGGCGTTCGGCGAAGGGTTCTACCGCGTCATCCTGCATTACGGATTCATGGATGAGCCGGACGTGCCCGCGGCGTTGGCGCTGTGTCACCTCGAAGATCTGGATTTCAGCCCGATGCGTACCACCTTCTTCCTCAGCCGCGAAACGGTCATCCCCTCGCGCCTGCCTGGCATGGCGCGCTGGCGGGAAGGGTTGTTCGCGTTCATGCTCAAGAACGCCAACGGCAACCTGCGCTTCTTCAGGTTGCCGTTGAACCGGGTGATCGAGTTGGGTACGCAGGTAGAGATGTAGCCAGCAGGGTGTTCAGCGGGGCAGCTCCCGGCGGTAAACCCGGGAGGGTGCCCTGCGTTACTGAGCGTTGCGCTTGTCGATGGCCTGGATCAGGCGCTGGGCCAGGGCAGGGTAGTTCTCATCGAAGTGGTGGCCGCCCGGCAGCTGAAGCTTCTCGCCCGTGTTGGTAGCTTCGGTACAGCCGCTCTCGTCGGCCTCTTCAGCGCCATACACGCATAGCACTTTAGCCCCGGGCACCTTGGCAAGCTCAACGCCGGTGGGCGCTTCCTTGCCTTCCTGGCCCAGCCACCCTTCCACCTGGATTTCGAAGCTGCCACTGCGGGCGAAGGCTAGCAGGATCATGCTGCTCACGCGGGCCTGCTCTTCGGCGGGCAAGCGGTTGTAGATGGCTGGCAGCACATCCGCCCCGAAGGAATAACCCGCCAGCACGAAGCGCTTGGCGCCCCATTTCTGCCGGTAGTACTGCATCAGCTCCACCAGGTCCTCGGCGCTCTCTTCGGGGGATTTGTGCTGCCAGTAATAGCGAAGCGTATCGATGCCCACCACGGGGTAGCCGGTCTTGGCCATGTCCTCGGCTACGTCCTTGTCGAGGTCGCGCCAGCCGCCGTCGCCGGACAGGAACAGCGTCACGGTATCGTTCGCCTTGGAAGGGACTTCCACCACGGGCATTTTCAGGCCCTTGTCGTTCTCGCCCATCACCGCCTGGGTCAGCTGGGTCTTGAGCAGCTGGGGCAGCTTCACGTCGTAGTCGCTGATGCTGTTCTGAGCATTCGCCTGGCCCCGCACGAAGGTGGCGCTGACGTCGTCCGGCCAGTCGTTCCAGGCCACGGCCCAGCTACCATGATCGGCTTTCTTCGGCACGTCCACCTTGCAGTTGGGCTGCTCGAGGGTGAAATCCACCGATACCGCCCGTGCCTTGTCGTTGCCCTGGGTAGCCAGCCATTGCCAGGCCAGCGAAGCGCCGGGGCCGATGCCGCCAACCACATCGGGGGCGGCCGGCAATTGCTTGAGCGCCGCGTCGAACGCCGCTTGCTGCGCCACACAGTCGTCCTTGGGCAGTATCACCTGGATGATACGGGCCGCGCCGGCGCGGCTGAGGTCGGTCAGCTGCCGCTCGGTAAGCGGCTGGTCGGCGGGCACGGCCACAGCCATCGCGGTCTTTGCGCGTTGCCCGGGCGTCACGAGAGTTGCCTCGCTACCGTCACTGAGCTTCATTGGCTCGGCCTTGGCGGGAGGCACTGGGCGGTTGACCCACCAGAAGCCCACCGCTGCCACAACGATCACCACCAACAGCAAAAACAACACGGGGCGCCAGTAACGTCGAATCATCAGCGTTTCACCAATCCAGTCAGGCCGCCCGCGATAAGGGCAGCGGTGTCAGCCAGCGCCACGAGCGGATCGAGGCCCGCAGGCACGGCCATGTAACGAGGCTCCCAGTCAGGCTGGAACTTGTCCTTGAACCGGCGAAGCCCCTGGAAGTTGTACAACTGTTCGCCTCGGCGGAACACCATCGAGCCCAGCCGCTGGGTCAGCGGCGCGCCACGCCTGGGCTGCAGGCCCGAGAGCGGCACCATGCCAAGGCTGAAGCGGCCATAGCCCAGCTGTTTGTAATGCTGGATGAGCCCCACCATCATGAACTCCATGGTCAGCTTCGGTGCTTCGGGGTGTGATCGCATCAGGTCCAGGCTTGCCAATTCGTGGCTGTTGGTTTCCAGCAGGTTGGCGAAGGCCACGGGGCGGCCCTGGAAGTGGATGATCACAATACGGAAATGCTTGAGGTAATCGGGGCTGAAGCGCCCGAGCGAGAAGCCTTTCTCCCGTACATTCTTACCTGATAACCAGGCATCGGAGATAACTTTGAGTTCATCCAGCGGGGCGGCGCCCGGCTCGTAGATCTCCATGCTCAGGCCATCGCGCGTACCCCGGTTCCAGGTGTAGCGCAGGTCTTTCATTTCCTTGCCCTTGGCTTCCAGGTCGAAGCGGCGCAGGTCCACCCGGGCTTCTTCGCCGAGCTTGATCGCGGTAAGCCCGATATCCATGTAGAAAGGCAGGTTTTCCGCGCGCACCTGATAGAACACGGGGCGGGCATGGTGGAAGTCGCACAGGTCGCGGAACTGCCAGATCATTTCCGCGCGCGGCTGGGTGGGCCCGATCGGGTCGTACAGCGCGACCAGGCTGCGGCCGCGTCGGGCGTACATCAGGAACGCCTTGTCGTCGGGGTGGAACAGCAGCGCCTTGTCACCGGTCAGCGCCAGGCCGCCATCGGGTTGATGCGACGCCATCAGGATCTTGTGCGCCCGTTCCAGTTCGTCCCGGCCGGGCAGGTGAATGACCGGGCGGGCCGTGCGCAACAGCCAGGTGAGGGCCACCACTACCAGCAACACCGCGCTGCCCAATGCCGAGCGCAAGCCGCGTGGAGCATCGGCGTCCAGGGTGAACTGCCACCACAGGCGATTGTTGTAGGGCACGTCCTGATATGCGAAGAACAGCAGCCAGATGGACGCGCCCACCACGCAAGCGGCGGCCATCAGGTAGAAGGGCGACAATGGCAACTCCATCAACCGGCTGGGCCGGTAGAACGAGCGGCGGAATACCGCAAGCAGGCACGCGGTAAGCGTGAGCACGCTGGCTTCTTCCCAGTCGAAGCCCTTGAGCAGCGACAGCAGGGCGCCGACCAGCAGCAGAATCATTGTAAGCATCCAGGCCGCGGACAGGCGCCGCCGCAGGCCCTGGGCCAGCAGCAGGCACAACACGCCGATCAAGCTGGCCGCGAAGTGCGAGGCGTCGATCAAACGGTGGGGCAGCAAGAAGCCCATATGCCGTAGCCGGGTATCGATCTCGGGGGTAGCCCCGGAGAACAGCAGCACCATGCCGGAGAGGAACACCAGCACCGCCAGAATCGGCGCCCCCAGGCCCGAAGCGGCCCGAATGGCGTGCCGCGCGAACAGCAGGCGCCGGGCTTCGGTGGCCAACAGCCATAGGCACGCCACCAGAAACGGCAGCATCACGTAGATGAGCCGGTACAGCAGCAACGCGGCGGCCAGGGGCGCGGCGCCCAACTGATTGGCGAAGGCAGCCAGCAGGATGGCTTCGAAAACCCCAACACCCCCCGGCACATGGCTCAGTACCCCGGCGGCCAGCGCCAACAGGTACACCAGAAGGAACGCCCCGAACGGCGGCGCCTCGGGCAGCAGGCTGTAAAGCACAGCCGCGGCGATGGCGACGTCCAGAGCGGTGATCACCAATTGCAACAGGCACAGCCGCAGCGAGGGCAGGCGCACCGTACTGCGCCCCGCGCGTACGATCAGGTTATGAGGGAACGGCTGCGCGGGCGCTCGCCTGCGATAAACCCCGACGGCCAGGCCAGCCGCCAGCAACAGCACGGCCACGGCAATCACGCCCAATAGCGTGGGCGGCAGGCGCAGCGCGGTGGAGGCCGCCGAGAGATCGCTCAGGCATGCCAGCGCTGCAAGCGGGGGTAACGCACAACCGAGTGAAAGGCTGGCGAACAGGGTCATCCGGGCGACTTCCGCCGGGCCTACCCCTTGGCGGGAATAAAGGCGATACCGTACCGAGCCTCCCGATAGCAGCGATAGCCCAACCGCATTGCCGATCGCGAACGCGGTAAACCCGCCCACCGCCAGCGAACGCAGGCCCAGGGTGGCGCCGGCATATCGCGCGGCGGACCATTCGTAACCCAGCAACACCACGAAACCGGCGACGGTAAACCCGAGCGCCGCCAGCAACGCGGAGTTCGGCGTGGCCGCGACGGAGTCGTGCAGTGCGTAGATATCGAGGTCGCGAAGCATGCGCCGACACGCGATCAACGCGATGGCGAACATGACCAGGGTAAGGCCGATGCCCAAGGGCTGCCGATAACGGCTCAGCAAATCCAGCCAGCGTAACCGGCCTGGCGGTAGAGGTTCTGCGGAAGTGGGGGTGTCGTTTACTTCAGGCATTTCGGGGCGCATCAATGACCTCGCCTATTGAGCGCGACAGGATGGAGGTATCTGAACAACTTACCAATCCCTACAAAATGAAATTTTTGCGAAATATGGGCCCGCGCGCTCTTCGCACCAGACCCCTCCGGCGGAGGGGAAGTTCATGCCCGCAGCATTGCTGCCAGACAGGACCAAGGGTGGCACAGGCAAAAAAAAAGGCCACTTTTTCAAGTGGCCTTTCTTCAATTGGTTGCGGGAGCCGGATTTGAACCGACGACCTTCGGGTTATGAGCCCGACGAGCTACCAGACTGCTCCATCCCGCGTCTGTGGTTGCGCATTATAGGGGCGTTTGGCGGGAAGTCAACATGAATGTGATTCACCCTCGCGATTGGCGCTGGGTGACTTGCTGCCCTGATTGAAAATCAGGCCGCCAGGTTTTCGGAGGTAACAAAAAAGGCCACTTTTTCAAGTGGCCTTTTTATGTTTGGTTGCGGGAGCCGGATTTGAACCGACGACCTTCGGGTTATGAGCCCGACGAGCTACCAGACTGCTCCATCCCGCGTCTGTGGGGTGGATTCTACGCTTGCCGCTGCGCATGTCAATCCTTATCTGAGAAAAAGTGCTTTTCAGTCAAATGTTTAGCGCTCGATAGAAGCGGCCGAGCCGGGCGGGGCAGGCGAAAGCCCAGGAAACACTGTATATTCATTCACCTGTATCAAACGATTTCGGTCAGTGATGGCACAGCGGAAAATCCTTCATATCGACTGCGACTGCTTTTATGCCGCCATCGAGATGCGCGACGACCCTCGGCTCGCGGGCAAACCGCTGGCCGTGGGCGGCTCGGCTGACCGGCGAGGCGTGATCGCGACCTGCAATTATGAAGCGCGTGCTTACGGGGTGCGCTCAGCGATGTCGTCGCGGCATGCCTTGAAGCTCTGCCCCGGCCTCACCATCGTGCGGCCACGGTTTGATGCGTACAAGGAAGCCTCCCGGGAAATCCACGCGATCTTCCAGCAATACACTGACCTGATCGAGCCGCTGTCCCTGGACGAGGCCTACCTGGATGTTACCGACTCCGCGCATTTCAGCGGCAGCGCGACCCGTATCGCTCAAGCCATCCGTCAGGACGTGGCCCGGCGGCTGCACATCACAGTGTCCGCCGGCGTCGCCCCGAACAAGTTTCTCGCCAAGATTGCCAGCGACTGGCGCAAACCCAACGGGCTGTTCGTAATCACGCCCGCAGAAGTAGAAGCCTTTATCGCTGAGCTTCCCGTGGCCAAGCTGCACGGCGTCGGCAAGGTGACGGCGGAGAAGCTGGTGCGCCTTGGAATAGAACGCTGCGCGGACCTGCTGCAATGGCCCCGCTTGAACCTGATCCGTGAGTTCGGCGGCTTTGGCGAGCGCTTGTATCAGCTGGCGCGGGGTATCGACGAGCGGCCGGTGCATGTGGACAGCCGGCGGCAGTCGGTCAGTGTGGAGAATACCTATGATCAGGACCTTCCAGGGCTGGACGCCTGCCTGGACAAGCTCCCCGAACTGATGGAAACCCTGGCCGGCCGCTTGCAACGGCTGGATGACAGCTACCGGCTGGGCAAGCCTTTCGTGAAGGTGAAATTCCATGACTTCACCCAAACAACCCTCGAACAGGCCAGCGCGGCCAGAGACTTGGGCAGTTACCGCAGCCTGCTAGGCCAAGCCTATGCGCGAGGCAACAAGCCGGTGCGGTTGCTGGGAATAGGCGTGCGCTTGCACGACATGCGCGGCGCGCTCACCCAGCTGGAGTTGTTTGGCGAGTAGGGGAGGGCGGGCTGCGCTCCCCCCGAAGAAGCTGGCGTTACCGGATCACTGGTCTACCGTACGCCCCGCATCCTTGGCCAGCGCCTTGATGAAATCGCGCTGCAATTCAGGGTCGTTGCGGGTGAGCTCGAGCAAGCTTTGTTGCAGCTCGTTCGCCTCATCTTCGAAGCCCAGTTGCGACAGCCGCTTTACCCGGTATACCCATTGGCTCACTTCGTCGTCCTCGAGGTCGTCGAAGATCAGCTTGTGGGCTTCGGCCACACGGGTTCGCAAGGTGGCCGCCAGCTGCAGGGTGGCCGTAGCGCGAGACGTGCCGTCGTCGTCCTTGGCCGCCAACACCAGGCGATCCACGTGTTGCAGATCCTGATCGGCAAAAGGCGCGTCCAGCAGGTTGAGGCGCAAGTAACCCTTGCGGTCTGTGTTCAACGCATACACTTCGGAGCCGGCGGTGACTTCCACGGGTTTTTCAGCCCACGGCTCGGAAATGACCTCCTGGCGCTTGTTGCCCTGCACTTCGTCGATCGCCGCGAGGTTCTGCTCCGCGCGGCCATTGGACTGGGCGTTCATGAACGGGTTGATCCCGGCGAAGCCGTAGTTGATCCAGCCGTGCGTGACGTTTTCCGGAAGCCGCCCAAGCAGCACGACGTTCAGCGCATTGGCCGCCACGCCCCCCACGATCGCGACAGCGCCCAGCGGAACCTCATAAAACTCCCGCCAGGCTTGGTAAGGGGTGTAACGGTCGTAGCGGCGGGTGACGTCGAAATCCGTCGCTTCGAACGTTGCCTGTTCAAGCACCCGAATGCGCCGCTGCGGTTGATCCATCAAAGGCTCGCCCGCCTCCACCGACAGGTGATGCTCGATGGGTTTACGCTCGGTACGTGCCTCATGTTCGCTGCGCTGGGACATCTGATTCGCGCAGCCGGCCAGAAGGCAGGCGCCGCACAAGGCGACGCCGGACCAGGAAAAACTTCGTGTAGACATGAACGCTTACTCAGTGATCAGCGGCCCAGGCGTGCCCGCAGGAACGGCAGCACCTCGGTCACGTCGAGGCTCTGGACTTCGCTTTCGGTCCGCTGCTTGTATTCCAGCTTGCCTTCGGCCAGCGAGCGATCGCTGATGACGATACGATGAGGGATGCCGATCAGTTCCATGTCGGCGAACTTGATACCCGGGCTGGTTTTCTTGTCGCGATCGTCCAGCAGCACTTCGATACCGGCGGCGGTGAGCTCGCGGTAAAGCGTGTCAGTCGCTTCGCGCACCTGCTCGGTTTCGTAGCGCAGCGGCACCAGCGCCACCTGGAAGGGCGCGAGGGTGTCGCTCCAGATGATGCCGTTGGCGTCGTGGTTCTGCTCGATGGCGGCGGCTACCACGCGGGAAACGCCAATGCCGTAGCAACCCATGGTCATGGTCACCGGCTTGCCATTCTCACCCAGAACCTGAGCCTTCATCGCCTCGCTGTACTTGGTGCCCAGCTGGAAGATATGGCCCACTTCGATACCGCGCTTGATCTCCAGCGTGCCCTTGCCATCCGGGCTCGGGTCGCCCTCGACCACGTTGCGCAGGTCGGCGATTTCCGGCAGCGGCAGGTCGCGCTCCCAGTTCACGCCGAAGTAGTGCTTGTCGTCGATGTTCGCGCCCACGGCAAAATCACTCATCATCGCAACCGAGCGATCGATGATGCAGGGCAGCGGCAGGTTCAGCGGGCCGAGGGAGCCCGCGCCCGCGCCAATGGCGTCGCGCAGTTCCACTTCGCCAGCCATTACCAACGGGCTAGCCACCAGCGGATGGTTGGCGGCCTTGATTTCATTCAGCTCGTGGTCACCACGCACCACCAGCGCGATCAGCTTGCCGGCTTCGGCGGCATGCACCACCAGCGTCTTGACGGTTTTCTCGATGGGCAGGTTGAAGCCCTCGACCAGCGCGGCGATGGTCTTGGTGTCCGGCGTATCCACCAGGCGCAGTGCCTCGGCGGCAGCGGCGCGGGCGGTTTCCCGCGGCAGCGCTTCGGCTTTCTCGATGTTGGCGGCGTAGTCCGAGCCGTTGCTGAACACGATGTCGTCTTCGCCCGAGGAGGCCAGTACGTGGAATTCATGGGAGCCGGCGCCGCCGATGGAGCCGTTGTCGGCTTCGACCGGGCGGAAGTTCAGGCCCAGGCGGGAGAAGATGTTGCAGTACGCCTGGTGCATGCGGTCGTAGGTTTCCTGCAGGGAAGCCTGGTCGGCATGGAAGGAGTAGGCGTCCTTCATGATGAATTCGCGGCCGCGCATCAGACCGAAGCGTGGGCGGATTTCATCGCGGAATTTGGTCTGGATCTGGTACAGGTTGATCGGCAACTGCTTGTAGCTGTTGAGCTCGTTGCGCGCGATGTCGGTGATCACTTCCTCGTGGGTAGGGCCCGCGCAGAAGTCCCGGGCGTGCCGGTCCTTGATCCGCAGCAGCTCGGGGCCGTACTGCTCCCAGCGGCCGGATTCCTGCCACAGTTCGGCGGGCTGGATACCGGGCATCAGCACCTCGAGGGCACCGGCGGCATTCATTTCCTCGCGCACGATGGCTTCCACCTTGCGCATCACCCGCAGGCCCATCGGCAGCCAGGTATACAGGCCGGAGGCGAGCTTGCGAATCATCCCCGCGCGCAGCATCAGTTGATGGCTGATGACCACCGCGTCGGACGGGGTTTCTTTTAGTGTGGCGAGCAGGAATTGACTGGTGCGCATGGTAGGCCGTGTCGGTTGCTGAATTCAGATAGAGCTGGTCATTGTACGGAGCTAGCGCCGTCAATGAAAAGCCCGGCGCTGGGCCGGGCTTTTCGGTGGAGCAGCTACCGGTGATTCGATTACAGGATCGAGATCGGGTAGTCGACGATGAAGCGGAAGTTGTTG
>Ga0265797_10004935_pt1 | contig 19911 bp, 16 predicted proteins | sample P2T30metagenome_FD_192433 | JGI IMG/M metagenome (GOLD analysis project Ga0265797, IMG submission 192433) | Plant litter microbial communities from East Loma Ridge, Irvine, California - P2 T30 | ecosystem: Environmental > Terrestrial > Plant litter > Unclassified | place: USA: California...
GCTTGTCTGCCTTTGCGTCCTCGGCGCCTTGTCCAAGAACTGCGTCTGGGTACATGCTGTCTACCACATCCAGGTTCCAGATCTCGATATCAGGATCCATGGTTCCAACCGCGACGTAGTTTCCCCTACCCTCACTTGTGCCTACCGACTTGCCTACGGGCAGATCTAACCATTCGACGGCAAGTGGAATTGCGGGCAGCATGATGTCGTGGTGCACGTAGAGATTGTCGTCCTCGTCTTCGTATACGTAGACTTCAAGATGCGCGACTTCGTCTTCTATGCGACCAGCCAGAACCAAGTTGTCTGTAGCAAGAATTTGAAGCTCCTCACGCTCTTCGTCATCTGATTCCTCTCCAGCCTTCATCGTGATGTATGGATCGTCCTCGTCGTTCTCGTGGAATACCAGGTTCTTCGCGTTGCCGAACATGGCCATGGTATCGCCGCGGTCTTCAGCAACATCGTCATCGTAGTGCTCGAGGTCGTATTCCTTGAGGTCGTCATCGTCGTCCCTTTCCAGTCGTTAGTCTTGGGGTAGTTTGTTTAGTGAGTGCACGCACTCATCGTCCTTCTTGGAAGCCTTGGTCGAAGTTCCGTTTTTGCTCCGTTCTTCGGCTTGCGCTTCCTCGAGATCTTCCTTGGCATCCTCGAGTTGGAGGTTTGCCAGCTTGGATATGCGCTCGTACTCGTCCTCGTCGAACTGGTACCGTGAAGGAAAGGGCGCCGCATAGCCGCGCGGCACCCACGTCGTCGCTGTGATCATAGACATTGCGCTGGCAGTGTAAAGTAAAATGCGCAGTGAGAGCGCAAGTCGCGTGGGGAACTTTTTCAAAAGGTTGGAAATAATTTTGGGCGCCCCGCAACGATTGGCTGAAGCTCGCCCTTATCGATAGCGACAATTGCGGACTCCCGAGAGAGAGCATCAACTTTCTCGGCATCTCAACCCTCGAGCTACTACACCCGCCATCGCCCTCCCTCCATACGCTCACTCACCCTGCCTCGTCTATAAGCGTCCCCGGCACCCCGATCACCATGGAACGCGGTCACAGCCCAAAACGGCGCAAGCTCGACCCTGAAGAATACTCCATCGCGCCCCGTCCCAAGTTTCGCAAGCCCAATCAGCCTGCCTCTGCCCGGCATACAAACTCACGCGATAATGGCGCAAACCCATCGCAGCGGCCTTTGGAAGGGTCAGAACCTCTGGTGGAGGACTTCGATTCCATGGCGCTGGATCGCGACTGGTATGGCGGTGAGGAGAACGGACACACCTTCGGAGACGATACCCACAACCCCTTTGGTGGTGCTGAGAGCACATGGCTGGATGCGCAACGGGAGGCTGCTATGACGGAGAAGAAACAGAACAACCGAGCAAGTATGCGCGCGCAGCAGAAGCAGAAGGATGTGGATGCTTGGGAAACGAACCGCATGTTGCAGTCTGGAGTGGCCCAAAGGAGACATCTTGACGATGACTTCGACGACGAGGAGGACGCGATGCGGGTGCATATTCTTGTGCACGATCTGAAGCCCCCGTTTCTGGACGGAAAGACTGTCTTCACCAAGCAAATCGACCCCGTTCCGGCCGTACGCGATCCGCAGAGCGATATGGCCGTCTTCAGTCGGCGAGGTAGTCGCGTTGTCAAGGAGAAACGTCAACAGAAAGAGCGAGCAAAACAGACGCAGGAGGCTACAAGTTCGAAGGGAACAACGCTAGGGAACATCATGGGAGTCAAAGAAGAAGACACGGATAGTGCTGCCCCAGGCCCAGAAGACGAAGAGAAGCAGGGCGGCAGCAAGTTTGCGCAGCATCTCAGCAAACAAGAGGGTGCGAGTGCTTTCAGTAAGAGCAAGACGCTCCGAGAGCAGAGGCAGTATCTTCCGGCCTTCGCTGTCCGAGAAGACCTCCTACGCGTTATTCGAGACAACCAAGTCGTTATCGTGGTCGGTCAGACGGGTTCTGGAAAGACGACTCAACTGACCCAGTTCCTTTTTGAGGATGGGTACGCGAAGCAAGGGCTTATCGGATGTACGCAACCTCGTCGTGTCGCAGCCATGAGTGTTGCGAAACGTGTGAGTGAAGAGATGGAGGTGAGACTTGGTGGACAGGTCGGATATGCCATCCGTTTCGAAGACTGCACCAGCAAGGAGACCAAGATCAAGTACATGACGGATGGTGTGTTACTCCGAGAGTCATTGGTGGAACCGGACCTGGACAAATACTCCTGCATCATCATGGACGAGGCCCACGAGAGAGCTTTGAACACTGACGTACTGATGGGACTTCTCAAAAAAGTGCTGGCACGCAGAAGAGACCTCAAGTTAATCGTCACATCAGCTACCATGAACTCGGAACGATTCTCGCGCTTCTACGGAGGCGCTCCCGAGTTCATAATTCCAGGGCGAACATTTCCCGTTGACATCCAATACTCGCGGTCCCCATGCGAGGACTATGTCGATAGCGCAGTCAAGCAGGTGCTCGCCATACATGTCTCCCAAGGGCCAGGCGATATTCTGGTCTTCATGACGGGTCAGGAAGACATTGAAATCACATGCGAGCTTGTGGCCGAAAGGCTGAAACTTCTCAACGACCCGCCAAAACTCAGCATTCTTCCAATCTACAGTCAGATGCCTGCTGATCTGCAAGCAAAGATCTTCGACAGAGCAGCCCCTGGCGTACGCAAGGTCATCGTGGCCACCAACATTGCAGAAACGAGTTTGACAGTGGACGGCATCATGTATGTGGTGGATGCTGGATTTTCTAAGCTCAAGGTTTACAACCCGAAGATGGGCATGGACACGCTCCAGATCACACCCATCTCACAGGCCAATGCCTCTCAACGTGCTGGCCGCGCTGGACGTACTGGACCTGGAAAGTGTTTCCATTTGTACACGGAGAGAGCTTTCAGGGATGAATTCTACATCCAGACCATCCCAGAGATCCAACGGACAAACCTCGCCAATACAGTTCTTCTCCTCAAGTCCCTCGGCGTACGAGACTTGCTAGACTTCGACTTCATGGACCCGCCACCCCAAGACACAATAACAACCTCTCTCTTCGATCTCTGGGCCCTCGGCGCCCTCGACAACATCGGCAACCTCACCGAACTCGGCCGCACTATGACCGCCTTTCCCATGGACCCGTCGCTCGCCAAACTCATCATTACAGCCACGGAAATGGAGTGCAGCGAAGAAATGCTCACAATCGTTGCCATGCTCTCCGTACCCTCCGTATTCTACCGCCCCAAAGAGCGCCAAGAAGAATCCGACGCCGCGCGCGAGAAGTTTTTCGTCCCGGAATCTGATCACCTGACCCTCCTCCACGTCTACACGCAGTGGAAAGTAAACGGCTACTCCGACGGCTGGTGCATCCGCCACTTCCTGCACCCCAAAGCGCTGCGCCGCGCAAAGGAAATCCGCGACCAGATCTACGACATCATGTCAAAGCAGAAGATGAAGCTCGTCTCGTGTGGTACCGATTGGGACGTTATCCGTAAATGCATCTGCTCGGGCTACTACCACCAAGCCGCCAAAGTGAAAGGAATAGGCGAGTACATCAATTTGCGTACTAGCGTTACCATCCAACTCCACCCCACGTCTGCTCTTTACGGTCTGGGCTACCTACCCGACTACGTCGTATACCACGAACTCATCCTCACAAGTAAAGAGTACATGTCGTGCGTTACATCTGTGGATCCACACTGGCTAGCAGACATGGGCGCGGTCTTCTACAGCATCAAAGAAAAAGGGTATTCAGCGAGGGACAAGCGTATCATGGAAACGGAGTTCAATAGGAAAGCTGAGCTGGAGGCGCAGATGGCGGTGGACAAGGCGAATGAGGATAGGAGGATTGCGGAGGAGGAGAACGGGCCGGTGGTCAAGAAGGTGGGGGTGGTGAAGAAGAAAGAGGCGGATGTGGATGGGGTGGTTAAGAGACCGGTTGTTGGGAAGAAGAAGTTTGGAAGGAGGTAGCTGGGTGGGATGGCATGTGAGTAGGGCTTTATACGGAGGTATTGAGAAGAGAGTAAGAGTATATAGAGTGGCTCGATCGGTATGCATTGTAGAATACATTCATGTGATGCTGTCTCGTTGAGCATACCTGAACTACGCTGGGAGATACTCAGCTACTTTCCACAGATCAGTCGTCTAGCTTATGACCTGTTGTGGCGACCACGTCGACGGGAATTGCGAGTACACAGATTCCATAAATTGGGTTGCAGTGTCATAATGTTATCCGTTACAATGGGTTGTAACGTATTCTATGAATGTATCCTACAACACGGACAAAAAACAAATCACTCTTCCTCACGACAACGAAAAGGTGATTGAACATGACCTTAGACATTAGACTAGTATCTGATATGTGCTCGTACTACATGTAAAGAAGACAAGAAACCTAACCATGCAACGCCGTAGGGTATGCCAAGGAAAGCCCAGAACATAATAGAAATGAAGAATCAACTTTGAAAGGAGAAGAGTTTTCCGAAACTGTATCGCTAACATATAGTAGCCCGTCCAACACATCGTAGAGCATCTCAGTGCAACGGATAGATGCTTCTACTCCTCAGCCTCACTCTTGACCTTGGCGGCGGCCTTGACGAGCTGCTTGAGGCGCTTCTCCATGACAGTGCGTCCGTCGAGTGTGTCCCAGACCTGATGAGGAGCCTTGTTGACAACGTCCCAGCTGACGAGGTTGTCAGTGAGAGTAGTCAGATCCTTCTGCTTTCGCTCCCACTCAGAGTCCGTCTTGACCTTGATACCACTGGAGACGATCACAAGCGGAGTGTTGGCGCTCTGGATGTTCCTAGCAGACGAGACTTCGTTCTTGGTAAGACTGTCAGCGACAAGGTTCTCCTGGAGCTGCGCCTTGATGTATTTGCCCGATTGGTATGCGTTGCGGCCGTAGACACGGTCTTCACGGGTACGGCCCTTGAAGAGCGCGCCTGCGAGACGGACAGTGCCAATTGGTGAGATGATACCCCAAGCCCAGAGAATGAAACCACGGCCGGGGCCACCGATGCGGTGCAGAAGATCCTCGTGAAGAGGATCGATCATCATGATGCCAACGACCTGCTTCAGGTGACGTGAGCTGAAGATACGAGAGACGATGCTGCCAGTACCCGCAGAGACGAGAATATAAGGGCCCTCTTCTCCAGCCTTTGCAAGAGCTTCCGAGAATGCGTCCGCGGACATGCCGGCCGAATGTGGGGAGGGTGCGTTGTCAGAGAAGGCATAGCCGGGGCGGTCCCAGTAGCAGTAGCGGGAGATGGTACCGTTCTTGTAAGCTGCGTAGGCCCAGTGCTCGAAGTCGTACTCCAATGGCGATTCGCCCGCCTCGAGGAGGATGGTAGGGTCGTTGACGCCGTGGGTCTGGGTGACATTTCCGACGCAGGCGAGATGAACGGCGTACTTGTCACCGTCTACGAGGATGCGTTCACCATACATCTTGAGTGTTGCGTCGCGGCCACGCATGCCGAGGGTTCCAGTCATCAAGATGACGATGACGATGAAAATGACGGTGAGAATCGTAGCGACGGTAACAGCAAGCCATTCCTTCAGTGTGCGACGCGTCTCGGCTCGGCCAGTAAGACGTTCCTCCTCTTCGTGCTTGCCGTATGCGACGACACGATCGGTCAGAATGCACCAAACAGCCATGACGAAAGCCCAGACAACACTTGCGATACCGACCCAGCCTTCCTCGAGCCTGATGCGAGGAATTGCCAAGATAAGGATCATATCGATCGCTAGGAGTCCGGCGATGATAGCCGTGGTGATGCGCAGACCTCTGGCAGGAGTAACGAAGAAGATGGTTGCGACGAGAAGGTTGCCAAGGGTGAGACATGTGTAGGCGAAGTCGAAGAAGCCGGATCCACGAGTGTGTAGGCCAGGAGGGGAGACGAAGATGGAGACCAGCAGAAGCACCCACCACAAGAAGGTGACTACGAGGAAGAGGATGGTCAAGTATCGCATGGCGCGAACAGTCCATAGGTTATACGGTGACACCTGTCATTGTTAGATGAATCTGGATAAGAACCTCGAACAACTTACAGCTGGGTCATCTGGATCGAGGTAGCCATCTGAGTTGGGTGGTGGCCTGGGACGGTCGAGAAGACGGGTCCTCTCAGTGGGCTCTTCGCTTCTTCTCGACGCCCCATTACTTCTGCGCGAGGACCTCGACGCTCCATCGTCGTTGGAGATTGGTGTGGGTTCCTGAGCTGACAGAAGACCCTGGCCGCCATTGTCGTTGTCATTTCCCTTCCACATGCTGGGCATTGGGAGCTCTTGGAGCTACAAACACCTGCGATATGGTAGTTTGAGCGGACGATAACACTTATCGGTGATGTGCAAGGATCCGTAGAGGTCCCAGGAGAGATTGGCAAAGATTGGAGCTATTCGAAGCTCGTGAAGCTTCCAGGAAGGCGACCGGGGGCGTGGAGGTTTTACTTATGCTTGACGCGCTAAGCCAAAGATCGACCGACGTCATCATCACAGTTCATCCAAGTTCGCGACTAGCGCACATCAGAAGGCTAGATCGTCCCGCGGAAACCTCCAAGCGATCCCTACCACGTACCAACCATCTCCACGGTACCGCCCAGCCTCGTGCCGCATCTCACTGTCGTCTAACGCCGCTGCGTCATTGGATTGCGAAACGGGCTTCGCGATGCATCTCTTTTTGCCTCGAACGGCCTCTCGCTAAGACATTGGCCTTTATCCCTGCCGTCTATCTGATAGCACCCCGCCTGCGTCGATTCCCCTCACGCCTCCAGGCCACGACATATTGGAACGCTCAAGAGAAGCTAGCGGCCAATCACTGACGGGCGGATCTCCACGCTCACGAAACCCTGATTTTTCGACACAAATACAGCCTCGCCCAAGCCACCATGTCCAGCTTGGCTAGAGAGTTCGCAAAGACTAAACTTTCTTCCCTGCCACCGCCGGAGCCCTTGCAGGAGGAGCCTCCCGAGTACGAAGATGACTCGTCTTCGGCATCGTCAATGTCTAGCACCGGTACTGTCAGACCGTCAAATACACTAAGACCCGCCCCCGCAATACATTGGTCCGACTACTACGCCCAGGAGTTCTATCTTGAACAGCGCAGGGATGGGTCAGGGCATGCCAAGTTTCATGTATACCTCACACCGCCGGCGACAGCGAAAGCACCTTTGGTCGTGCTCCACCATGGCGCCGGAAGCTCAGCAATGTCCTTTGCGCTGGCAGCCAAGGAGATTCGCAGGGCCATGCCAGAAATTGGGATCCTAGCTGTCGAAGCACGCGATCACGGAAGTGTAGTATGGAACGCTAGTGGAGAAGTGGACAACGACCTGAGCATTGGGCAGCTCAGTCAAGATTTGGTCGACATGCTATCGCTGACCAAGAGCAAGATGAATTGGAAAGAGCTCCCACAGATTGTGTTGATAGGACACAGTCTGGGTGGTGCAGTCGTCACCGACGCTGCGAACAAGGGCTTACTAGGAAACAAGCTGCTAGGCTTTGGAGTACTTGATGTTGTCGAGGGCTCGGCCATGGAAACACTGGCACATATGCACACTTACCTTGCGAGTAGGCCCAAGTCGTTTCCTTCGCTTCCCGCTGCTATCGAGTGGCACATCCGATCACGAACGATACGCAACCCCCAGTCGGCGCGAGCAAGCGTACCAAGCCTGCTACTACAGAACTCGGATGGGCGATGGGCATGGCGGACAGAGCTCGCGAGCACAGAGCCATACTGGGAAAACTGGTTCACAGGCATGAGCGGCAAGTTCCTCAGTGGAAAGGGTGCCAAGTTGCTGCTGCTCGCTGGAACCGACAGGCTGGATAAGGAACTGATGATTGGGCAGATGCAAGGTATGTCTATCGCCTTGTCGCTTTTGTATGAGGTATCTAATGTAATACAGGTAAATTTCAACTCCAGGTCTTTCCTGCCGCTGGGCATTTCCTCCACGAAGACCTCCCAGAAAAGACTGCTGAAGTCGTGGTCGAATTTGTGAAGCGCAACGACCGGAGTGCGCTTGTTCTTCCGCCTAAGGTCTCCGATCTCCTTGCGCAAGGCAAGAGAGTATAGGACAATTATCGCGAATCTTTGCCTCCAACGGGCTCGCCCCAATTGACCTATATTATGCATGACATACGATCAGGGTAGGTTGTCCCGCCGATTCGGCTCTCAGACCTGACAGCCTCCAGTTTGTCGGGTATCGCATGTTGGCCCACACTTGGACCAAGTTCCCCTGCTCCGGCTATCATGGCGAGGCAGGCTCACCTCCATCCGGCGCATCGCCGCCATCATCAGCCTTGGACTTGTGCTTCCGCCTCCTCTTGCGAGGTGCTGATTCTTCCCGGTCGCCCCTCTGGCTGTCACCACCGTTGGTCTCTGATGTAGACGATCGCGCCTTCTTGGTAGCACTGGGCTGGGTCGTCTTGTCGTTCTTCGGCTTCTTGACGCTCAGCGGGTTGGGTCCCTTGGGGCCCTTGCGCTTCTTCGCCTTGGGCTTTGCGTCTCCCGTAGCCTGATCTCCAATAGATTGATCACCTTGTCCCTCATCCTCTCGTTTCCTCTTCGGGGCCGTGGCCGCATCTGGCTTCCGCTGTCCCTTGAGTCCCAACTTGAACTTTGATTTTTCCTCTCGCTCGCGGTGCTGCTCCGTCACATCAGCCATAGACTCCATGAGCACTATAGACTTGGACAGGTATATGATGGGTACACCGGCGATCTGTCGCATCTTTGCGCGCGTGCTCGGGTCGTTTGCGGCGACGACATATCGATGCTTGTTTGTCGCATTGTCCTTGGGATCCACCACGGAGCTCAGGCATTCCAGCGTGCTCAGCGGCTTCTCCAAATCTTGATGGTTGCACCGCCGACGTTCGTACTCCTTGGCTTGTAATATGAGGGTCTCGTTCTTGGGTTCTGCGAGGTAGAGGTGTCGCATGTCGCACGTCGTGATCATGGGCTTTACCTGCCCGCCGAGCATCTTCTGGAGTCGCGCGAGGAGGTCGATCTTGCAGGAGTAGGCATCTTCGAGGATTTGTGAATCAAGCAGGACTTGGTAGGGTTCGCGGAAGCCGAAGTTGAGTTCGTATTGGTGGAGCTGCTTTTTGTACGCCTGTGGTGCGATTAGTAGACTGCTCGAGGACCTGCAATACAAGATTCCCTCTCTTACCTTTGCGCGTTTCAACTTCATGGCGACTGTGTGTTTGGGAGTGGTTGATTACTCGCGGGGAAAAAAAGTTGGATGCGGCCAAAGTTTGGACCCAGAGGGCGGAATCTAACGCATGCACCAGCCACGCGTGCGACGCTAGCCCCGTATGCGACGTCTGCGGCTTGGAGACACCCCCGTTGCTCTCCGCTTTAGTAAATCCGCCTCAGGGCATCCCACGCCTAATTGTACATATTGTACGTACCCGCACATACATTTGAATTGCTTCCTACGGCGGCCCCTGCGCTTTTCCCTGTTGATACGACTGCGAACCTGCCTCTCCATGCGTTTCTCACGGTAGTCCCCACCAGTATGAGCGAGAACCCCGCCGCGGCCCCCAAGAATGAGGGAAATAATGCCGAGACCGCGGAGGTGAAGAAAGAACCCAATGAAACGGTTGAATACGATGATTTTGGCCTGCCTATACGGAAGAGGAGGCCGCGGACGCCCGTCGAGGACAGTTCCGACTCGGAAGGGGAGAAGTTTGAGGATGCCGTAGCCGCTACAGCAGCGAGTCCGAAGGAAGTCGCGGTGTCAGCACAAGAAAAGGAAGAATTCAAGGCAGACAGTACTGTGGAGAAGCTTCCTGAAGTCGCACCTAAGGTTACTGTGAAGGAAAGCGATGCGACACCGCAAGTCAATGGGCAGGCGAAGGAGCCCGTGGAGGACACCGACCCCGAGGCACCCGAAGACAAGTCTGTAGAAACGAAGCAAGATACACCCGAACCCACAAAGCCTCCCGAGATCACAGAAACACACACAAGCACGAGTGCCGCGCCTTCACTTCCCCAACAAACGAGCGTTCCGACCGTATCCGAGTATTCACACCAGCATGCAGTCATACAGTCACAAAGAGAAGTCAAGGAGGAGAAGAAGGAAGAAGACGACGGCGAATGGCAGACTATGCCTGCATACGCTCGATACGACATGTACGACGACGACAACAGGCTCATTGCGAAGGAGAACACGGAAGAGCTGGAAGACATGCACGGCTATGCCAACGTCGGAGGCGCCGCCAAAGGATACACCAGGGTTATAATGGACGACGATGCTGACTCGCAAACGAGCATGGACGACAACACCGCCTATCTGTTCAAGGAGAGGAGTACTGCACTGGCCGATGAAGACGAGGAGGGTCGGGACCCGCTCTCGCAAATGCAGGCAACGAAGAACCTCCTTACCGAAGGACAGCGTGTCGCATACGTCGGTCTGGTACGATTGGCCATGGTGGAGATGGAACGGAAGTTCTCCAACTTCGAAACGACCAACAAGAAGATGAAGAAGCTGCTCGAGCTACAGTCAGGAACCACAAAAATGTGGGCACAGAAGATCATGGTCAAAATCTACGGGCACATGGACATTAATGCCTCTGAGCAGATCATGATTGAGCAATTGTCCGAACACGGCGTGGTTCCTGGAGACCTTACACCAGCACTGATGCAGAATGCTCGAGTAAAGAATCCCGCAGCCGAAGATGCCGAGACGGTAAACGAATCAGACTCTGCCAGACCGTCTATCTCGTCACCGCGCCCGGAATCACCCGCAGAGAAGTCAAAACTGAATAGGGCTTCGACGATGGAGTCGCAAGACGACTTGCAAACACCGCCTCCCCCGCCGTACCAGGAACACCAGGATGACGATTTTGATTATCCAGAAGTTAGGTCGCCATCACAACTTCCCACTAGTAAGAACCTAGATATCGATTTGCGGTGGACCGTCTTGTGCGATCTGTTCTTGGTACTCATCGCCGACTCTGTCTATGATTCACGTTCACGAGAGCTGTTTCAGCAGGTTGGACAATATCTCAGCGTAGACTGGCTAGAAGCTTGTCGCTTCGAAAAGCGTGTCACTGATGCTTTGGAGATGCAGGAACAAGCAGACAAAGAGAACTGGAACGAGGATGAACACATGGTCAGCCGAGCTAAGCGGGCACGCAACAAGCGATTGGCATTCATGGGTCTTGCAACTGTTGGCGGTGGTCTTGTCATTGGATTGTCTGCTGGACTTCTTGCTCCAGTCATTGGTGCCGGTCTCGCTGCGGGATTTACGACAATTGGTGTGGCAGGTACGAGTAGTTTCCTAGCTGGTGCTGGCGGTGCCGCTATCATTACATCGACTGGCGTAGTCACGGGTAGTACTGTCGGCGTACGAGCCATGAACAGACGAACAGGTGCTGTCAAGACGTTCGAGTACCGTCCACTTCACAACAACAAGAGAACACATCTCATCATTACGTTGGCAGGCTGGATGAACGGAAAAGTTGACGATGTCCGTCTTCCGTACAGTACGGTCGATCCAATCATGGGCGATATATATTCCGTGCTATGGGAACCCGAGATGCTGAGGAGTATGGGTGACACAATCAACATTCTTGCCACCGAAGTGAGTTTACATATGCAGACTGCGAAGGTGCTTGCTGACCACAACAGGCTCTCACGCAAGGTCTCCAACAAGTCTTGGGAAGTACCGTCCTTACAGCTCTCATGGCCGCCATGACACTTCCCCTAGCCTTGACCAAGCTTTCTTACCTTATCGACAATCCGTGGATCGTTTCGCAAGCACGAGCAGATATGGCTGGACTGATTCTCGCAGACTCACTCATCGATCGCAACCTCGGGACACGACCTGTTACCCTTGTCGGTTTCTCGTTAGGCTCAAGAGTCATCTTCTCATGTCTGAAAGAACTCGCGAATCGAGGGGCGTTTGGTATTGTGCAGAACGTATACATGTTCGGTACACCGGCAGTAGCCAAGCATGATGAGTATATCAGGGCAAGATCTGTCGTACCTGGAAGGTTTGTCAATGGGTATGCTACCAATGACTGGATCTTGGGTATGTCGCACATCTTTCTTCTACTTGTCGTCAGTTGCTAACAGTTTGTCCAGGCTACCTTTTCCGTGCTACCAGTGGTGGTGTAATGCGCGTAGCTGGTCTCGCGCCTGTCCAGATCCCGACCATCGAGAACGTAAACGTGACCGAGTTGGTCCCCGGCCACATGGCCTACCGTGCCGCCATGCCCAAGCTACTCCGCGAAGTTGGATGGCTGGTTGAATCCGACGAATTCGCCGAGATCGAAGATCCAGACCCGGAGAACCACGAGATCCGCCAGCGTGAGCTTATCAACGAGATCGAAGAAGCGCGAAAGGACCTGGAGAAGAAGGCACAAGAGAAGGAGAAGAAAGGCGGTAAACTAAGCTGGTGGAAGAAGAAGAAGGCCGACAAGAAAGACTGGGAAGTCTACGACGAACACTCCACTGCCGCTCCGCCCGGCCATCGGAAGCTAGACGTAGACCAAGACCCAGCGAAACTCGCAGAGAACCAGGTCATGTTCGACATCGACGCAATCAGAAAAGAAGTAGCAACTCTAGCCGCCGAAAGCAAAGAATACAACGCCGAAGCCGAATTCGAGATCAAAGAGATCAAGAGCACGCTCCCACCCATGAAGATCGACATCGCAACCGTATCCCCATCCCAGACAACAAGTCCGTACTCGACGCTTAGGGAAACGAAGAGCTACAACGACAGTCTAGGCATACCAAGCACAGATGCCAAGAAACCTTCTCCTTCATCTAACGGCCACTACGACGAATACGACGAATTCGACGACCTTGGCGCGGGTCAAATGGAAATGACATTCGACACCTCGTTCCGCGACCCCCCGTCCTCCGCTACAACACCGAATAAATACCCCCTCCCCGCATCGCCCTTGCCCTTACAACCAAGTCGCTCCGGCACATCCTCGCCCTGGGACTCGGGTACACCCAGTAAAAACAACTCTGGTACTGCACAGCCTTGGAGTTCAGATGCTACTACTACTGGTCAGCCGTCTTGGGACGATGCTACAGGAGGCCCTGCTGAACGTCCCCCGTTGCGCTCGGCGAAGACGGATTCGCATGCGAGTAGTTTGGGTCCTACGCAGTCTACTGGTGATCTAGGACATAATGCTTGGGCTGATGAGTTTGAGGATGATTTTGGGCAGGAGAAGGAGGTTAAGATGAGTTTTATGTGATGGGAGGGCAGGGAAGGTATATCCCTTTCTCGTTAATGTGGCGTATTGGGCTGGTTGATGTTGTTACCTGTTTGCTGTTTTTGTTCGCGCCTTGTTGCATATTTCAGCGCGCATTATGGAGTTTGAATGTCGTTATGTAGTCGGTAGGCGTTTGTATTATGTTCGTTGGGTTGGGAGATGTTGTTTGGCGTAGGCATTGGGTGGGTATGCGATTGGGTAGTCGTTCTTGCTCATTGCTTGCGTAGGTGTCATAGATAGTAGATAATATCAATCACAACATATACCATGCATTTTGACCATTTGGCACAAGTTTAGTCAAGTTATGTGTCATTAATCGTAACCTACTAAAAACTACTCGTATATCGTACACGGCTCCTATCGAGCCCCCATATGCGGCGCAAACTATGATATACCATGAATGTACGTCATCTATGCGCTAACATCGCCGAACCCCAAGAGAAAGGAAAAACAAGGACGCTCAATATGCGTCATTATGCCATGCGTATGTATACAATTTTGAAAAGTCGATTAAAACGGAATGGGTATCAAGCCGTTGCGTGTGCGTGTGGAACCTCAGAGAAACGCTTGGAGCGTGGAAAGAGCGAGATCCCCTAGATCTCGGCTTCTTGCTTGCGACGACGGATGCTACCGAGACGCCTCTTGATTGCGCCGCCGACGCTCCTGCCAGTGGTGTTGCTGCGGCCGATGCCAGAGGCTTCAGCGTCGGTAGCGACGGAAGGGACGATGCCGGGTGCTTCGGCATGGCCAACGCTGCGAGTGCGAGAGCTGCGGGTGGTCATCTCTGTGCCGCTGTCGCCGAAGCGCTTGTGGTCCTTCAGGGCCTTCTCGATGGAGTAGGAAGGTTCGCCCTTGCCCTTGAGATCGTCTGGGTGGTATTCCTGCGATGTGTTAGCGAAGTTCAGCCTAGGAATGGTTGGAGAACATACAACACCAGGCCAGCGACGGTAGTCAGCTCCAGGCTCTCGCATCAGGTCAGCACCCTCTTCATAATTGAGTACTCTTCCGAAACGATCAGCCATGCCAGGTGGTACGATGGCGACTCCCTCCAAGGGACGATGCCTCTGTACAGAGTCGACAATGTTCTCCCGTGGAGTAGCCCTCAAGGCCTCCTCGTTCGAATCCTTGACCGCCGCGAGGGGACTGTATTTTTCGACGCGGTTGCGAGCGAGACTGGCAGCATCGTACGGGCCCTCGTGGTGGTACCGACCGAAAGGTGCCTTGTCGAGACGATCGATGACGTCGGCGCCTTGGAAGTTCTTTTTCCTAAGATGGGGAGCACGGTGAGCAACTTTCTCATCATGACGCAATTGGTCAAGAGGCCTGTGTGACTTGTCACCAGGATAGCGCTCTCTCAGTGAGCCTGAGCGGTCGCGCGTAACTCCGCTCTTCTTCATGGATGCAGGGGCATTTTCGCTGGATCGTCGGGGCCGGCTTCCGTTCATGGGTCCGAAGATTTCCGCGCGGTGGTTGTCGGAGAAATGGGCACGTCTGGGGCTGGCAGAGGCAGGAGGGGATGGGTAATCATACCTCCTACTCTGCGGTGTAGTCTGCCCAACATGCGATACTGATGCCGAAGCACCCTTTGCCTCGGATGAAGCCCGGGAACGGCGGAATGGGTTGGTCTCGACGGAGCTGCCGGTGTTGTGGACACTGACGGTTGGGTGGCCTTTGGCGTCTCCAGCGGATCCGGGTGGTGTGATGGGTGCTGCGGGAGCATATGTGGAGCGAAAGTGGCTGTTGAGGCCAGTCTCGTCGCTTGGGTCTGGTTCGATCAGAGGATCGATCAACGCATGATGGGCCTGCTAAGTCAGCTTCAATGTCTAAAGATGATATATTGCGCTGAACTGCTTTGAGACGGGCTGGATGAGGCGTGCCGGCGCACATGGGAGGCACAGTACGTAGTCCATCCAGGCGCCCGGAACAAACGGAAGATGAACACTTACTGCGTCCATTGCCATGGTGGTTGGTTTGTGTGCTAGTGTTTGATAGTTGGCGAACTCAGGAAAGTTGGAGTAGTTGTAGTGTTGGAGATTAGTGGTCGGACGAGTGTCAGGTGCTAGATGGATACGAGAGGAAAGAACAGGTGACGGGAGGGAGAGCGAACTACATAAAGGCCTGACTTGGCAGGTACCGTGGACGCGTACATCATCGGTTCGCAGTCGCGGCCCTGCGTCAGATTTCTTCTTGTCCGCTCTTGGAGAAAAGAGCGGCCCAATCGCTGCCATACGTCATGCGGATGCGCTAGGCTGCAAGTGGGTCCGCCGCTTGGTCCTCTCCACGAGTGACGACAGCTACGATGATCCCTCACCATCACGATCCAGCCCGCCATGTCGCTGGTCGATTATCCAGATTCTGCCTCGGATGATGATGATAAGAGCCTCGATGCCTCTGCCCAGACGGCACAATCTGCCGCCAAACCTACATCGAAGCGCAAGCACAGCGCCTCTGGGGATGCCCTGCCACCGCTTCCGCCAGCCTTTCACGACCTCTACGCGACAAATGCGCGCGTCAGCACTAGCGACAACCCAAGCCTACACGGTGGACGAAAACGGGCTGTACCTCACGTCGAGGGCAAGTGGCCTAGTCATGTTTACTTAGAGTGTAAGGATACCCAGAAATATTCACCACCAATATGGACAACAAACTAACGCGTTCGAGGGATACCTACACAGCCTGAGTCTGATGCTTTACACAGCCTACTGCAGCATGTGAGAGATACTATTGATCTTGAAAATGCCAAGCGAACGAAGAAACTGCCCGTACCAGAGATCATACCATCTCTTCAATCAGAACTGGGTGCGTCGCTACCTCTTCATGTCTCCTTGTCGCGCACCCTGCAAATCAACACCGACAGCAGAGAGCCTTTTTTGGGATCATTAAGTGTTGCTGTGCGGCGGTCCGCAGTGCGCGCTTTCAATTTTGAGTTTCAGAACTTGAAATGGGTGTCCAACTTCGATCGCAATCGATGGTTTTTGGTCCTTGGCATTAAGAAGTCCGCGCTCAACGAACTTAACCGCCTGCTACAAGCATGCAACGACGCGACCCAATACAGCGGTCATCCAGGTCTGTATACAGGCGGAGTGGGAGACGGTCCGAAGGAGAGCCATGACTCCAACGACGGTCCGAAGCGGAGGAAGGTCGACAAGAATGAGCCTCAAAGCCATGATTATTCGCAATATTTCCACGTCAGCATCGCTTGGAACCTGGCTGAGCCTGACCCTGAGTGGGTTGCTTTGGTCCAAGATATCGACACCAGTAAGTTCGTTCAGACACCTGAGGCTGCTTTTGATGCCGTCAAAGTAAGGATTGGAAACACAGTCCATAATATTGCCCTGGCTAGCAAGAGAGCCGGTCTGGGGAGGGTCGGAGGAGGGCTGGGTTTGGCATGATCATCGCATTGCGATGACGTGCCGGGTTCTGGATTCGCAAGCTGGCCAGGGTCTTATCTCCTGTTGGGTGTCAGGAATTATGGACCCGGCAGCACGTTCCAACAACAACACGGCACACACGAACAGATTTCTCACGTGCGCACAACTCTGAGCGTGGAGGTCTTCAAACAGGTCCTACCTCACTTGGCGACTGGATCTTGGATGCGATGTAGAAATCCACTTCGGATCGTAGAATACTTTTAGACTGACGTAGGTAATTGCGGACAGCGATCGCGCAGTACAAGAAAAAGCAACTCGATCAAATCACAGCACATGGAACTCGTACCGGTTCAGTTCGACGAAGAAGAACAATGGCATCATGTGATTGCTCCTTTCGCATCTCCAGGGCTCGTTCCAACGGCTTGCGGCCCCAGGCACAGCATTCACCGAACATCACTTGGCTCAAAGCTTGACGCAGATAAGGCGCGTTGCGACATGTAACCTTATTTGCTCTCAGTAAGCACTAAATTGGCTGGACTCACGCGACCGTCGAGCCACGTTGATCTCGCACGAACCTCATGCACACGTGAGTTATGCATTTCCATGCCCTCTGGAACAGCCCATCAATTGATGGCGAAGGGAATGGCATCTCGAAGGTCATTACCAGTTTCTGAATTCATATCTGTGGCGGCTGGCTTTCGAGGCGCAAACTTTCGGCACTTCGTGCAGTTTCGGGTCCGACGCGTCAAACTCGCGCTGTGCACACATTCGCGACCCGAGAGTCCGCGCGAGGACGAGACACGTGACACCTGAACTAGGCAGTAGAACAGGTGTAGATGTATATATCGCGAGGTTTGAAGGTGTGATATCAGTCATATTGGATCTTGATTCACGAAGCTCCACTTACACTACTTTCCGCTCTGCTCACGCCCTGCATTTACAATTGAAGAACTTGTCGTCGCCAGAGAACCGCGAACAGCAATCCAAGTCCATCAAGACACCAGTCAACGAACTGCTACCCCCCTGAATAGCCATGGGATCAGTCTTGAAACCTTTCCAACCCAAGATTGGCCTGGTTGGCGCTGGCCCTGCCTCTCTAACCCTCGCCAACATCCTTCAGAAGCACTCTATCCCCTTCATCATCTTCGAGTCCGCGTCAGAACTCCGCACGCAAGGCGGCTCCCTGGACCTCCACCCAGAATCCGGTCAACTCGCCATCAAAGAAGCAGGGCTATGGGAACCGTTCGCCAAACATGCACGTCCAGAGAGCGACTGCATGAAGGTTGTGACTCTGGACGGAGAGGTACTCTGGGATGAGAATGGCGCTGACAAGCAAGACATCAAAGAAGATGAGAAGTTTGAGGGAAGACCTGAGATCGATCGAATGGCGTTGGCGACACTGATGTTCGAGAACCTGAAGGAGGGGTCCGTACAATTCGAAAAGAAGTTGAAAGAAGTCGTACCCTCTGCTGAAGGAGAGGGAAAGTACGACCTGCACTTCTCAGACGGCACGAAAGACTCTGGATTCGATCTTGTGGTTGGGGGAGATGGCGCGTGGTCCAAGGTTCGCAAACTTCTCACCGACCAAATGCCACAGTACTCAGGTATAGCTTCTATCGCAGTGTCGTGCAAAGACATCAAGGCTGATCCCTGGCTGCTTGACTACGTCGGCTCGGGCTCGATGTTCGCTTTTGGGGAGGGTTGCGCGGTGCAGTCCCAACGGCAAGGTGACGGTAGCCTAGGGACGTACGCCAGCGTGCATGCACCAGAGGATTTCCTGCAGACCTGTGGCATCGATTGGGACAATAAAGCGACGGCGCGCAACACTTTTGTCGACCGCTACCTCTCTCATATCCACGATGACCTTAAGCGTGTCATCATGTCCTCTGACGAAGACAGTCTCATTCCTCGCAATCTGTACGAGCTGCCGGTTGGATTCCGCTGGCCATCTCGCCCAGGCGTTACCCTTATCGGCGACGCTGCGCATGTCTTCACACCGTTTGCTGGACTGGGAGTCAACACGGGCATGAAAGACGCATTGGTATTGGGGAAGGAGATTGTCAAAGTGTGCCGTGGAGAGAAGTGTCTGGATGCTGCTGTGAAGGACTACGAGGAGGAAATGTTCCCACGGTCCACAAAGGCGGCAGTCAAAACGGTAAAGGGGAAAGAGGGGCATTTCAGTCGACATGGAGCTAAGCATTTTGCCGATATGATCAGATCGAAGTACTACAGGCAGGATGAGGTCGTTGCGAAGTAGGGAGGTGGAAGTCCAGACTCTGGGGTGGATCAAAAGACTGGGTCGTAGTGATGTTCTCGAAGCAGCCCTGGAGGAATTGGATCTACATTGCGGTATTTCGTGGCATAACAATACATACTCGACTCACTACATTGTTTAAGTTGTATGCAAATCGTTAAGTGTATAATGTGACCATCCTTGGGCTGTAAGTTGAGGACCGGTGGAAGCCGTAGGAATACCAACGATGCGACAAATGCTGGAACTTGCACGCTACATATTGTAGCTTGAACAGTGGGTAACTGGCGAACGACTGCCTGTAGCTATGGGACAGAAGGCTCTGTCAGCGCGGGTACAGAGTGGTCGCCTGACCTCTTGTTCGATCGCTCGGCACCGATTTATGTAGCCAATGCCGACTAGGTACCCAAGGCTCAGCGCTTGGTACAACTGAATACGCGCCATTGTAATTGCGATGGATCGCCGCTCGCAAAGTTAACATACACACCGTATTCAGGCGCACGAAAAAACCCACTTGCCCACATCTATGTTTAGCAGGTCGCGGGTGTCTGTCTGCCGAAGAACGCGGCATCGTCAAGCGGAGAGTTTAGTGATGTCCATCAATAGCGGTGGGTGCGGTAATAACGCGCCGGCCGGTCTTGAGTCGTGAGAAGAAAGGGGCACGCACCAACATCCATCACCGCCTGAACTTCCACCCCAACCCTTCGATGGGGCTTTCGGCCAATTAAAGAACGCCCGGTAGGTAGAACCCTGCACAAGTCGTTCTGTACCTGCATGGTGGCGTAAGCTGTGCCCTTGCTCTACTACGAGCTGCACAAAGATTAGCCGTTCGCGATTGCTACTTGTGATTGCTGATATGCGCGTTGCCGTGGATTTGATGAGGATGGAACCATCCGATGGGTCCTAATTAGCGACACGAGGAGGGTCTTACCAAAACGGTTATCGGGCACATAGCAGCTAAGAGAAATGCAACAAGTGGCTATGCTGCGATAGAGTTCACTCGTTCCCCGGCGGAGTTGGCGCAAAGACTTGGTGTGGTGTTTGTTGCCGTGACGCTCTCTCCTGCACGGGAGGGTTGCT
>Ga0265797_10004936_pt1 | contig 19910 bp, 25 predicted proteins | sample P2T30metagenome_FD_192433 | JGI IMG/M metagenome (GOLD analysis project Ga0265797, IMG submission 192433) | Plant litter microbial communities from East Loma Ridge, Irvine, California - P2 T30 | ecosystem: Environmental > Terrestrial > Plant litter > Unclassified | place: USA: California...
GGGGGTTGGGAGTGCGCTGCTGTTAGGTGTTGATGGAGATGGTGGTTGGTGGGCGGTGGTTCTGCGCTGGCACCATGCTCTGGCAATGAGGTGTTCGGTCAGAGGTACCATTGGGTACTCGTGTTGGCCTTGCTGGGTGATTGGTAGGGTTTTCACAGCTTGGTCACCGCTGAGAGGTCCGGTGCCGAGGACTTCGTCGAGTGCGTCGAGAGGTGCGAGGGCGAGACTTGTGCCTCTTATCCTCGAGTGCGAGTGCATGCTGTCAATCATGCGCTCGAAAGCGGTGCAGAGGCTCATAACATTTTTGACCGTCTGCAACGGGAAGCCTTTGTTGTCGTTGCCGACGTGGACGTGGAGGTCGCAGGTGTTGTTGATCACTAGCCATCGCGTGATAACTCCATCCGTCGCCGCGGCTGGGGAGTTGTAAGCTCGATGTAGCGCGCCCAAGATGGTCTCGATCTCTTCCTTGTAGTTGATTGTGTGTCGGTGATCCGTCGGGCTGCCCTCTCCCACAGGTACGTCGCGGTCAGCGAAGAACTTCCTCGAAGTAACCTCGACGCCGAGCGCATCGCAGTTGTCGTCGAGTGCCAAAAGCTTTCTTCGCTGGTCTCGAGTCAATTTCATCGAGTCGTCGGCTTGGACATTCCATTGCTCATGGTTTGCTTTCCAATCTTCCGAGGCGTCTTGGACTGCAATGGGCATCTGGAACTGTGTGCCGCAAGACCCACAGGTGAACAACATGGCTTTGAGGATCTCTCCCACTTGCGAGAGACCGTAGTACACCTTCTGTTGTAAAGTTTTATCTGCCCATGCTTCGTCTTCGGGGAATCTTTCGATGAGGATGAACTCGAACTCGACGCCAAAGCTGATGTCTAGCGGCTCGATGATCGCGGTGCTGGTTGCCAGAGGTTCGGCAGAGGACTCTTGTGGTGTTGGACCCATTTTTGAATACGCTCGTCAGTTTAGGTGCTTCTTCTGTAAATTGTTGTAAAACTGTATGAGGCGTTGTCGCCAGAAGTGGGCGCGTGTAATCAACAAGAGGGTGGGTGTTTGTTCGAGGAGTTGCCTCAAGAACGCGAGAAGTTAGTTCGTAGCGTTAGGGTGAAAGCAGTGAAGTTACAAACTTCACGGTGAAGGCAGTGAATGCAGCTACTCGAGTGTCGTGGTAACAGAGCCAAAGCGAACAGAGACAAAGGCGTTCTCACGATCCGGCAGTGACAGGCGTTGTCTGATCGAACAAAGAGATGTGTATTTTCTTGAATGGTCTCCGACATCATCGACATGAGCGCGATGCCAGTAGTGACACACATGTGACTGATCGTAGTCAATGGTTCAATGCGGTCCAGGGAAGAGTCTGCTCAGCAGATTGTAGTTGCGGTGCGCGGGTCAAAGTGAATGCTGAACGAGCTGTTGATAGCCACGACAGTCAATCATTGAATCGATGCACCTGTCTAACGATGCAAGCATCAAGTCCGGAACAAAGCATTTCGAATCCCTTAGAATTCTGGGGCGACTCTATCGACCACAATCACAAGAAGAGATCATCGCACTCATCATAGCAGCTAAGTGATTGCCGTGAAAGGCGCTGCGAACCCATACCTAGCGACGCCAACACCGTAGTCCTTGCCCGGTATCCTCTCTGTTCCAAGCAATCAGCCAAGCTCAAAATCGTCAAAGCAGTAAAGGGACATCACATACCATGGTCCGGTGGGAAATTCTCCCGTCTGTCAGCGTAATACTTGTCCCTAAGATCGCGGCCGTCGTTGGCACAAGCATAGGTGGCGTAAACACTTCTCCGCGACTTGTCGGTCTTATTCGATGCGCTGCGGTGAGCCAAATGGGATCCGAAAATAAGGAGGTCGCCGGCCTCTAACTCAACGGGGGTCCAGTCATGCGCGTTCTCCCACTCGGAGTCGATTGCTCCTCCGTGGCTGAGCTTGACGTCTACGTGATGACTGCCAGGAACCACTTCAATGCAGCCATTGGCGACTGTGGCGGCATCCACGGCCAGGTTTGCAGTGGTGTGCTCGATGTGGCCGATGTGATTATAGGCAGGCGCATCAAGGTGCGCCCCGAAGCCGTTGCCGCCGGGCAGCTTGTAGTTGATCTTGTCTTTGAACAGCAACATTTCCTCGCCAGTTACCTGGGCCAAAATGCTTCTGAGCTTGGCGCCGAATAAGAGCGAGTTGAAGCCTTCATGGTAGGGGGCAAAGTTTTCAGTGCGCATAATCTGCCGTTCGCCGGAGCCCGTGATCTCGTCATATGGCATCCATTTGCCTACCTCACGGGGCAGATTGCTGACTTCTTCCGTCCAGCGCTTAAGGGTTGAAGGGTCGACGGCGTTGTGTTCGGAGGCTCGGAGGATGAGGAATCCTTGAGCGTCGAAGTGGTTCTTTTGAGCTGGTGTAATCTTGAAAGACGACATGGTCAGATGCTGGTTGTTAGGAAGATAAGCTGGCCTGACACACTGTCCAATGAGTTTCTGTTATATGACCATGTTGAAGGTGGTGGTTTGATGACCATAAATCGGCGCGTCATGCGAAAGATCGTCGGTCGGACTTCCCACCGAGATTGAACTCATCGGTCTTCTCGCCGGGTCTTTGTTGCTTGCGCGGTTGCTGTTCTGCCCCTCAGAGCGCTTCCTGTGGCCAGTCGCTGCAATCGATCAAGAAAAAGAGATCGGCTCTTTACGTTCTACCCAAGATCTTCTTCCAAAACACCGACAGCAAAACTTTGACTTTCTTTCTTCGCACCCATCAAGATGGGAAGTGTTATGCCTGCCACAGATGCCGATGCTCGCACTTCAGTGAGAGAGATACTATCATTAATCGACAAACAAGGTCAAGGGGATTACATCGGCGAAGCCGTGTCTCAAGCTCAGCACTCTCTCCAAGCCGCCACTCTCGCACAGAACGCAGGCGCAGACGACGAAACTGTGCTCGGTGCTCTGCTTCACGACGTCGGCCGCTTTATTCCTGCTGCAGAGAAAATGGGCTCTATGATCGCCGCGGATGGCACATACATTGGCAAAGCAAGCCATGAGATCTTGGGCGAGCGCTATCTGAGACATCTTGGTTTCTCCGAAAAAATCTGCCAGGTAGTTGGCGCGCATGTGATGGCGAAACGCTATCTCTGTGCGGTTGAGCAGGGATACTGGGAAAGTCTCAGTCGCAGTAGCAAGCAGACGCTTGAGTTTCAGGTATTTTTTCAATCTCTTCCAAGTCCAGGCCTCTTAGATTTGAGCGGCTGACACGTACAGGGCGGTATATTCACCGAGGAAGAAGTTGCGGAGGCCCAGAAGGATGTATGGTTGGACTCAAAGTTGGCGGTGCGAAGATGGGATGATCAAGCAAAGGATCCGACAATGCAGACGCCGTCTCTCGAACATTTTGAGGACATGATGGTCAGATCGCTTCTCACATCGCGGCAAGCTTGAAGAGAGTATTGAGATTCGCTTCGAGGTAGCCTTGGTCTGCGGTAGAGGTCTCTCTCCAACACTTCGGAGCGAAATATCCTACTTGCATACGCTCGGCCGGGATCGGAGGACCGCGACGGTACGTGGCAGGTCTCTAGGCGGTCCAGGCAATTTGCAACCTGCTAGCTTGCAGTCAATGGTACTGATGATGCATTTCGAAATTGCTGAACATGTCTTGATTTGACAAAAAGTCGAACTCGCCCATGATGTCGTCGAAAGAGATGTCAGGCCAGGACGCCGTTAAATCTGTTTGATCGTCAACATGATTGGACTGGTTCGATGGCATCTGCGCGGGTGGTGCTATCGGAGTTTGGACCTCTGATGGACAAAATCGACCAAGGAGATCCTTTGAGCCTCTTGCGACACTGACTAGCAGATGCTGCGGGTGCATGGTAGCCGTGATAGTCTCAAGCACGCTGACAAGGTTGTTGACCAGGCCGTGGATCTCGCGAGCATCTACACGCACTGTGCTTGCGTATTTGGTTGATACCTTCAGCAAAAAGACTACAGAAAATGCGATCATGACATCGAAGTATGTCGGCAGGCCATCCAAGTAAGACTGAATATCACTGTCAACAATCACAGTACGCAAGATAGTTGTGGCTGACATGATGGCAGTTTCGGCTAGTTCTTCGATGTCCATGGCGATCTCTGGTGTTTTGTATGCGGGATCATTGATACCCCTGAAGGCCGCGGAGAAAAGATAAAGCCTAGCGAAATGATAGTGCAGACCGACACCTTTCTTTGGATAGTGTCCGACGTACAGATTGACGGTAAATCTTTCAGTCCAGTCTGCCCGGCATTTGTCGAGACGGATGCTCAGTCGGCGTAGTGTTTCTATCACCGGTCCATTCAGCGGTCGATCGATGTCCACGCCAAACGTCTGATAGATGTCGCTTCCGATCATCCAAAAGTGGACTTGGCTGACAAGTCGAGCGTCATCCTCAACAGCGTCCTCTAGCTCGAGGAACCGTGATGATGCGCGTATGGCGTCGTCTTCTCTTGTCATTGGTGGACGGCCAAAGGGTACCGAGAATTGATGATCGCAAACGTATACGAGATAGTACAGCCGAGTGCGAAGATAGTGCTCCCGGTCGCCAGTCAGTGCTTTGAATATGCTTCGATGCAGCTGCAGCTCCGAAGAGATCCTGACGGCCGCACCAACGCACATCCAGGAAATGCCGCTCAACCAGAAAGCGCCAATGCATAGACTCTGAACATCGTCAGTAGTACACCGACGTGAAAACGACGCTGATGACGCGATCGAGACAAATTCTCTTTGTAGAGCGTCGAATTTGGGAGAAGCGAGATGCAGAGCGCCAACGGCACATATCGCAGTGAGCAACAGCGAAGAAGTGGAGAGGATTTGCTGCAAAGTCCGGCGATGTCCTAAGATGCTGTATAGGAAATGATCGAGTCGGTTTTGATATATATCTAGGAATTGCTGGGCTTCTTCTTCAGTCACAATGCCACGAGCGATGACATCTTGGTTTTTCCGTGTTGTCTCATTGGAGTTCATGGAGGACGATACGACCGAGCCCGGGATTGCTGCTGGACCCGACTCGGGGTCCATGACAATCTCGAAGTCATGCTGGACGGCTCTCATGGATCTCGTTGAAGATGGCGTAGAGACATGGACATCGTCTTCGTGATCAACCTCGGAGGCCTCAGCAGTGTCGAGCAAACCCGGTAGACGTAGTTCCGTGGCCACGCGGGACAGGGCGCTTTCCAGTAGGACAATCTTCCTGTCGACAGCAAGTTTCCAAGCGCCGTCGCTCTCTAGAATGGTTTGTAGGCTCCTGTTCACAGTACAGGGCAGCCCGCGCTTCTTGCATCTCGAGCATGGCGGCTGCAAGTCACGCATGTGGCACTTGATCTTTTGCTTTCGACATGCCACGCAGGCCGTGATCTTCCGAGTAATATCAGGAGGCTTGCTGGCCTCACTGACCTGCTGGACCGCCGACATGTCGTCTTGAACACCGTTGCGTGTAGTTAGCAGACAGAGAGAGACTCGGAAGCAGAAAGCCAATGGCTGGCGAGAGCGCTCAACGATACAGCTGAAGCGTACATGTCAGCACGACACTATATCCCACGTGGCCACCTCACTGGCTGTAACGACACGGCTGCACGACTCTCTTCACAACATTTCCTGCATCACCAAGTATTATGGCTATCAAGATCTGTCCGGCCTTCTCGCCGACCTGCTGAAATACACTTTCAACATTGTGGTCCATCAGTGATAGGTTCCGTACAATCTCACGAACTTCGTCAAATCGGCTGCCCGTTCTGCCGCCACGTGGAAGCTGTTCTTCGCGATATGGCCGTAAGATAGCCTACAGCCATTGGCAAGATGTATCCTAGGCAAGGAATGAGGCCATGTATGCTGCCGACTGAAAGCTATAACAGAAACATGTCGTGCAGCAGCTGGCGACAAGTAGGTCGCTGATGAGTCGACCTCAGGCAAACACCGCTACACAGACCCATCATCTCTAATCCCGACATGGGCAAGTTCGTCAACAACCTGAAATTTCTTGCCATTGCTGGTGTGGGACTCTTCGGAGACGGCTTTCTTAACATCTCCATCGGCCTCGTTGTTCCAATCATTGGTTACCTTTACTACGACGACGAAGGTGGCAAAGTGCCGACTGTACGAAGCGATGTCATCAAGGGAGGCTTGTCTATTGGCATGATCGTTGGCCAGCTGGCTTTTGGTCTGTTTGGCGATGCTCTCGGACGCCACAAGGTATACGGCAAGGAGCTCATCATTACTATTCTCGGCACCTTGATGCTCATCGTACCGCCAACGTATCTCGGTCACGATGCCATTGTAGCATGGCTGACTGTTTTTCGAATCATCGCCGGCTTTGGCATTGGCGGAGGTGAGCTTGAATCCCCATAACAACTGCAACATGCAACTAACAGTCTTCCTCAAGATTATCCGATGAGCTCCGCAATATCCGCAGAACACAACACCATGGGCTCACGGGCAAAGCTTGTCTTGACTGTATTCTCTTGCATTGGACTGGGTGTCTTTGGGTCCGGAATCACATACCTCATCCTACTTGCCGCGTTCAAAGGAGTCATCTTGAACGACATCACCAAGCTGCAGTGGGTATGGCGGCTACTGTTCGGCATTGGCCTTGTTCCGCTCATTCTAACACTCTACGCACGCCTCAACATGAAAGAGAGTCAGACATACGCCAAGTACGTCTCAACGGAGACAGGGCTGGTCGGAAAAGACAAGCGCGGCCTAGCCGAGCAATTCAAAGACTTCCGAGAGTATTTTGCCAACCTGAAGCATGCCCGCACCTTGTTTGCTGTATCCGCTTCTTGGTTCCTCTTGTGAGCTCAAGCATCGTAATCAAGACATCAACGTGCAGAGACTGACACCCTCACAGCGACATTGCCTATTACGGTATCAATCTCAACCAATCCATAGTACTAAGTGAAATCGGCTACAGTAACGGCAGAACGCCTTTCGAGACTCTCTGGAACACAGCAGTAGGCAACATCATCGTCGTCCTCGCAGGCTACCTTCCCGCCTTCTACGTAGGAATCTTCCTCCCGGATCTCATCGGCCGAGTCCGCCAACAATTCATCTTCAGTGCCATGGCGGCGGTTCTGTATGCCATCTGGGCCGGCGTGACCAACATCACGTCTACCGGTGGGCTCATGGCGATCTTCACGATCTCGCAATTCGTCCTCAACGTCGGGCCGAATTGCACCACATTCTTGCTCCCGGTGGAAGTGTTCCCTACCCGGGTGCGTGCTACAGCACATGGCATTGCGGCGGCGTGTGGGAAAGCTGGCGCTGTTCTCACGGCGTTTGCGTTTGGTTCGGTTAGAGATCGAATTGGCATTGATGGAGGTAAGAAGTGCTTTCTCACTTGCTCTGATTTAGTCGCGACTGACCACTTCTCTCGCAGTTTTGGGGCTTTTTGCCGGCATCATGGCGCTAGTGGCACTCGTCACTCTGTGGATCCCAGAGACCAAGGGCGTCTCGATTGCCCAGATTGAGAAGGGCGTCTTGTATGGTGAGATATTGGGATCGGATGCCGACGAAACAGCGTCTTCCGAGGTAGAGGCTTCGGCAGTACAGGGGTACAAACAGGGTCTTGAGGAGCGCAAGTCAGTCGTAGAACTTGCGTGAGCTATCACACGAGAATCTGACAAGGTGGTGAGCGATTCACTGCAGACGCCGCTTCCGATTTGACTCGCTCCTATTCAACACGTAGCCTGACATCTGATGAGCGGCAATTCACGATGGAGACCTGCACATAGCATAGACGAAATCGGCTACAATGAACGTGGCTAGAATTGTGATTATCTGCAAACCTCCTCAATGTGTCGGACGCCTCTTCCTCCTGAACTCCGATAGAAGTTTCCACAGAAGTGTGAACCACCAGCAAAGACGCGACGTACTCTCGTCCCCGCGCATGTAGCTCTTGCGTAGGTTCGAATCCGCCGGGGCGATACATATCCGCCAATTGGCCGAAGATAGTCAAAAGTAATCCAGACCAACTCGGCGAGAAGACCGATGCCCACTGCTTGTATGCGATAAGCCACGCATGGCGCTTGGCGAGCCGAGTCTTCCCTAAGCACGCGAAAGTCCGAGGGATGTCGGAACCCGTCGTACGCATACAACAAGACGTGATTATTGAATCACGTTGCGGCCTGCAAACACGTGGGTAACAAAACGTGCTTTGATGGCTTGTTTTTGAACAATTCCCACCTCTGGCGCCTGCGTTTGACTTTCGCACTTCACTCCGTGACATGTTCAGCACACAGATAGATGGCTGACGTTGAGAATGTAATGGATTTCGTTGTGGGGCGTGATGTTCGGGTTATGGAGGTAGTGCAGACATTGGATACCTATGTATATCGAGACAAGCTGCAGTTCGCGAAACGGATTCTCTCTGCCGGCGCTTCCACACGGAACAATCCAAGTCCAACCCATTAACGAATATGACGGCCGACGAGAAGTTCACCCCAGACCAGGTGGTGGTGACAAACAAGACCGACTCATCCGAACAAGTCGACGGAAGCACACTGGACGACGCCACTCTTCAACGGACTTCGCGAATCTCTTCCACTCTCACAGTCGTGGTCGCCGGTCTCGCACTGCTCAGCGACGGCTACAATGCACAGATCATAGGCTACATGAAACCCGTGCTGCAAGAGTTATACAAAGACGGGATGTCGAGCACAATGAGCACCCGGCTGTCGAACTCGTACCTCATCGGCGAGGTTTTCGGCATGCTTTTCTTCGGTTGGGCAATTGACAAGATCGGTCGACGCCAGGGTGTCGTGTTTGCGACTCTGTTCTTGGTCTTGGGCATTGTCTTGTCTAGTGAGTGCAACATGGTTGTGATCGTCGAAGGCGCCCGCTGATTTGTACTCGCAGCCGCGGCTCATGGCAATACGCAACTCGGCATGTTTTGGATGATGGTTGTCGGGAGAGGCATTGCTGGATTCGGTGCGGGCGGCGAGGTAAGACGATCCCAAAAGAATGTGCCACAGTCATTTGCTGAAAAAATTATCAGTACCCGGTCTGCGGAACGAGCAGCACCGAAGCCAGTAACGAGAACGCCTTCGTCCGTCGCCGGCGCGGTATTCTAGTGGCCATGACGACCGACTTTGCAATCGATCTTGGCTTTGTGATCGCGGGCTGCGTCGCCCTCATCGTCTTGGCTGCGTACCACTATCGCACCGCAGAAGGTGTCTGGCGCGTCTGCTTCGGTCTAGGTTTCACCTTGCCATTGGCATTGGTTTTCTTCCGTATTCGTATGATCGAGAGCACCCAGTTCCGCAAGCATGCAATTAAGCGGAAGATTCCATACTGGCTCGTGATCAAACGGTACTGGAAGCCCATGCTCGGGACCAGCTTAGCTTGGTGAGCTGTGCTGATAATAAAAGCCGTGCAAAAGTCGACATGTACTGATCTTCGGATAATAGGTTTTTCTACGACTTCGTCACGTATCCTTTCGGAATTTTCTCGTCGACGATCATTGGCCAATTGAACCCGAATGACTCCCTCGTCCAGAACATCGGTCTTGGTACTGCGGTAAACTGCTTCTACCTGCCGGGCTGCATTGTAGGCGGCTTGCTCATGGATCGTATAGGGAGGAAGCAGACCATGACCTTAGGGTTTGCCTGTTGGGCAGTGCTCGGGTTTATCATCGGTGGGGCGCTGAAGCCAATTCAGAGCGTCTTCCCACTGTTCATAGTTCTTTACGGCTTCTTCAATGCTTTTGGAGGTGAGTGTCTAGACGTGCAGATAGAATGGAATCAGACGTACTGACACCACGCAGAGATGGGCCCTGGTGTTGCCACATTCCTGTGCGGTGCCGAGAGCTTCCCTACGCCAGTTCGCGGACATTTCCTCGGTCTAGCAGCGGCGATGGGCAAGGCGGGTGCTGCAATCGGAACGCAGGTCTTCACGCCCATTCAGGAATCGTTTTCTGACGATTTCGCTGGTGTTCAGGCTGTGTTCCTCATCGGTGCTGCGTTTGCAGCGGTTGGTGGCAGTATCTCATGGACCTTAATTCCAGACAAGGAGCGGGATCTAGAAGATGAGGATACCAAATTCCGCGCGTACCTTTCACAGCACGGGTGTGACATCGAGATCGGTGAGGCTTTGTAGAAGCAAGTCGAGTAACAGACGAATATATTGATTCTGCGATTATCGTATACCTCTTGATGAAGGACGTCGCTGTAGATGGCATTAGACTTTGTAGAGCTTCATGAGAGATGGGTCCGTGAAGGACCGTGTCGTCAACAAAGGACACATATCTGGACGCGATGACAATGTTCGTGTTGGGGAGAAGAAGAGAGAGATGTCTTCAAGCCTTGGCCATCGGCAACACCCTTGATCGGCTTTCGAATCCTTCCGCGCCGCAAGCTTCCAGCCTCGTCATCATGGTCCGTCCAAGGGCGGCGTCCAGTCAATCAGGCACAAGACATATCTACAAGTGTAGAGTGATACGTCGCTCACTGTGACCGTCACACTTCCTCTCATTTTCCTTCCGGACACCTAAGTATCGCAGAACTCTCGTTTCACCCTTCCAACCCTCCTCACAACTCAGCTGTGCTGCTGATCTCACCCGAACCAAACCCAACGGCACTACAGTGCCATCACTGCCATGGCCACTCAAGCGCACTGCGCCTTCTGCTTCGATACTCTACGCGCACACTTCGACAAGAGACCAGCCTTGAGCCTAAACCAAGTGGAGGACCTCTGGGAGCAGTACCACCACGCTGAAGACTCCACCGAAGCTGGAGCTTTCCAAGAGCAGGATGACACTGAGACCGGAAGTGGAGTGCGACCGGCAGCCATTTCCAGACTTCTGAACAAAAGTACTGGGTCCCCGGCGAGTAGTGACAGCTCCCTACCTTCAACTCCTGGATCAGGCTCAAGCTCCAAGGGCATTGCGACGCCCGCTTCTTCCAAGACATCGCTGAGCTCCAAGACATCATCGGGAAAGGCGCGAGAACATGGAGAGTACCCGCTCTTCGTGACATGGAATCAACACTCCGCTCGTAGCGGCCAGAAGAGCCTACGCGGCTGCATAGGCACGTTTGCAGCGCAGGAGCTGGAGAGCGGGTTGCAAAGCTATGCTTTGACGAGGTGTGTCTATGCAAAGTCCTGAACCATGTCTTTGACGACATCTCTGACAATCCAATAGTGCCTTGGAAGACACGCGCTTCTCGCCCATCCCCGCTTCCCTACTCCCACAGCTCTCAGTCCACGTAACACTCCTCACGAATTTCTCATCGCCCACCCGTGATCCCTACGACTGGACCATCGGAACTCACGGCATCCGCATTTCGTTCACATTGCACTCTCGCCGCTACGGTGCGACGTATCTCCCCAGCGTGGCGGAGGAGCAGGGCTGGACGAAGGAAGAAGCGCTGATCAGCTTGATGAGGAAAGCGGGCTGGAACGGCAACAGCAGCAGCTGGGAGAAGACGTGGAAGGATGGCAGAGGTGAGTTGGTGAGGTATGAGGGAGAGGCGGTGGGATTGGAGTACAAGGAATGGAAGGAATGGGATGAGTGGGTCCGCAAGAATGTGGCATCGTAGGTGGATGGCATTGACTCCAGCACTTTCAAGCGAGGCATGTGGAATGGGCGGGCTGATGTCAGGACTGACACGGATGTGATAGATGATTTTACGACCCTTGATGCTTACTATGAAATATTTTTCGACTCTGTATCTTTGCTTTTGGCACGTGCAGGATTTCAACAAGCCCGGAGAGCGACGTCTTTCGATTTCTGACCACGGGTTCGAAAAGAAACATGGTTATCATTGTTACTCGGCTGGTTTGAGCGATAATCAGTGCTTGGGAGACTTGTTCCTGTTAATCTCACCGGTGGCCGGCTTCGGCAGGAGCACCAACCATGATCTTCGCCGACAGAAGCCGAAGCCGTTATGGACGACAGGCGTTTGCCTTGCGTGCTCTCAACTCCCCCGCCGTTGAATCGTCATGTTAGTGAATAAATCCACGAGGGTACATGGAGTCTGCAAGTCGCCGAACAGACAGATCAACGCAGTCAATACTTGGCAGTCCTCTTCATAGAGGATTACGCGTCTGTAGGTTCCAGCTGCGTGTTGATCTTGGTATCAATCGTGGTACCAGGCACATACAATTTGCTCAGCAACTCACAATGTGTCGTGTCATCTTGCCTCGGCCCTGAGTGTGTTGGCAATTGGGCGTTCGACGTCGCACGGATAATCGTTCGCACATAAACTTTGGCGATAAAGACTTCGTCGCGTCAGTACGTCGGCGGTTAATCATGTGCAGTACGGCTTCTCTTCGACCTGCCACAAGTCGACACTGGCCGCACACGACCAGGCTTGATAGAGAAGGTAGCAAGTTCATCTTCTATACTATCGAGTGTAGCCTGGAACTTTACAGATGAAACGGGATGGCGTGATCTGCAGCGTTCGTTGATCCGTTCTGCAATCCTTTAACGAAACAGGGCCGAACAATCACGCTAGATCAACAGAGCTCCGGACGCTCGCCTGCCGAAGGCCAATGACCGTGTCGTGCAGCATGCACCGTGAGAGGCGGACTTTAAACATGTGCTGAGCAGATTAGACGTTCACCAACCGGCTCCCTCGCGTGGCATGTCGCAAGCATGAATGGTTGATTCACTGGCACACAACCGCCTTCCTAAACTGGTGATTCCCCGATATCGATGCAATTCGCACATGTTAGTCAACATCAACTGTGCCCTGGAGGTATCCCTCATGCAGGTCCGGACGGATGGCTTGGACGGGAACAAGAAACCTAAGCTTTCCAAGCTTTTACTTCCGTGTGGGTGAAAGTTTGTATACTGACGATGGGTGTCGTCGGCTGATCTGCTCACAAACAAATATCTACACAGCAGCAATTGCCAAGCGCCTTGTCGACAATGCTTATCGCTCCTCTCTCGGTGTTCGGTTCAGATGATCATCATCGCTACAACAACATCGATCCAGGTCACAAGCCTACCTTATGCCCGCCCACATGCCCACATACCGGACTCACCGCCTAGATTCCCCCATTCCGCGCCTGGCATTCGTCGCCTTTGCGATCTTTCATCCGCTCTCAAATGTGTAGTTCGGCCAGGACAAACCTCCCCGTTTTGATTGGACGACAATACAGTGCAATATCCACTGCCCGACCCTGACACGTCCTTTAGACGAAGCTTGATCAAATAGCCTGTCGAAGCTCTCGCCAATCTCGACCTCTCGACTCTGCTAAACACATCCACACCACTGCATCGGCTGCAGTTGATTGTAGCGCTTGCGACCATGTCCTTGTCGCGTGCCCGGCCAACGCCTTATCTGGAAGGTGACTTCAACATGTACCAGCGCTACTCGCTGCACAGTGGAGGAGACTATCCGATTCCTTGATCCATTCGCAAGATAGTCGTGTTGCGGGTGTTCTGCTGTCGCTAGCATATATAATGGACGCCCTGTACCGTCAATCCGACTCGAAGGCATCACATCCACATCACCTCAATCGCAAAGCAGTCGTTTCCTCCAGCTTCGACATTCGCCATGTATCTCCAGCTCGCGGCATCTCTCGTGGCTGCTTCTGCAGCCCCTGCCTTTGCGCTTCCGGCCACCACTCCTAACACCAAGTCCGCCTTTGTGGTTAACCAAGAACCCGCCGGTCAAGTTTGGTTGTCAGGTCCGGTTCAATTAGCAAAGACGTATGGCAAATACTCCCACACTGGTGCTGTTGCGCCAGCCGACGTCAAAGCCGCTGCTGCTGCCGCCCAGGCCGGATCTGTATCTGCCAACCCGCAAGAGGTTCGTCAAGTCGCCAGGCTCATCAACTATGACACATCAGATCGATACTGACAAGAATCCAGTACGACTCGTCCTACCTTTCCCCTGTGGTTGTGGGCGGGCAAACTCTGATGCTCGACTTCGACACTGGCAGTTCCGATCTGTAAGTTGTAACGAACTCGTCGACAAATCCATTATTCAGCCACTAACATGCATGTAGCTGGGTCTTCTCGACCGAGACCCCGTCCAGTCAAGCCTCAGGCCACACCAGGTACAATCCATCGAACTCAGGAAGAAAGCTTTCTGGAGAAACTTGGAAGATTGGCTATGGTGATGGCTCTGGCGCAGGAGGCGATGTCTACGCAGACAAGGTCGTCGTTGGTCCAGTCACTGCAACCTCGCAGGCCGTAGAAGCCGCAACATCCGTCTCAGCTCAGTTCACCAGAGACGTCGACAACGACGGTCTCCTCGGCCTGGCTTTCAGCAGCATCAACACAGTCTCGCCAGACCAACAGACCACCTTCTTCGACACCGTCAAGAACACCCTCAAGCAGAAGCTCTTCGCAGTCACCCTGAAGAAGGGCGCTCCCGGTGCCTACGACTTCGGCTTCATCGACAGCTCCAGGTACACCGGCTCCATCACCTACACCCCAGTCAACAGCCGCAACGGATTCTGGCAATTCACCGCCGGCGGCTACAGCGTCGGCTCATCGACCTACGCAGCGGGCTCAGTCGGCGCCTCCATCGCCGACACCGGCACCACCCTGCTCCTGCTCCCCGACGACGTCGTCGACGACTACTACTCCTCCGTCTCCGGCGCCTCGTACGACAGCACCCAGGGCGGCTACGTCTTCTCCTGCAACGCCAGGCTGCCCAACTTCAACGTCGCCATCAACGGCAAGACCTTCGTCATCCCTGGCAGCTACATCAACTTCGCCCCGGCCAGCGGCACCAAGTGCTTCGGAGGCATCCAGTCCAACAACGGCCTGCAATTCTCTATCTTTGGCGATATCTTCCTCAAGACTGTTTACGCCATTTTCGATCAGACCCAGAGCAGCCCGCGTCTTGGCTTCGCACCGCAGGCTTAGATTTCGTTGGTAGATCCGGATGATGTTTGATTGAGAGAGGGCGTCGGTTTGGAAAGTGCTGGCACGATCGACCGATTCGAATGCGGTGGATGAGTTTCTGGGCGACTCCGATACAAGTAGTTGGGAGTAAATGCATCATGAATTGCCCGTCGCGGTCGTCTTTGACAAAGTTTTGAAGATGACTTGAATGAAAATTTGAACCAATCTCACAGAAACAAGAGCTTGGATTCTTCCACGGCAGTTAGCTTGGGGCTGACCAAGTCAACTCTGCACCTTGCTTCGCCACCAATTTTAAAGTAGAGACGGATCTCGAATATTGGATCAACGACATTGTTAATTATCAGTGGGAAAATTACAGGTTTACTCAAATCAGCCAACCACTATCCGAGATCTAATCGGTCACACCCATTCAAGTAGCCCAATCAACTCCGACCCATCCTAGCAGCAATCGCCAACTCAATCCTCTCCCTCCTCTCCTCTTCACCTGCAGCGCGCAGATCCTTGAACACATGATCCATCTCTTCGAGAGTCTTGCCGGCTGTCTCGGGCACAAACCAGTAGACCCACAGCAGTGATAGAAGACAGAAGACGGCGAAGAAGACGTAGGCGCCGAAACCTGTTGACTCCACTAGAGGCGGTGTGATGAGGCCGATGATGAAGTTGAAGAGCCAGTTGGAGCAGGTGGAGAGAGCGACACCTTTGGCGCGAAGAGAGGAGGGGAAAACTTCTGAGGGCATTGCCCATGGCACAGGGCCCTGTTGGAATCGTCAGCCTGCTACCAATGTCGCTTGATGCAATGATCATCACTTACCCAAGAAGCTCCGAAACCGAGCATATAGACCAGAAGCATGGCAACGCTGGCCCAGCCTTCAGGCCGGTATGACGGCCAGTCGTGAGAGAACTTGCCAACCAGAACTGAGATGATCAGGTGTGAAAGGAACATGACCAGACTACCCCATAGGAGCAGTGGACGACGGCCGATCCTGTCCATGGTCCAGAGCGAGCTGGCCACACCGACGAGCTGGACGCAGTTCAGGACGCCGGACATGATGAGTTGCATGTCATACTCAAGGCCCATAGTCGCGAACAGCGTCGGGCTGTAGTAGATGAGAGCGTTGATGCCGACGAACTGGAACGCGTTTGTCAGAAAGATGTAGATGAATGTAAAGGTCGGGTGTTTTGCTTACCTGTTGGAAGAACATGAGGCCTGTACCAACGAACGTCCGACGCCAGCATCCACTCTTGAACAGATCGATCCAGCCTACAACCTCAAGCTTGATTCTGTTGCTGACCGTTCGCTCTTGCAGGTGCGGGTGTCTCTCAGCACTGATCTCAGCGTGAAGCGCAACTTCGGCGCGGATGTCGAACCATTCGCGTTGGATCCTGTGGTCTGTAGGTGGAAGCTGGCGCAGTTTGGAGAGCGCGGCAAGAGCCTCGTCATCGCGATCCTTCGAGCATAGCCATCTGGGCGAGAAGGGCAGGAAGATGATACCGATGCCGAGGACGAGACCGGGGATGATCTGGATGAGGAATGGAAGGCGCCACGACCATTCGCTGGGGATATGGAGTGTTCCGTAGGTCGTCCAGAAAGCGATGACAATGCCAGTGACGATGCTCAGCTCCTCGAGCACTAGCAGCGTACCGCGGATTTCTGGAGGCGAGATCTCCGAGATGTACAAGGGCGCCACCATGGAGAGCATGCCGACTCCGATACCTCCGACGAAGCGAGCGAATGTCAGCATCGCGTAGTCCACGGCTGCCGTTTGCAGGATCGAGCCGATGATGAAGATGATCACGGCAACCACGATGGAGTATTTGCGCGACAGCTTGTCCGCAATCCACCCCTGGTTGAGAGCACCGATCAGTGCGCCAAGTTCAATCATCGCAGTCATCAAACCTTTGTAGAAGCCACCACCATCGGCGACTTCATGGAATCGGTCTAGAAATTGAGGCATGACCAGAATGACTGATACCACACCCTGGTCGTAGCCGAACAGAAGACCGCCTATTGTAACGATTAGCCAGTGTGCCTTGAGGATGACAAAATCTCAAACGACTTACCAAGGGCGGAGAAGAGAGCGCATAGCGCGACATAGTAAGAGGCAAATATGCCCTTGAATCCAGGCGCGCAATAAGGTTCTGGCGCTTCAAAGAGAGAATGGTCTGTATGCACGGCATCTTCATGCATGTCTTCAATCCTCTTAGCATCGATCATATCATCATCTTTCAGTTCCGACATGGCAATAGAGGGATAGGTCCAGCAGTATAAGGGTGGGCAAAGCGAGATGTGAAGCGTTTTCGGTCAAAGATTCGTCAACGCTAGATGGCGTATAGGCGACAAGATGGACGGTTTGATGGATTGATAGATGTGGAAGATGGATCTCACCTACCCTCTGTGAATAGCAAGGGCTCCGATTCCCGCGAAGCCATGTCAGTCATTTGTATGTCCTCCTGCTCAGTCGCCGACATGCACGTCGATCGCTGCTGGCAAGAGTGACAGGTTAGGTCACGCTCGCAGACACCTCCTGGAAGCAGTCGTCGAACGGAGGAGGTTGGCCGCACGGGCAGGTCGATCCGGTAGGCGGAGGGGCGGCCTCTGGGGAGCCCCATATAAATCTGACAAAGTCTGGAAGATTATTGGCTGGCTCGACGTCAGCCGTAGATGATGCGCCCGTTGGGAAATACAATGATCCGAGGTATGCTTGAACAAGAAGTGATATGCAAACGCCGGATTATCTAAGACGCCGAAGTTCTCCATCACTTGCCTGGGGTTGGTGGAGACCCCGTGGATGCAACGGGAAGAGACGGGTCGTGGATTATCCTTTGGCCGAGCAGATGACTTGATCGTTGATGGATCGATGAATCTCTGTTGATGCGTTCGTGAAGTTTCCTAGCTACACAACGACAATATGAGAGATACATGTTTAAGTACTTTCCTCAGCGTTTGAACAAGAAATCCTCCCGGACGATGTCCTTTCATCTGTTCGGAATGTGAGATGACTTTGTCTACATTAATCGTCGGCAATGTACTGCCTATCAATCGTCATCGATACTTCATCGATACCCGCACCAGTCCTTGGACTGCGACATCTGCAAACCAATCGAGCCAGCCTAGTAAGTGAACCTGAAGTGAGGATGATCATCGCCAAGATTGTCGGCATCAGGAGTATCCAACCTCCAATCCCTCTCGCCCCGATCACGCTTCTTATTCTCCGCTCTGACACCAAACAACAAAACAACACAAGCAGCCGCACACATCCACAACAAACCCAGACTCGTTGCATACCCGACCGTGTAATGCGGCTGCTGCTCGGTGATGAAAATGTTGCTCGCCACGATGCCGCCACAATTACCAAACCCAACCATCATGGCGCTGGCGATGGAGCGTTTGTAGTGGCCAGTCATATTGTTCTGTATCCAGGCCAGAGTCACGGGCTGACAGGTATAGCCGCCGCTGACGATGATGAAGATGGCAAAGTAGCGAACGCCCACGGATACGGAGTCCTGGCATAGCAGGATGATGTAGCCGATGGACGCCATGCAGATGCCCAGAATGCAGAATGCAAAGCGGTGGCGGACGCGATCCGCACACCAGGCGATGATGAGCGACACGACAGTGGCCACGACGAAGACTGGTATACTGCGGATTTGAGCCGCTTCTGCGGTGAAGCCTAGATCTTTGATAATGGTTGGAGTGAAGAAACTAGTGGCGTAGCCGGTGTTGACGATTCCGATGTACATGACGACGCCGCAGTAGATTTTCCAGTCTCCAAAGACTCGTCTCCGCGCTGGGCCATCGAGGCGGTTCATTTTGGCGTCGGCGACATCGGCGCTTAGGCGTGCGATGAGTAGACGTCTCTCGTCTTCGCTCAGAAACCGGGCAGTTTCTGGCCAGTCCGGGATCAGCCATTTTGAGACGATGGCCACGCCGACTGTGATAATTCCTTCGCTAAGGTACGTTAGCATTGTACTTCCAAGGTAAATTGATCAACCCGACGAACATGATGAAGATCCAACGCCATCCCTCATAGCCACCTAGTCCATGTAGTTTGGCCAGAGCGTAGGCCAGAAGACCGCTGAACGCCCCAGCCAAAATGGCTCCGCAGAAGAAAAGGTTGAGACGCCACTGCAGTTCGTAGCGTTTGTAGTACATCGAGATAAGGTATACGCAACCTGGGAAGAAACCAGCTTCGAAAAGGCCGAGCAACAAGCGCATAGCTACCAAGCCAGCTTGATTTTGGACCAGTCCTTGTCCGACGGTGGCGATCCCCCAGAGAAACATAATGGCGGACAGCCACGTCGAAGGGGCCATTCTCTTGAGGATGATATTGCTTGGAACCTATGCTCGTCCGGATGTCAGTGACGTTCATTGAGAGGGTCGGTCGTTGAATTTTACCTCAAACAGGATGTAAGTGATGAAAAACGTAAAAAGTGCCACATTGTAATCATCTCCCGTCATGTTGAGGTCCTCAGTCATGCCCTGGATCTTCGCGTTCCCTACGTTGGTACGGTCAAGAAAAGCGAGCCTAGTAGAACGCACATCAGCATCCACATGTGAATGGAAAATACGGAAAGTTGGTTTAGGGACGTGGCGGACAGTGAAAACGGCGTGTTCTCCGCTCGTACAGCCGCCCAGCACAGCGAACGACCCTTTGCTTTCCAGTGAGAAACGCGTGGCAGGTAACATACATGAATAGAAACCAAAGGATTGGGACCACATGCAAGTCGATCTTGCGCAAGAGCTTCTTTTCAGCCGCAGGGTCGATCTCGTATTGCATCGCATCTCGATTGGTTCTGACGGTAGTGTCTTCGATGTGAAGCTCTTTGAGCTTGTCGTCTGCGACATGGGAGTCCATTTTTACTGACTACACTTTTCGGAAGAACGTGAATGGGGCGACGTGAAAAATGAGACGAAGTTGAAACGACTTGCCTTCGAAACTGCTACTGCTACCTCGAGTATATAACGACCTCTGATAGCAGCGCCCAGGTTTTGTGGATTCCTTCCCCGCGTGCGCCCAGGACTGTCTTTTGTCCAGCTCTCCTGACATCTCTGTTTTACTTCGCTT
>Ga0265797_10004937_pt1 | contig 19907 bp, 18 predicted proteins | sample P2T30metagenome_FD_192433 | JGI IMG/M metagenome (GOLD analysis project Ga0265797, IMG submission 192433) | Plant litter microbial communities from East Loma Ridge, Irvine, California - P2 T30 | ecosystem: Environmental > Terrestrial > Plant litter > Unclassified | place: USA: California...
CGTAAAACTTTTTAGATTTTTGTCTCTCGCTAGCTCGTTGCTCGACTGGGTATACTACTACAGCAGCTACTACTTACTGGGACATCCCAACAAAACACACAAGTAAAAAGTAACGCTCAATTCGCTATGCACACCAGACAATAACTCCATGCCCATTTTTTTTGCCGTCCGGAAAAGCGCCTCGCTAAAAACAAAAAACGATGGATGTGGATTAGGCACAATGATGCCTGCGACAGGGCTTTGCCCATCTCAAGAATGAAGGACAGAGCGCTGCGCTGGTCAAAAGATAATGAGAACCAAGAAGAGAAGGATCCAGTTTCAAGAAGAAGAAGAAGAAAGTCGTCAAAGACGAAGCGCGCCTAGCTGCTCGTCGAAGCGCTGTCAACAAACGGGGCGTTTCCCTCAATCATTTCGGCAACCGAGTCGTCGCTGTCGTAGTCGCTCTCACTCTCGTCGTCGCTGTCCTCGTCGCTGTAGCCTTCGTCGTCATCTTGCCTCATGCCTCGTGGCAGTTTCCATTCGTTGTAATCGCCCTCAACCCAGTGCTTGCTCTTGGGCAAGTGGTAAGGGTCGAAGGGGAAGTATGCCTCGAGTTGGTGGTGTGCTTCGCCGGTCTTGCGGTCCCATGCTGTTTCGCGGCGGCCGATGTCAATGGCGTGGCGGCCTCCTGTGCCGTAGTAGCCAGATGTTTGACCGAGGCGGAGGCGCTTGTTGCTTTCCAGGAGGGAGAGTACTTCGACCAGGCGAACATGACGCGCAATGTTCGCGAATTCGGCGACGATGGCGGGCGAGCAGACTTTTAGTGGATTGAGACGAGAGAAAATGTTGCGTGAAAGTGTCTCTTTCAGTCCACTGAGCCAGGCAAGATCGCGGTGTTCGGCGAGGATGTCATCCGCGTTGTAGTCATCACCATCAAGCTCGGGGTTGGCAGAGCCGATGACAAGGTCGCGCCAGCGGAAGCAGAAGATGTACAAAAGCGCTTGTGCAACAGCGTAGTAGATGGCGTATGATCGCCTGTCTGGACCGCGACACTCCGGTTCGGCACGCTTGCGGATAGCATCGAGGTATTCGCTGAGTGCACAGACGACATCGCGGACGGAGTGACTGCTGATGTGAGATGCTCGAGCGATGAAGCTCGCAAGGTATGCAATAGCTGTGATTCGCTGGGCAGGCATTCCGTTGACAAAGGCCAGCTCACCGCATCGGCGGGTGAACAGACCTGTGTGCTCCTCAGACGTTTGGGCGAAGTGGAACAGCAAGAATTGTGCGTGCCGTGTGCGGTTGGGCAGGATGAATGTGGTGAAGTGCGACAGCATTTGCTGGTAGGCCTCGTTGTATTCAGGGTCCGAGCCATCTTGAATCAGTGGCGCGTAGTACTCGAACAACAGGTCCAGTGTGCCGTCCATCTTTGCAACCTTCAGTCTCAGCTCTTTGAGACGTTGCTCATCCTCGGTAGATGTCTCTTCTGAAGATGAGTCCGAGTCACTATCGTCAGAGTCTTCGACTTCGTTATCGCCATCCTTAGAGCTAGGCCGTTGTAGAAGGCGTTCCTCCGATTCGTCCGCCAGATCTTCCAAATCCTGCTGGATCTGCACATCGACACCAACGAGTCTCTGCATTATTAAGGCGAGCACCTCAGATTTTAGTTCGGTAGCATATTCTGCTAGCCTAAGCAGCTGCTTTTGATATTGGATATAGGATCTCGTGGTCGCCAGATCATTGGGAAAGTCGACCTTCATCGACTTTGTCAAGACGCCACTCGCCGAAGGAACCTGTCGCAGCAATGTCTTGACGGCCATGTGCAGCCGCACAAACATCTGTGCCCTCGACACGCTCTCCTCGCCTGGTAGGCGGCCAAGTGACGCGGGTAGCTTGGCAAACTGTGACACCAGTCTCTCCAGAATGGCAGGGATGTATTTGCTTTGAGCGCTGGCTAGTGAAACCAAAAAGCGTACATAAAGTCCTACAAAGACCTCGTCCCGGCCCAGCCATGCGAGGTCGAGCACAGCGATGACCAGCTTGCCACATTCGCCCAGAGAGTTCACGCGCGCTTCGAGAGCGAGAAGGTATTTCCTCAGCAGCTTGCCGCTCGGTGCATCGCCGTCGAACGCGTCCTGGCCGAGGAGCGCCACAAGCTTGGTGTACTGCACGTCGTGCTTGAGGTCGGCATGCCTTTCGATGCTCACACGGACCTCCTCTTTGACAAGCTCGAAGCTCTTCTCGTTCCAGCTTTCGTCCAGGATCTTGATGTCCACATTCGGGCTGAAAGCAACTTTGAGTCGCTTGGTGGCCGTTGAGACTTCGTCGTCGGTGTCCAGATATGAGCTGTCACGTTTAAGGCCCATGGTGGGTCGCGGTGGCATGGCTTTGGGAGTGGGTGGTGGTCCCATGGCGCCGGGCGGAGCGGCGGCGGCGAGAGATACCATATTTAGGGTCGGCAATGGGGAGTGAGAGTGGTTGTTTGGTGTATAGATGTCATTAGGGATCGCTTTGTTGGGCTATCGAGGATTATGCTGCCCGTGCGTGGTGATTGGCGAGCGGGGTTGTGATGGTTTGGTTGTGAAAAAGTCGAGTGCAAGAAGGGCGCTCGTGTGAGCGCGCGCTACTGACGCACTAGTGCCAAAGTTAATTCTCCCCTCCCCAGATTGTGTGGGTCATCGTGAATAATCAGGGACGTTTGCGTACGAAGATAAATGATGCCAGCAGGCTATGTATTGTGAGACACATCTCACTCGAGAGTCATACTAGAGTCACACAGCAACCAGTTTTGCGATAGCATAGCCAAGGGAAAAATAGCAATGGTTCATTCTCAGCAGATATAGACTTATGCACGCCTGCTTCTCAAAATATGCATTGCCACCGAACAAACCGCTCCAATACTTATGAACATGGTAGAAAGGTACGCCAAAATATTCGTAGCAAGCTGAATCACCCCCATCATTGTCCACCTTACTGCGGCATCTGGCCAAAGTAGCTTCCGCCAAACCAGCTCTGCCTGTTCCCTGGAGTTCGCGCTCCTTGCTGCTGTTGCTGCTGCCACATCTGCTGCTGCTGGTATTGCTGCTGTTGCTGTTGCTGTGGCTGCTGCATTTGCATTTGCATTGAAGGTGCATATCCATACTGCGTGCCCGGCGTGCCCGGCATGACTGATGCTGCATAGCCTTGCTGCTGGTTGTAATACATGGTCTGCTGCTGCATCTCTTGCATTTGCTGCTGATAGGCCTGCATCTGTGCCTCAGCCTGCTGGTCCTGTCTGGCGCGAATCGCATTCTCGACAACCATGCTGCTGCGGTGGCTCGCCTTCATCGCAGCCTTCTCCCTCTCTCGTGCTCCGATGGCGCCAACGAGGCCAGCGCTGGCCTTCTCGTCGACATTCTGCTTTTTGCGCACATTGGCACTCGTGTCGAGAAGTGGCGTGCCTGTGGCTCGAGCAACGTGCATTTGCTCACGAGCGGAAAGGTTGGCGGGCTGGGTGCTCCCCATTCCCAGGTTTAGGTACGTTCCTGCGCTGCGGGAGAGAGGGCGGCTCGGCGGCGTATCGAGATAGACCCCAGCGCCACGGGAGTTGGAACGGCTAGGCTGTTGATCAAGGTACATACCAGCATTGCGAGACTTCGGGCGGCTAGGCTGTTGGTCAAGGTATGTACCGGCGCCACGAGAATTGGAACGAGTGCGCTGCTGATCGAGGTACACTCCGGCGCCTTGGGAGTTACGACGGCTAGGCTGCTGTTCAAGGAACGCTCCAGCTCCTTGAGAGTTGCGACGGCTGGGTTGCTGCTCAAGATAAACCCCAGCGCCACGAGAAGCAGAGCGGGCAGGCTGCTGATCAAGGTACACACCAGCACCACGAGAGCTAGGACGACTATGCTGAGTCGGCTGTATCTGTTGAGTAAGATACGTGCTTGCAGCCCTGGAGTGTGGCCGACTAGGTGGGGTGTGTTGGTCCTGCACTTGCTGCGTCCAGTCTCCAGAAAGGCTGCGCCCGAACGGCGGCGGGGTCTTGGTCATAGATTTGCGCAGCTGTTGTTGAGCGTTGAAGCTACCAGAAGAGCCGGTGCGATGGTGTGCCAACTGGGCGGGAGCAGGCGCGTATTGTGGTTGTGCTGCCATGGCAGCTCTCTGCTGCACCCACTGCTCAGGCGTAAGGCTCGGACGCTGTTGGTGGCTAGGAGATCCGCCGCTGGGAGTCCAGGCTACGCTTTGCCTCCTGCTATGGCTTCGTGAGTGGTCGCCGTCGGCAGCGCCACCAAAGTACGACTGCCTGTAATTCTCACCCGGACTGAGTCCACCAGGCGTGTTGCGACCGGAAGAACGTAGGTTGTCCTTCGACCTTGGCCTGCTTGGTCCGTCCGTGTTGGTGTCCAGAGCCATTCCGCTGCTGCCTGGGCGGCCAGAAGGCTTGTAAGCGTAGGTGGGGCCGAAGTTGATGTTGGGCACATCCACGCTTTGTTTATATATCGAGTGGCGAACACGTTCATCTTTGCTGGCTTTGGGGACATCCTGGGCCAGATCCGGGTTGCCGACTGTCTTTAGCTTTCCTGCGCGTGGCCGCTCAACGGGTTTGCGTTCCTCGTGAATGGAGCCCACAGTGCTGGCATAGTCAGGCTCAGTGGAAGCGGCACTGTGCATAGTACTAGTCCGGTCATTGTCGTCGAGGATGCGGTCCAGGGCATCTTGGTCGATGAAGGCATCTCGTAAGCTGTTATTGCGTGAACTGTCGTTGCTCAGAGGAGTGGCGACCGGTGAGACATCAGACGGAAGTTCATGTTGCTCAGTATCTCTATCAGGTACAGATTCCTGGGATATGTTATGGGTAGGTTGCAACGACTGCATTTGTAATAGTCTGGGCTGCTTGAACTGCTGTACATATCAAGAGGTCGAGAAGAACAAACATCCACCAATATATTCTGCCGGCCAATTCCACGTCATCAAAAGACACGACCAGACCCCACTTTCCGCCGCTCTCGAGCCACTTCCGCGAACGAGCGCCCGAATTTTGAAGCATAGTGCCACTGAAAATAGCACCTGCTTCGTCGGCTCCTTCGGCATCGCCGTTTCACTGTAAATCACCAGCCCTAGTCACTGATCAGCATAAAGTATATTTTTCATATTTCGGTGTTTAGGAAGAAATTACCCTATTGTTTTGATTGCTCTGTACAGTAGCATACTCCTCCTCCGGCGGCGTTCGCTGCCCACGGGCTGCATCCTGCATCTGGTACAGCGTCGCAGCATCGACATTCGAATGAGCACGACGGAGCTCGGGTGGTGCCATCGGCGAATTGGCCGGGCGCGAACCCGGATTGTGCTGGAACGCCGGTGGGCTGGCCACTGGCAGGAGAAGAGATGGCGTTGATGCAGCCTGTGCGTGCATGTCATTGTATACATTGTCGATCGTCGGGACTTCGGCTTCTGATTGGATTCGCTCAAGCCCGCCAGGTGGTACTGGGCGCATCGGAAGCGATCCCATAGGAACGCCATGTCTTGGAGGAGGCGGAGGCAAGTCTTCTTCGGCAGGCCTGCTCTGTTCGTATGACAGGCGCGAGGGTGTTTCGGCCATGTACTTGCGGTAGTCATGTGCTTCAGAGGCTGAGCGTTTGTGTGGAGTGTAGCCATTCTGAGCAGGAGGCGCGGAATCTGTTCTCTTTGGAGGCGTGAACCCAGAGTTCTTGGGGAGGGGAGAGATAGTCCTCGATGGAGGCGCAGAGTTGTCGGAGCCATCGTCGAAGCGAACACCGCCCTTTCCAGGCAAAGATGTTCGTGACACAGTGTTCCGCCGCTGACTGAGCTGTCGCAGGCTTCCAAGCCCATTCTCTCGGTATGTGCTCATTCTTTCGGACGTCATCTTCTTCATCTCTCTGCGCCATTGGCGTTCACTCCAAGCTGAGCTTCCAGGCGCATGTATGAGGTTGGACACATCGAGAGTGTCAAGGTATCCATAACGGCGATCCTGCGGTAGAGCAAACATCAAACCACGCTGGTCGAGCGTGTCCGCGATAAGTCTTGACGGCCGGCCATACAGTGCAAAGGTGTCATAGACAGGGAACAGCCATCTCAATAGCATCTCAAATCCTGAAACAGCCGCATGCACTTCAGGCATTACGAACACAAAGCCTTCCGTGGTGGTTTCGGTAGCGTCGTGTAATGTGACCAGACCTTCGAGCTTCACCAAAGTCGACTGGTCGATCAGCGGCTTCGATTGTGGGTAGATGGCATAAGCGGCATAAGCGTCGGTAATGGTCGCAATCGGTTTGGTCTTCTTGGTGACCTTCCTGGTGTCGTAGAATTTAATGTTGCCCTTGGGAACCTTGACCTCCCGATCGTATGCGCTCTTCTTCAGAGTCTTTTGTGATTTTTGGTATTCCTTCTCGTCTGGTGGAGAAACCACACACCAGCATCGTTTCCAAGGGGTTCCAGCGCCGAATCGCACACGAGCCCAATCCTCGTGGGTGAATCTTGAGCGTTCCATAATCACTTTGATATTGTTTAAGAATCTTCCCTTGCCCGCAATAAGAGAGCCCGTGTAGGCTTCCTGGAGGGTCGCATGCTCAAACATGGCAAGGCGAATGCCGGCGGTCCACTGTGTCAGGGAGCTGTAGGAATTGAAATGCAGCAAGTATCGATTGTTCGCAGCTGTCGAAATGCTGAGCACATTTTGGAGGCTGCCGCCCTGTGCTCCGCTCATTGGAAGCGACTCGATCTGTATGTTCATTAGTAACTTCAACTTTTGTACCTCAGCAATTGACCTACCATTTTCAACGAAGCGTCGCTTAGATTAATAAACGTAGGTACAACCTCGCCATCTTCGCCTGCAGCGTCCAACGCCGCAGCATCCCACAAAGACAGAACCGTGCCAACAAGCTGGGCAAAGCACTCGACCCAAATTCGTTCCGCGCTCGGTCGGCCACGAGCGTCCAAATCATGCAACTTCAGGAAGTATCCCTCTTGATAAAGTTTGTTGCTGTGGCTGTTCAAATAGCTGAAGATGGGTGCCAATTCTGGCGGCGTATCCTGCGAGACATCCACCTGCTGAGGCTGGTATGTCTGCACCATGCTTTCCGGCCTGTATGTTGCCCGACTGTCTGCTCTTGCTCTTGATGGGGTGCCCGGGCTGCTCGGCGCAGGCGAAGATTGGGCAAGCTGGTCGAGCACTTGCTCGGCACCTGGCGGCGTAGCGGTATTGATGGGTGGTAGGGGCCTTCGAGGCGGAGTCTGGGATGGGAAATCTGTCTGCGATCGAGAGGCTCTGGTAGGTGAGTTTGGCCCGGATTCCGAATTGTTGGAAGACCAGGCGGTCATAAAACTAAGCACTGCGCAGGTGGTTAGATCTCGAAGGGTCAGGAAGCAAGGAAGCAATGCTACGAACCTCTAGGCCTAGGCATGTTCGCGGGGATTCCTGAGGAGCGTCGCACAACAACGTGCCAGCGTGAGACCCTCCGCGAGCGTTTCCAGTAGCAAGTTGCGGCTTCCAAGCACCGCTAGTTGGCTGTGGTGGTGTTGAGTGGCACGGTTGGCTGCGCAGTAAGCGATGTGAATGGGCGTGAGCGAATGGATGGCGTTGCGGATGCGAGACAGATGGGTTGCAGGAGGCTATGAGAGTGTGTTGTGTATGTATGGATTTGCTCGGCAGAGGCGACCACGGGCGCGGCGACAAGATCTAAGTAAGGTAACCAGGTGATCGTCGTAGATGCCAATTCCTAACGGCTGGCCCGAATGACGTGGGAGAGAGATCTTGGATGGACCTTTCTCCAGGCGCTCGGAACACGGAAGGCGACTTGCGGCGCAGATATTGACGTGGGCAATGGCAATTGCGGCAATGTTTGCTTGTGTTAAGGGAGATGATTGCTGTGCGTGGTGATGGCTGCGAGGGAGGGCTGGAGTCTATAGAACGAACATGTTCATGCTCACTATCCGTCTACTGCTGCTCTCAGGGCGCCGGTCGACATCCGCAACTACCGATGTATATCACTATATATCCTTGGCTCGCATCGCTCGCATGCTTAGCGTCCGTCTCGATCCGTGCGAATGGGAAAGGCTGACGACAACTCTGCGCCTCTCGGCGTCAACCATAGCCAACTATCCGCGTGGCCACGGTGGCTGGCAGCACAAGTAGCAGTATGCTTAGGCGTGTGCGAATACGAGAGCGCGCTTGCTGTGTTGTCGCCGTGTGCTGAATAAGCTTGCGTTTCATTAGTACTCGACCTGCCCACTGCGCGCCGTACAACAGACCTATCACCGCCTACACATGTAGAGTGCTGCTTCAATTTGCTACGAGAGCGGCAAAATATTGCCAATGCCTCGTCTCCAAGCGGGGTGCGCCTGTCTGTCTACCTTATCTACAGGGCTGCATGAGGTGTCAACGCTGCGCCGACAGCTGCCATGCCTGCATCTGCATCTGCATCTGCTATTCTTGCACAGTGCACACTGTGACAACTCGACTTTAACCGCATCTACACTTTCTGCCCAGCTTCTACTGCTGCGTCTGCCAACAACAGCCCAGCCATGTCCGGCCTCGGTGGCCTCAACAAGTCCTTCTCAGACTCCATCGTAATCGGCCTCTGCCAGTCCCAACTCCTCTCAGTGCAGACTCCCAGCGACCTTCAATCCGCCACAGACCATGTCTGCGCCCTCGTGCAAAAGGCCCGCACGGCCTACGCCCAGATGGACATGATCGTCTTCCCCGAGTATTGCATCCACGGCCTCTCCATGCTCACCAAGCCGGAGATCATGTGCACTCTCGACGGCCCAGAAGTCGCAGCGTTCAAAGCAGCGTGCAAGAACAACTCCATCTGGGGCTGTTTCTCGATCATGGAGCGTAATTCGCTCGGCATGCCGTGGAACACTGGTCTGATTATAGACGATAAGGGCGAGCTGATCAATTACTACCGCAAACTACATCCATGGGTGCCGGTCGAGCCATGGTAATGCTGAATCTCGTCATAAATCGCCTGTTCTCTCAATGGTGAAGATTTGCTAAACAACCCACGTCCAACAGGTACCCAGGCAATCGCGGTATTCCAGTCTTCGACGGCCCTGGCGGCATACGGATGGCACACATCATCTGCCATGACGGCCAATTCCCCGAAGTCGCCAGAGAGTGTGCTTACAAGGGCGCCGAAATCATGCTACGGACCGCTGGCTACACGAGCCCCATCAAAGCAAGCTGGGAAGTAACGAATCGCGCCAACTCGTTTTGCAACTTGATGTGGACAGCCAGCGTGGCATTGGCAGGCAGCGACGGGACTTTCAACTCAAGTACGTAACCACTGCCTGCAGCACGAACGAAAGAGAATCAAAGGCCTAACAAGATTACTTCACAGTGGGCGAAGCCATGTTCTGCAACCCCGAAGGCGACATCGTCCGACAATCCAGCAACAACACGCCCGACGAGATCTTCGCGTGCGAGATCCGCAAGGGTGACGCTTCGGAGCGGCGCAAGAACTGGGGCGTCGAGAATAACTTGTACCAGCTCGGCCACAGAGGGTATGCCGCAGTGGCCGGCGGAGCAGGCGACTGCCCATACACGTACATGTCCGACTTGGTAGCCGGCAAGTACAAGCCAGTGGGCGAAGACGAGGTCAAAGTAGTGGACGGTACGAGCTGTGGTATCGAAAAGCCAACGGCGCAGTATGTAGCCGAGTAAATATCCAAAGTTTTCACGTGGCAATTGAGATGATTGAGTGAAGCCGCGTGCTTTCGAAGTATATGCTCGACATACCACATGCCTGGCCATGCTGACAATTTGTGTGAAGCTCTCGTTCCAAAGTAACAAACCGGATTCAGTTCTCATCCTGGAATTGCTCGATGCTTTTCCGATGTAGGACGCCTGAAACTGCAAAGAGTTCGAGCTACGCGAATCTGGCGTGTGCCATGTCTCCCAGGACAGGAACAGTAGAAGTCAGGAGAGGATTGCTTGCTGCGATTGCGATTCAAGCATACAGAGCCACGAAAGGACTGCGTGAGGCGTAACAAACAGAAACCAACTACCACTAAATCAAGGATTCAACTGAGCACCTCTGACAAGTAAGGTAATACATGTACATGCATCAAGTTTATGTCGAGTCCTTCATGTTTTCAACAACTGACATCTTGAAGTATAGGGTTAGGCGATTGGGTTTACAGAGGTGGTGCGAAATTTACGGCCACTCTGTGCCATAAATTTGAGTATACGACACTAAGCTAGCTACCTTACAGTACCTAGTCTTGCTAGGATGTCAGTGTTCGGGGATAGATCTATTCACACCTTAATGGTAACGGAATCTCTCCCCGAGATCGCATATGAACTTGATCCTGACGGAATTGTAATATAATGGTAATCAGAGCTAGTCGATCATATCATGCAATCATCGCAACCGCGGACAGCGAAAGCTCGAATTAAGATACATTGAATTTGAATACATGCGCTCTCGATCAAGGTCGAGACTCCGCAGCCACACTTCCACAGTCGTACAGATATCGGCACGAACTACTAAAACAATGACCTGCATTCGGGTGCCCGACGCCACGGTCGCCGGGAAGGGGTTTTTGACAGCTCTGCGGCTCCGAGTCTCGAGCCCTCTCAACTGTGTACATCGCGTAACAAGCGGCATATCCCATCCCACCATGCACGTGTCTGCAGACCTTCACCCATCAAGAAGGTCGCCATGCGTCGATATGCACCCGCAAACCCATCCATCGACGCCGCAGCAGCGTGGCAACCGCCCACGAACCCTTCTGTGCGACGCCGGCGTCAGGGCTCTAGTCCTGTTTCTGGACGCCTTGGTATGGTGCGCGAGGTGGAGGTCATATATGAGAGACGGGATATTGAGATTGCTCCCGGGAGGCAGGAACTCCAAGGATGGCGCGCACTGACGTTTGCAAGCATGGCGGCGTCACCGCGTTATGGGCAAGGATTTGCTAGCTCTGCGATATTAATTGCGTAGATGGCAGTATCCCAGCTGTGCGAGGGCTGGCTGAGAGGAGGCTGCACGCAGCTTAACGTATGCGTCAACGAAAGGGTGACTACAGCATCATTTCCAGGCAAAGTACAGATAGCAAGAAGGTAGTGCTTATCTTCATATGCACAATTGTAGATCTTCTGCAGAGATGTAGTCGACAAACAGGCTTTTCGAGCTGCAAGCGTCGGGAATGATTTGACAGCTGTGAAGGGGCCGAGCATTGTTTCCAGACAGGCGGGAGAGGATTGCCATGATCATCGGCAGGATAGAGGGCAATCACAACCCGCAGGTACTATATGCAAAGGATATAAACGAGATGGCGGCCGCTTTAGGCGAGCTAGAGCTGCGGGCCTCCCTCATTGCGCATGTCTTGCCCTCGCTGCTGGCCTCAATGTTTCGCAACGATGGCGCAGTGAAGTTTCTTGCAGGTTCCACATCGGCCAGCAGCCAGCAGGAGGAGCATATTCTTACGTGGGCATGGTATAGCGAAGTGTAAACGCAGCCGAGCTCGTGCTCTACTAGGTCAGCCTTGCCACAGCGGTTGTCAGTTGTCAACGGGCGGGCCCAGCAAAAACGAACGGCTCGCACAGGGCAGAAAAAAAAACCAGAGAGGGCAAAGAAGGTGCAAACTCCAGATCGAGTTTGGCAGGAAACCGAAGCGACAGAGCCGAGAGAGGGCGCACCCCGCAGCAGATCGATTGCGCGAACCGGAATCAGGCCATGATGCCCATCCCATCCCAGCAACGTGGTCAAAGGTCCGTGGCAGAGGCCTTGGGTGTCTAGCGCCAGTGTGAGTGGAGATGTGGCTCTGCCGAGAGTTCTCGAGAGACTCACTTGACACCGGCCCGCCAGCACAACTCTCAACAGACTTTAAGCCTGCCGCGATTATTGTCGTTCATTTGCGCAAGCGAGTAGCAGTAGTCGCGTGATGGAGGCGCTGCCCAGATGAGGGTTTACGGTATTCTTCCGCAGCAGCAGGCGAAACATACAGAGGCATGGTGAGGATGTATAGCACCACTCTGATCTGACAGTCGCAGCAGTGTACAGCGGCCGCAACGGCTGCCGTGTGCATCTGTAATGTACGGTACAGGTATGACGGCAGCGCCGAACCGTGGCTCTCCCTGCTGTTCTTGCCGGGTCTTTCACATGGATGCACAGATGAATGGCAAAACAGGCAGTGGTAGCGACGAGGTCTGCAGGGCCGAATCATCGTGGCCGCCACGCCGCGCCCCTTCCATCTCTCCCAGCTCCTTGAGCTCCCTCCACTGCCCAGGAAGATCGGCATGCAGCAGTGGCAGCAAGCCCACGGCTCCTCAGCCTGCTTCCGGTGGCTTGCGTGGTCAATGGCCTAGCATTGTTCAATCACATCCGCGTGTACCTTAACATACGCCAGGCGTCCGTCCTGCACTGCTCCATTTCGCTTCATATATCGCTCCGTCCGCGACAACACTATCCAGCCAGCCGTCCGAGCACCGTTGCGCACACTAGCGGGGGTATAACCGACTACCTATATGCTGGAAACTCCACCAAGCACGACACAAGATCGACTCCGGCTGGATCTCGCGCTAGCATTATCTGTGGCAAGGGTGTGCTGCAAGCCCTTGCTCTACCACCAGCTCGGCAGGCCTCGACGCCTGTGATACGCTCGACGGCCTCTCCACGCCATTTGCCTCGAGGCCCCCGGCGACAAGTGGAAACCATAAACCTTCACGCCCCTCCCAGCTACTTCTCACTCACACTCGCCCTGCAGTTTCGTCGGACTCCACATTCTTTCTCTCAGTCCCTCCTCGAGTGAACCAACTTTTAAAGCTACTACCCGCTGCCGTTGCTTGAAGGAACATTCGCCAGGAACACCCGCCGTTTCAAACGTCTGCCAACTACGTAACGATCACATAGTCGCTACAATGGTGTACTCACTCACTTATCGACGTCCTGCCCACGTCAATTCCTCTTCGGCTGCCTCCATCAACGGCCAGGACAAGCCGGAGTCATATACCTCTGGCAGTTCTGGCAGTACTGCCGGCATTCCTGACGCTCTATCCTTCGACAACATCCTCAACAATGGCACTTGCCCGGTTCGTTGATTCATCTCCACGTAAGCCGTCTCGATACACACTAACATGTCACACTAGCCATGCACTGTCCGCGACTTCATGAACTACCTCAAGTACATTGAGCACTCCGCCGAGAACTTGCAATTCTATCTTTGGTTCTACGACTACAGCGCACGTTTCAACAACCTTGCCGAGGGCGAACGCGCTCTCTCGCCTGAGTGGACACGAGAGCAGGCTGAGGCCGAAGCAACATCTGCAGCTCAACAGACCCGCACGAAGCACGCCAACACTTCAGCCCATGCCATCCTCAAGGACACCAGCTTCGACGATGCAAACAGCGCACAGGTGAACGAGAGGGGTGACCCTTTCCACACTCCTCCTGCTGTTTCCTTCGATGAGAGCCGTGGCGGCGTCACTTCTGACTATGCATCAACTGCTGGCGATGAGACCCTCGTCAGTAGCGCGAAGGCGCGCGGAATCGCTAGCCAGGCATTCGGTGACGCGGGTATGAAATGGCAACCCTGTACGCTCCTAGTATTATTATCATACTATTCACCTATCCTGACATTGACCGGCCGTTCATACTAACTTTCTTCCCAGTCACTACTCAACCATACCGCGATGAGATCTCCCGCATCATCACCGTCTACATTGCAGACAACTCACCACGCGAATTGAACCTCTCGTCTCGCGAGAAGCAAGCTCTTCTCCATGCATTGCAGAACACGACCCACCCATCTGCCTTCCGTGATGTAGTCGCCACCGTCGAGTACTCCCTCCGCAAGCAGGCTCATCCCAACTTCATCCGCTGGGCAATCTGCAACGGCAACCGCCCGCGTGTTATCTTTGCTCGCGGTCTCGGTATCTTTGGTATCGTCGCTGGTCTGGTTGCCAACATCATCATCACTCTTTCATCTGCTGGTCGCGGCTGGCGTGTGCTTCCTTTCCTTGGCTGGTTCATTGGCATCGCTACACTCATCGCCGCCTGGAAGGGCATGTGTGTTGTCCTGCACGGCATGCACCATCGCCACCTGCGACCCTGGGAGCTATTCGCCGACTCCACCGACGAAGTTTCCCTCACCAACGAAAAGTCCACCTCTCATGATTCCCTCGTCAGCTCTAGCGCCAACTCATTCGAAGACGAGCCCTGGGTGCCTAAGTATGCCAAGCGCAACATCATCCGCCGCATCTTCGATCGCGAGGTCTGGATCCAGGAGCCTGCGCTTCGCCAGATCCAAGACACTATTTTCTTGCAAAGTTTGCTCGGCGCCTTCGTTCTTTCTGCTATTTTTGTCGGCATCTTCTGCGCTGTGCCGCACGGCAACTTCTTCTGAGCATATCACAGCCAGCAAATCGATGCTTGACACATAATTCGCTTCTGATATGAAAATATCTTGTGGTCTGGCTGGCACGACGCGCGATTTCTTTTCCTTTACGATACAAAAACGCATGGAATATGTTCGAAAGTACGTTTTATGTTTATAAGCTAGCGAAGGGGGGAATACCATTATGGAGATACTGTACACCTGGTTTCCTTTGTCGCGATACTTTGCTTTTTCTTGGCTTGGTTCTGAGAGTTCTGTCGGACGAGTCAATCTGTCGCTATACCCAACTATCAATCTATGCTTTTCTCGCTGCTTGGTTGCTCCCATTTTTTGAGCGAGCGTAGTTTTCGGCGCGCAGTTTGATTCAACCAATATGTACGAATATTGTCCCGTTTTGCACTCGCGTTCCATGCGCTCGATGGCGTATCACATTGTGAGCTACAGGTGCATCTCATAAAAGAAAGTCTTGCGAGGAAAATCACCACAATGTTTTACTGATCAGTCCTTGAAATGTGCAACTCTTGGTGTTCTTTTGGAGCAACAAAGCAGGATATAGTGGCAGTGGCACGAGACTGTTACCATTCACTAGCGGCCGATCATTTTCTGCTCGTGTTGTTATATAGGTACCGACCGAAAATTTATACAATATCGATTGATGTCTCTTTTGTCCATATCTGTCTTTCGTGCACTCTATCCTCTCCACGAACCGTATTAACATCCGAATATACACTACTAAGCAATATTCACAAATACCTCACTCAATGCCCACTACTCGGCTTTTTCGCCAACTTCTCCGCCCTCTCCACCCACTCCCTACCCACCTCCTCAATTCCACGCCCCAATTCCTCCTCCACGAGCCCAATGACTCTCGCCCGCCTCTCAGCGAGATCGCCATCCTCTCCGCGCCTGCGCCGCCCGATGATGCTGTGATTGCGCGTGCTGGGAATACGCAGCACTTCTTCTTCGGCGTCGAAATTCACAGCGTCGGCGAGAGCGTTCACATATGCGCATAGCGTGCTGTACGCGGATGCCATTTTCTTGTGCACAAGCGTGCGCTTTAGCGAGCCTGTTTCTGCGGCTTGCGTCAGGCGCAGGTCGTGTGTAGCGTGCTGCTGCTCTTTGGAGCCGGTGGAATCATCTTGTTCTTGCTGGGGTAGTCGAGCGGCGTGCTGGTTGCGCTCGGTTTTCTTCGCGGCGACCGCTTGTGCTTTTTGGGCTTTGGTCGAGTCTGGGGCGCGGAAGCGCGAGCCGGCGAGATCGTGCGAGCAGCAGGGGATGGCGATGAAGGCGCTTTTGTTGAGGTGCGCGAGGAGAGGCGTCCAGGCTGTGAGCTCGTCGGCGTGGTTGGAGATGATGAAAGTGCCTTCTGGGAAAAGGCCGGAGTGCCATGAGTTCTCCGCATCTTCGATAGAAGTGTCGTTGCCGCTGCTCCTGCCTGGACGGAGTAGTTCGGGCACGAGAAGAGATTGACGGAGATGCTGGCGGACTTCTGGAGGGAAGGTCTCCCATGTCTTGCGCTCGCGGGCGTCGAAGCCGGAGCCTGGGTAGCCTTCTGAGATGAGGATGTAGACGAGCAGGCCGTTGCCGCAGCCGATGTCGACGAAGCCTGGGAATTGCGGTTTGCCACCCTGCTCTTTGACGTCCAGAGTCTCGACACTCGATGTCAAGTCATCCACTTCAGCACCACCTACGGCCTGAGCTTCCATCGCTGTGGCAGGCACTTCATACATTCCCCGCCACAGCTCTAGGCAGAACGCTGCAATTCCCAAGTCTTCGAAGACGTGCTTCGACGGATCCGTCACTTCTACCCAGTTCTCGGTGAGTTTCTTCCCATACTTGGCTTTGAGGCGCGAGTAGGTGTCTTGGTAGCTCTTCTGTGGGATCAGCTGGTCGTGATGCACGCGCTTTTTGTAGCCGCCTAGCTGTCCTTGGCCATGTTTGTGAATGGTTTGGAGGAGCTTAAGAGCCGTGCGGTGAAGTTTAGTGTCCACTTCCGGCGATGATTTGAAGGGGTTGTACGAGATTGAGAGGGTGCCGACTCCTGCAGTTGAACCACTGGGCTGCGAGTTGGCTGATCCCACGGATGGGCGGAAAGTATGGTGGAAGGCGAGCTGTTCGATGCGAGGGTGGTAGAATGGGATTTCTTCTGGTGAGTCTACGTGTGGCAGATAGACTACCAAGCGTTCTGTAGTGTGGTCGGTTGTCGATCTGTTGAACAAGATGCATGTCTGTACCAAAGGCCGGTCTAGCTGTTGGTTCCGAGGAATGAGTAGGCGTACAATCACACGCTCTTGAGTCCACCCAGGAAGATGGAGTTGTCTGGGCTTGTATTCGCCAGTAGTTGTGTTGATTTCATGATCAGGCGTTCCATCCTGAGTTTTACTGATTGGCTCAGTATCGTAGAGAATGTCCGCGCGAAACAGAAATGAGGAGGTGATGTTGGGATTCTTGATGAAGTTCAACATGACCCCCTCAAATATTTCAGGACCATATGTGCATTGTGTCTCCAGAACGGTGAGCCATCTCTGATCCGGCAGCTGCAAGTCAGGTGTTGTATCGCTGCGGTCGTTTGGTTGAAACTTGGAGGGGTCCGAAGATGAAGCTTTCGAAATCTTTGCCACTGATTCTGACTCCCCACCAGATGAGGTTACAGTGCCGGGATATATTGGCGAAGGTGACATTCTGTCAACTCATACGCTCATTCACAATTTGACGTGTTTGGTCGTTCCTCCGTTGGACTGAGGACGCGGAGTGACGAAAGATTCAGGGTCTTGGCGTGGATTCAGCGCAGTCTTTTAAAATGACGAGTTTGGCGGAGTATGTTCACATGCAAACCATTTGTTAAGCCACCAGGCGAGCCCACATTCAAGTTGCCTTCACCTTCCTATGTTGTCATTTGAATCTAATGAAGCCTCTCCATAGCTCGAGACAAACAACGTCGTATTTTTATGCTAGACCCCCTAAACAATTCTCCGATTGTGGAGCTAGACTAGGCAGCATACATGTGGACGCAAACTATGCAAACAACTGGTCGGGTCAATTGTCTGGTATCACTTTGCTGCAGCTCGCAGAGAGACGTGTACTTGGAGCCTTCGATCTCCGCATGATGGGGACCGGGTTGAACAATGCAGTTGTCGTATAAAAAAAGTCAAAACCAGCCTCGTCAGCTGTATGTCTGTACATTCCTATCTACAATTATACATTTGATCTCGCGAGCACGTACAACAACAAGCCAGCAGTAGTTGAATACTGGTACCATTCCCTGAGCCTCCCGTCTTCAACGGCCGTAATGGCGCAGCTCAAGCCACCTCAGACCCGGGAACACAAGGCCGGCCCAGGCAAAACCGACGTAGTTGCCCATATCTCCGCCATACTCTCCGACTTGTGCCGCGATGGGTCCGATGTACCACACTTGAGCCATGCTCAGGATGCTGCCTACCCAACCGACCAGGAAAGCCACCAAGGCCGCAAGGCCAACGGGAAGCTTGCGATGGTCGTCCCATGCATCCCAGTTGTAGCCAAGGCCTCGCCATTTGCGGAAAATGATGTGTTCCTCCAGAAGGATCGCAATCCAGATTGACACCCAGTAGCCCATCAGCGCAAGGAAGTTTGTGAAAATCTCGGCGAGATGTGCGCGTCCAGCGATGGCGCAGACGGTGAATATGATGACACCAAGGGTGTTCCAAATCACGCGGGGAATCTTTTCAAAGTTCACGCCGAGAGTTTGGAAGTCGACTCCAGCCGCGTAAACAGGCAGAATGATGTTCCCGACCAGGCCGAGGGCGACGATGACTCCACAGAACGATCCGAAGGCACCCAGTGGGCGGAAGCCTTCCACGATGAGAGCTCCTTGTGAGACGCTGTATGCATCGCTCCAGGCTTGATTGAGCACGATGCCAGAGCCAAGTCCGACCCCAATGATGAATGCATAGGTGAAGGACAGTGCCAGTCCAACCACGGTGACGATGAACACTTTGCTTCTAGGTGCGTATTCTGGGTAGTACACGAACAGATCTGCAGCACCTCCGCTATAAGTAATAGCAGCAGCCAGGCACAAGCTGAAGAAGCTGAGTCGGTTACCCGTGATAGTGAGTGGGTCTTCGCCTTGCGATGGGTTTGTGGTCAGATCGAAGTTCGGTCCGGCCACGCCTGCAAGAATCGAAAACATCACGATCTGCGGAAGCCAGGCATATCGTTCGTACATATGGAAGACGGTGTATCCGAACGTCGTGATGACCCAAGTGATCACAGCAACAATGACAATGCCAACCACAATGTTCAAATTGCTAGTGCCACTGACCGCGCTGAGCATTTGGCCGGCGACGACCGCATCCAGGAGAGAATATCCAAGCAGCACGACAATGTTCAGAATGACGATTATCTTGGCAGGGTACCAGCCCATGGAGTATCGAGCGAAGACCATAGTCCTGTTGCCAGAGCTTGGCCCAAAGGTTGCAACGTAGGCGACTGGCAGAATCCCAACAAGCATGCCGAAGACGGCGCAGAGACTGGCTTCGAGAAAGCCCAAGTGGAACACAGCGGGTCCAAGCATGCCCAAAGTAATGTTGTTCGCAGCCAGGTTGACACTGAACCAAAGGATGCCGATCTGACCGAAGCCCAGTTGGCTCAAACTGTGTCGGTCTTCAGGCATGACACGCTGAATGCCTCGCGCTTCCATATTGTACCGGATCAATGTCTTCTCGAAGGACTTCATGTAGCGCATAGCTCCATGGCTGGGATTGGCCTCGACATCGGTGGTGTTCGTCCTAGAGGTGACAGGTGCCAGGTTTGGCCCAATCTTCTCAGAATCGTGCATTCTCTGACGATGCGACGTGTGCGCAGATTCATCCGCAAGACCGTGCTCTTCCATCGTAACCTGCCAAAGTCAATTCAATGTCTACGGGTCGAGAAGTGTTTCTCGAAGCATGATCCTTTCGCTGGCGTTACCCAGAGCAAGTTCAAGGCCGTATGATCTCAGCCCGACTCTTGCCGCGATGCAACACAGCAATCGCACTGGTGAAGCGCAATGCTTGTGTCGCACCGCAACTGCAAGTCGAGCACCGGCTCATGCTGTTTACGGGCTATACCTTGATCTTGACTTCCAGACTCGGCTGTGCTACTCGAATACATTACGGTGGGATAGCGTACAATCGTGTGATGTGTTATGCGGAGGCAGGCAGGGATTAATCTGTAGCAGATAGCAGATATTAGTCTAAAGTGGCGGGCTGCAGATCTGTGCGACCTTGGTGGCGCGGATCTTGGAATTGATGAGCGTAAGGATACGGCGCACTTGCCTGGTGGTTGCGCGGCGAAAGAAGACGTCTTCACGGCAGTCTGAAGGTCTTTTCAAAGAGCAATACTATCCGTCGAAGGAAGTTGGGAGGCGAGAAAAAAAGATAAGCGATTCCGGACATTTCCAAGAAGTCAAGCATGGCATACTTCCACTAGTGCAGACCCTGCGATCTTCATCGGCGGGGGAGAATCACAGAAACACCGAAAGACGGACTCTGGGAGACACAGCCTTGATTGGGTCTAGACTTGTTGCAAGGCCAAGCCTTCTCTACACCTGTCGGCTTCTTACAGTCACGTCACGT
>Ga0265797_10004938_pt1 | contig 19900 bp, 15 predicted proteins | sample P2T30metagenome_FD_192433 | JGI IMG/M metagenome (GOLD analysis project Ga0265797, IMG submission 192433) | Plant litter microbial communities from East Loma Ridge, Irvine, California - P2 T30 | ecosystem: Environmental > Terrestrial > Plant litter > Unclassified | place: USA: California...
AAGAATCTGAAGTATAATCCACTGTAGTGTATAGAGAAAAAAAATGTTGTGGTGTTGCGCAGCGTTGCCGCACAGGCGTGTTGGTGGGGGAGAGCTGGCGACTCGATGGGGGTGGCGACTCGATGGTGAACCACGTTAGATTGGACCAAAAAAGGAAAATTTCCAAAAAACATACAACAGCGGGTATTCGCCAGTGGTCACCCACCTGACTACTAATCCGCCGGTACGTTGCTTATCTATCGCTGAGCGAACGGGAAGCGGAGGTTTCAACGTCCTATGGTCGTATGTGGAAGATACGCTGTCAAAGTTATATATTAATGTCTGCCAAATGACATAGAAGAAGTGGAGACACTAAACGAGCTGACAAATGAACAGCAACTTGCGACTACAGGATAACAGACGTGATTTGAAAGACTAGACACTGAAAACAAAATAAAAGGATAAGTGATTGATATACTCAAAACGTAATGAGACAGCTCGCGATGCAAGACGTTTGAGGAGAGATGGGAGCATCATCGAGTGAGACAGCTGGGTAAACGACTTCCCCGGGTACATAGGTAGCCTCGCACCTGTGTTACAGGGCCCTTTATGATCTGTGTGAACCTTCGCTACTCTCGCTCGTAGTTGACATCCTGAAATATGACGAAAGAATGTAGCGTCGCACAACACATTGGGTAAAACTTCGCTGACACGATGAGTTACAAATGTAAAACTGTGGCAATCCTAGAGAAAAGAATAGGGAAGTAGGAGAACTTATATCTGGACAGTTGCTGACTACTCGACGTGACAAAGCTGGTGTTACATGGGAGGCCGTGATTGAAGGGAGTGATGACGTGACCTCGCGCCTCTAAATTCAGCGGTCTTACAGCTCGAAGCCCAATTTTTCAAAACGTCACGAAACATATATACAAGTCGGAAAGCAATGGTCTGGGTTTCGTAATATGACATTAGCTATATTCGGTATTATAGCACACGCTAAGAATCGTGACAATACGCGTTGCGCGCTGGTATACTCAAGGACCGTCATTACATCCGCCGCCACAATACATTTGTTCATACAGTCGTCTCCTCTTCGTTCTTCTCGAAGCCGTAGCCCGGGCTGCCGGACGTTCCACGTTGCTCCGTAGTGCGCGTATTCCAGCTTTCGCTGTCGTATACGTTGCAGATATTCTAGACCTGGCTCATGCTGGGACCTCCACGGCGGATGCCACCACGCATGTTGACGCCGCTGCCGCGTCCGTTGAGGACGTTCATAACGAGGGTGGCAACGAAGGCGGCCCAGCCGACCCACAGGAAGAAGGTGGTGGCCTGCGCGAGGCGGCAGTTTCGCTCGAGCTGGGGTGAGCTGTTGCAGACGCTGTTGCGGGAGGTGTAGAACTGTCATACGATTAGGTTTAGGCCTACTTTAGCGTGAAGACATGTGTGACGTACAGAGTCCGAGCAGCTATGCGCGCCGAGGTACGCTGGCAGCGCAACGGCGGCGCAGAAGCCGAAGAGCACGCTCAGCACATCCATGGCCATGTCGACGATTGGGATGCTGAACGAGTCGAGGAAGGACGTCGGCAGGAAGTACAGCAGCGTGAAGAGCCACCAGACGCCGACGAAGAGCGAGTAGTTGACGATGGAGTGCGTGCCATTTGTCGCGCGGGCGATATTATTGCCCATGAATGCGGTGACGAGAACGGCGCAGGCGAGCTGTTGCTATGTCAGTAGAGCTCTTACGATAGACGCATAACTAGATACACACCTGGAAGCCGCGCAGGCCCATAGAAAGCGCCTTTGACACCATGATTGGGGAGTAAATGTGGTTTGTATTGATGAGACGAGAGATTTGGTGTGGCGGTGCGTGTTGATGTGGGCGAGAATTTACTTGTCGAAGACGACGGGCAGCAGCTCTGAGCAATATATTCGAGTTAGCGGGAGTTGCGGGTTCTCGTGCAGCCGTCACAGAGGCGCAGCGTCATCGTCTCGCGAGTGAAGAGCGACTGGCTCACTTACGTCACAAGGTAGCCGCGCAGCCAATGTCGAGGCGCCGAGCGTTCCGGATTCGGGCGGTCTTACCTTGTCGCGCTGCCGATCTTTGTTGCGATGGAAGGGCACCTGGATCAGTCAATTTGCTTTGGAGGTGTAGCGAGACTTGAGGATTGCTATCATCGATAATCTGTGCGTCCTGTATCGAGGCAGTGTGTATGGAATCCTACACCGGTCGTTCCTGGGCAGCGCGTTGCTCGAGCGATGATGCAAATCAGCAGGGATCTCGCCTAAGCGGAAGCCTCCTCAAAAGCTTGATCTTTACACTCTCCTCTCATCACGCGCTACGGATCACTCCGAGGAAGCTACTGCAGTCTCTTACGTATGACAACAACGGTATGACATCTGCTGTCATCCAGAACCTCCAGTCTCCCCATCATCAGCACCAGACATCCTGCCCTCTACTGAGATCTCTGCAGTTCGAGGCTCGCTCCACGGATCGCCGTGATCTTCGATGCACGGTGCGGGTGGCTTGTGTGTCGTGTGGAGGATTTGCATGCATTTGTGCATCGCAGGTCGCTGGCCAGTCAGAGCGTGTGGAGGTGGGTTTAGAATAAACGCTGTGGAAACAACCTCGTTTCAAAACACAAATTTGTGCACAATGCAAACGTGCTTGGCATGAGTTAATTAATCGTAGACTTCCTACACGTCTCAAACATGAGCGTTAGACCAAGTGACGAGTAAAGGTCGATATGTATTTGTTTCAACTTGTTTTCCCACCCTCAAAGTCCAGCTCTCAACTCTGTCCCCTTCCATAGTCACTCTACGCCCAACCGCAGTAACTTGGAAGAAGTGAGATGACAATGTTGCGGTCACTAGACTCATCAATCCGTCTGTTTTGCTGAGCTGTTGACTACAATGATGTTTTCACTCATAGCTGACGACGATCAGGATGTCTCGCCGCAACGCCATAACCTCCAGGATACTTGTAGGCGTCGAACTTCCGTCCAGCTCAATCAGTACTGCCAACGGGTTACATGAATTCCTCCAGCGCTTCCGGTGATAGGCTGTCCAGCAACGCTTCTCTGTCCTCCCGGTTCATGTTCGCGACCTCAGCCGTTGACCCCAGTACATGACTAACCAGCTCGCACATCGCTTTCACTTCTTCAATGTCAACATCTTCCTATGCCCGACTCACCAAGAGCAGACTGCCAGTAGTGTTTTTCTGACGCCACTCTGGCACCTGGCCCTAATCCGGTATTCCACTGCGCTCTTGGAACTCGCTCCGAGCGGCCGTCTCCAGGTAATCTTCCCCAATGGCCAACTGAAGCAGTTTTCCGAACTGATTCTGAGCCTCTGGTGCGCTTGCATCCTTGTATCCTTTGTATCGGTACACAGCTCAATTCTCGTCAAAGTGTAGTGGAATGTCCAGGGGATCGTCGCCTTCAAGCATGAATGCTTGTGGAACATCCACAGACACAAACTGGCGAGAAGGGTCACCTGCTGTGTCGCCCTGACAATTGATGCGTACGCCCTTGACTTTCCCTGATCGCCGAGACATGACTTCTTCGCTCTCAACTTGCTTTTCGATCCTGGGAAATCTACCATACTTCCAATGGTCTCACGGTAGTAGCCCAGGTAGTCAATCGCATCGCGATACGCCGTAAGTGTCATGTCCATCATCTTCTTCGCGTCGAGGTCGTTACCGGCCTTCAAATACGCAACCACTGGGCCACGCCAGAATTTCTCGCCCCAACCATCCGCACAGACAGAGCTTGGGCCCGCCATGCAGTTTCATTGACGTGAAGTTCATCGGTAATGTAGTCGTCTATGTAGCAGATGTTGAGCGAATCGAGGAACTTGGGGCGGCCGCGCAAGATGTTCCCCCGTACAATCTGCAGCCCGCGCCCATGATACCCTGGGTGGTCCGGAATATGAAAAAGTTGGTCCAGAACTGGATTCAGAAAGCCAGACGCGATTTCCTTTGTATCAACCCATTGAAGCTGGGGCTTACAAGCTGGTCGACTGACCACCGGAAAATAGATGGCTAGGTAGTGAGAGGGCGATGGGCGCGAGGGAAACGTGGGAGGTGAGAGTTTCTTGAAGGCAGAGCACAACTGTTGATGCGTTCGCGAATCCGTCTGTTGACATTCGAGAGAACAATAAGCAGTGAATGGCACTGACTGCAGGCGCGTGCTGAGAAGCTCCCACAGCTTGTGCACTGTTTAAGCGTGTCCATTTTGTTTGTGCTTAAGACGCCCCGCGAGACGTAAATGATAGGCGCCAGGCGCGATGTACTGATGAACTGAGCAGGTATTAATGGCGATAATTCCGTAGAAGAGGGGATGGACACTCGTCGATGTGCTCAACAACCATGCGAGGGATGATACAAAAGTTGATGTTCAATTGAGCCAAGTGCGCTAGTTCCAACACAGGACTAGCTGCGCGGACACGCGACCTTGTACATCTCTCCAGGGCTCTCTCTCTCTTCTTTCCATCCCATGTCCATAATTTGAGCGAAGTGGTCGATATTCTCGGCGCCTGCGTGAAGTTTCTTCTCCCATGCTCTGAAGACACTCATAGAGATGGGCATCGTGGTTTCCTCACTGGCTTCTACGCGCGCGCAGCGGGATGACGACGGAGTTCGAAACTAGGAGCAGACCGTCACTTTTGACTATCGCAAGCTTGGGAAAGCCAGATCAGACTACTAGCTCGAAGTAAACTAATCTCTGGTTAGTTCGACCACGTCTACCATTAGCAGCCTTACGCTTTCTTCTCCGCGCTCGCGGAACCTGCTCCTTTTCTTTTCTGCTGGCTTGGCGTCCATGAACCGTTCGGTAATGTTCATGCCGATTGGATCTCGATGAATAAATGTTGGAAGAGTTGGTCACGCTTGCACGCGATGATGACAGATAGGCAACGGGCTGAATAGGGTCTGTTGTGCTTTGGAGTCGCGAATGCATCGTCGCGACACACTCCTCTCCTACCCAGATACTTCAAAATGTCCCAGCAGCAGGGGAGCAATCGGGGCGGCGGCCCATCCTCTATATCTGCACTTGTATCAACTTTGGCGCCGTCTTTACTCCTTGCTGCCGTTCTCGTTGGCGTTTTCTTGCTCCTTCGGAAGAAACAACAACGCGTGTACGCTCCTCGAACGTATCACGATGCTCTCTTGGAAGAGTATACATTCCCACACTTTTCCACGATTTAGAAACATCTGCTGACGCGCAACTTGTAGAGAGAAGTCACCCTCACCGGGTCCTGGGTTCCTTGGCTGGCTAGGAAATTTCAGACGCTTGAGCGACGAGCACATCCTCAGCCACCACTCTTTGGACGCATATCTTTACATTCGGTTTCTCAAGACGATCGTAATCATGACCTTTGGTGGCGTCTGTATTACTTGGCCTGTTCTCTTCCCGGTTAACGCAACCGGTGGCGGCGGGGAGATGGGCCTGGATATAATCTCGTTCTCCAATGTTCAGGACGGTCCACGATACTATGCGCAAGCAATAGTTGCGTGGGTCTTCTTTGGATGGGTCATGTTTGTTATTGGCAGAGAGACAATATATCTGGCCAAAGTTCGGACTGCATACGCGTTGACGACATGGACCGCGAGTCGCATTTCACAGCGGACAGTCCTATTTACCAATGTGCCGCAGGATCACTTATCCTTGGAGAGCCTTCATACCTTGTTCCCCCGCGCAGCACAGATCACGCTTGTGCCAGACGTCGACGACGACCTGGCGGACAACGTCGAAGAGCTGGAGAAGACGGTGCCCAAACTCGAAGCTAGTGAAATTAAGTGGATGCAAGCGGTTACCAAGAAACAGCAAAAGAACAAGGGAGACGCGGATTTGAGCCAGGAAAAGAAACTACGGCCAACGCATCGCCTCAAGCCGCTCATCGGAAAGAAGGTCGATTCCATCAATCAATACACTCACGAGATCACGGAATTGCTTCCCAAAATTCAGAGAGCGCAGCAAACTCATCTGCAGAGTGGAGATAAGCTTCTCAGCGCCGTCATCGTGGAGTTCGAGACGTTGGCGGCCGCACAATCTGCTGCCGAGCACAACGAGCGCCGCCGCCCCAAATCACTCCCTGCGACACGTCAAATGGGCGTGATGCCACAGGAGATCATCTGGAAGAATCTCAAGATCGGAGAGAAGAGCCGTTCTTTACGTAAAATTCTTGTCACAATCGCCATATGGCTTTTGATCATTTTCTGGTCTATTCCGGTCGCCGTTGTTGGTTCCATTAGCAATGTTCCCTACCTGACAGAAAGAGTTCCGTTCTTGAGATTCATCAACAATATACCCCCAAAGATCCTGGGAGTAGTGACGGGCCTTCTGCCCACCGTGGCACTCGCTGTGCTGATGGCGCTTGTACCAGTGATTTGCCGCTGTAAGTTCCTGACCAATACTCCAACAGTTTTCGATCGTCTTGCTAACGACGTGGTAGTCTTCGCCAAACTTGGTGGTGCGGTGACGTTAACTCAAGTTGAACTACAGACACAAAAATGGTACTTCGCCTTCCAGGTCATCCAGGTCTTCTTGGTCACTACCTTCACATCCTCGGCATCTGCTGTGGTCGGTCAGATTATCGATCAACCTGCTATGGCCCCCGGGCTGCTTTCCAAGAACCTACCCAAGGCGTCCAACTTCTACATCGCCTACTTCATACTTTTTGGCGTTGCAAATGCCTCTCTCTACCTCTTCAGTCCTATGGGTCTGGTCGGCGCGCTCATACTGAGCAAATTCGACAAGACACCGCGAAAGAAGTACATGCGCTGGACGACCTTCACGCAGCCTTCTTGGGGCTCCGAGTACCCTAAGTGGACCAACATGGGTGTCATCGCCATCGCCTACGCCGTCATTTCGCCGCTAGTCTTGGGCTTCGCTACGGTTGGAATGGGACTGATCTATCTCGCCTACCGGTACAACATGCTGTATGTTTACAACACGCAAATCGACACCAAGGGCGCCTTCTACGCAAAGGCGCTTCAGCAGCTCATGGTGGGCGTCTACCTCGCAGAGTTCTGTATTCTCGGACTTCTCGGAATCGGCATCGGCTCAACTTTGTCCGCCATAGGACCCACGGTGATTATGGCCGTGCTTGTCGTAGTGACGATTGCTTTTCATGTTCTGGTTAAGATGAAGTTGACGCCAGAAGTCAATCATCTACCTCTGGAAGACACGTCAACTTCAGACCATGCCAATCGTAGCTCTCGCCACTCCGAGCAAGGCCTGGTCCCCGACGCACCTTCAAACGGCGAAAAGCTGCAATTCACGCACGACAGGACTGGCCCAATTACCACCAATCTCGACGCGCCAGGAAAAGAGCCTCTGTACAAGAAGATCTTTACACCTCGCCAGCCTACCGTCGGACAGATCTTTGCGTCCCTAGCTCCTCACTTCCGTCACCCCGTTCCCACACTCACGAAGGAGGAAGCGACCGAAGCGTACGTGCACCCGGCGTTGAACCCGCAGAATCCGGTCATCTGGCTCGCGCAGGATCACGCTGGAATTGGTCGCAAGGAATGCGAAGGCTTGACGCGAAGTGTTGGGGAATACGGCGTGGAAGTTACAGACCGCGGCGCGGTGATGAATGAGAAGGGCAAGGTGGAATGGGTGGAGAGGGTTACTGAAGCGCCTCTTTGGGAGCGCAAGGTTGTATACTAATTAGGCGAAGCTGTATACTAAGTGCGGTACGATCATCGTAATACTATTCATGATTTAAGTAACTACTCGAAGATGAGATACATGGAACGTGAAACACCAAGATGATGCACAGCCGCTAGTCGTCGGTAAGCGACGGCGATGTTGGTCGGGCTGTGCATGTCGCGCCTCATCATTACTCGGTGCCGTAAGGCGCCCTTCCACGGGTTACTTGGAGAAAAGACCCGCATGCCTCGCAACATATCTCCAGGCTACTTCAATTCGCCATGCAGTATGCATACCACTCACAAAAAGTCCGGAAGCCAGGTGCTGCATATCGCATCCGGATCGGATCACCAGTTGGACGCCGGCGGAAAAGTAACTTCAAACTCGTACTTGTGATTGTTGGCTGCATCATCCTCTTCCAGCAATGCTTGAACACACGGTTCAGCGCTACCGGCAGGTTCAGGTTATTCAGGGAGCGTGCAGTGTGTCCGCAAACACCCTTGGCGAAGGACGTCCTTGTGGTGATGCGGACGGGCATGACTGAGGCGCTCGAGAAGCTGCCAGTACATTTCGACACCACACTCAAATGCGTGCCCAAGCACGTCATCTTCTCCGACTACGAAGAGAGGATCCAAGGACACCAGGTCCATGACGTTCTCAACAAGGTCAGTGCGACACTCAAGGCTTCGGTGCCGGAGTTTGAGCTGTACGAACACTTCAAAATACACAGAAGAGAGGGGCTGAATGAGTCGCAACACCTTGGGAGCGTCCCATCTGGATCTACAGACAACGCTGCATGGAAACTGGATCGATTCAAATTTTTGCCCATGGTAAACAGAGCCCTGCGGCACCAACCAGGAGCCAAGTGGTTTGTCTTCATAGAAGCCGACACGTATCTCGTGTGGCCGAACCTGCTCTCCTATCTCTTGAAACTCGATGCCAACAAGGACCTATACATCGGGAAGCAAATGTCCATCGGCGATGTGTTATTCGCCCATGGCGGCACAGGGTTTGTGTTGTCCTCCGGTGCAGCACAAAAAGTCTCAGCGCACTGGAGATCACACCTCATGGCGTATGACAAGTACACAGCCGGAAGCTGGGCCGGGGACATGGTGCTCGGCAAGGTGCTCAAAGATGTTGGTATAAATCTGACCTGGGCGTTTCCGCACTTCCAGGGAAATCCGGTCCATACGCTCGACCACAATATCTCAAAGATGGATCGTCGACTGTGGTGCCATGCGCCGATTACGTATAATCACATGCGAGAAGAGGGCATTCGAGACTTGTGGCAGCTTCAACAAGCAAGAATGCGGAAAACGAGCGAGCCCATGCTACATCGCGATGTGTTCAAGGAGTACATCCTGCCGAAGTTGGCTGCGAGAATTGAGGACTGGGATAATATCTCCATTGACGCTGAACCCAAAGAGGCGATGGATTCCGGCCAGTGCTACGACCTGTGTGAAGCGCAGCCTGCTTGCCTCCAGTTCTCGTATACAGCTGGGAAATGTGCTACCTCATCCGAGATCAGGTACGGGTATGCTGCGCGCACACGATGTGTGGACTACTCGACAGCAGCCAGCAAGTGCATTCGCTGGGAAGAAATACAACAACAACAACAACAACATAATAGCTCTAGCATCCAGTCAGGCTTGATGATGGAGCGGCTCCAACATTACGTTACAGAAATAGACACGCTGTGTGCAGGAGACGGAAGTGACACGTGGGCACTATGAAAGAGGGAGGCAAATGTAAGTGTTCAGCCCGTATCTGTATTGCAGAGACATGAGTCTATGTCTAAGCGACTTTTGAAGGCGGATCGTCAGACACCCATCGCGAGGAGGGTGCCATGAGCGATTAATCTTCGACAATATCCACAACTGTGGTACACCTTCAAGTACCATTGGAAGGCTTCAGGAAGGTGTATTGAAGTCGGTGTGCAGGGAGTTGGCCACGTACAGCGCTGCACAGTATCTCCTCAAGGTGTACTAGTTCTTCCCGTCTGCATCCCTGCTGGATACGCGGCGTCTTGGGCGTACTTCTGCGCGCGGGGCCAGGGCAGCGGCCGTTTGGGCAATGTGGTCGACTTGGAGATGCAGCAGGAAGTAACCTTTGCTGATGCCCAGTTGGTGCATTGCCAGAAGAGATTGGCAGCTGGGCAGGGGGCTCGATCGCTCGGTGTTGGGTGAAGAGGAGATGGAGCTGCGGCGCGTCTCGGTTTTGCGGCAAGTGTGATTCAGCGGCATTTTGGGTGCGGGTGGCGAATGTAGAGCGTGGCGGGGTTTGAAATGCTGCTGGAATCAGCTGCTGGGCGATGAAAAGCCTATACCAACGCGAGGGGCTCGAAAGCGGAGCTTCCAAAGAACATTTTGGTGCCATAGCAGGACCCAATGATCTTCACCGTGACCCCTCTTCTCTAGGTGACCGGCTGTGCTCTCCTACACCTGCTCAAGGTGAGAGGAGTGCTCCATCTTCCCTACCTTTCCCGCCACCTAAGTGTTTGCCTTGGTATGGAGACAGGGTCTAAAATCTGCCCCACCCCCTGCATAGCTCAGGTAAAGGTAGCTATGGCTAGGCCTTGCAAAGCTCCTCGAAGCTCCTCTTCGAAGTGTTTGACACTGTGTTGATGTGTTGTGATTGTGGTTGAGGTCCTGCGGCGCTCGCATGCTGCCTTGATATCTGCTTGTTTTGTGACCCTCCTTCTTCGCCCCGCTGCACATAGGCTCACACCACAGGAAAGTCTTGAGTCGACAGCTGTCCTCCATCAAACGAAGGTGGCCTTGCCCTACAGCCTCCCCCTTGACCATGGCACCGCGACGCCGATAGGGAGAAGTTTGCAACTCACACATCAGCCTGCAGTCTAGCTCTGCTCCTCCGCACAGCAGAAGTCCTTTCCTCAGCACAGCAAAGGCTACACCTCCTCGCTTCAAAGCATCCTGCCCATGGATTCACCTCCCTCGACCACGGGCGCTCGATGCGCATGGCGTTCTCTCCAAAGACATCGATGGCGGGCCCTCGAGCAGCACCACGGGAGAGGCCACAAAGCTCACAGTGAAGCGACCGGCGACCACAACGGCGAATACAATCAGGGGATGCGACTCAGTAATAGGACTATCCAGCGACAGCAGACCTGACGCTGGTCGGCCGCCCGAGCACTGCGTCGTAGTGTGCCCATAAGCCAAGGCGGCAGTCCAAACGGGACTCGACAACGCCCTCGACCATCTCGAGTACGGAAGGTCCGTACTCATCGCAAGTGCTCAGATATCGAGGTCGACGAGAGCTAACACTGACTTAAAGCATACCGAAGGGCAGAAGCGTCTCCCAATCCAATAGCCTTAGCACAACAAGGCAAGGTTGCACAAAATACAGACGGTAGTTAAGACGAAGAGTCGAAAGCTTCATCAGGTCTCGGAGCAATCATCCGAAGAGCCTGTTCAAGAGAGTCCAGCTACGTTGCAAGACTCTTGGGCGACACCGATACCGAACGCACAATTACCGCATCGGCGGCATCATCAATCTAGACCACCACGACGGCAAGAGACTCGACTCGGTTCGAAAGCTTTGCACAGGAAGCTGTGGCTGACAGGGACACGACTGGAAGATCTTGACGAAAACAGGTCCAGGCCGCAAGGCGAAAGCGGAAGGTCTGCCTGAACAATGGAAATGTACTCTGAATATCGTGAGGAAGAGGGTATGAAAGCGAACTGACATTGCAAAGAAACATCGTCAAACACGATACCGTGCGACGATCGTGTCCCAACGAACAGCCTCGCACACGAAGACCGAACAAGTTTGAGTCCAAGTACCAGACCGACGGCGACACTGCGTATATGAGCTCCGGACGATTTTTAGGTTCAGCGACTTACCAATCACTGAGCACGAAGTGGGGAGATCGTATGAGATGACAAACAAGAGAGTAGGAAACGACAACGTCGTCCGAGGACCAAACCACCTACAAGCGGCAGGCGGAACACCGGTGAAAGCTTTTAGATCGAGTCCGCGGACCGCACCCGAGCCGGATGATAGCCAGGATTGCAACCAATAACGACATGCTTGAGAGGTGTTCATCTCTTCTTAACACAAGAAGATGAAGCAGAAAAGATTAGAGAAGACACGGAAGAGAGCGCAAGTGGAAGCAAGACACGTAGTCAACGCCTCGAGAGATGCGGACAGCTGTGAGGCACACACCCTACTACAAGCATGCCAACTACGCGACCTCTCGCGGAGACTTCGGAAGGCAGGCAGAGGTCGGCACACAAGAGGTGGCAATAGCCATCCGAGCCGCAGTTTGTTAGCTGGAAGAACCCGAGAAGCTTGGCCTTTCAAATTGAAGTTCATTCTCTGCATGAAAATGCGGGGTTGGCAAGCATTCCTGGCAGCCATGAACTGCTATGTGCAGAGCCGAGAAGGGGATCGTACCTTAGCAGCATGTCGTGCTCGTGTGCTCAGCACATCAGACGCTTTGTAGCACCCTAGTATCTGCAGATGGGAACACCTCGCGAACTACGGAGTACCTGAAGCTCGAGCAGCTAGCTCCAGGGCGGCTCTCCTGCATGGCATGGTAGTCCCAACAGAATGGCTGATGCTCCAAGGCGGCACAGAACGTGCCCACAGCGTCGTCGTATTGGAAAGCGGTTTCGCCGCATCGATAAGCTGGGCGGTTTGGTCTCTGTACGATCGACGGAGAAGCGCGTGACTGTTGCTACTGTCCCCAGGGCTGAGACGGCAGGCTTTCTGCAGTACCTTCCATTTGCCAGAGTACAGTTCGGCTGGGATCCGATGCATGGGGCTTGAAGCGAAGCAGAATGGCGTGCAGCAAGCTGCGCGCCCTGAAAGAGAGAAGGGATGCTCACCCGGCGGGCCCAACCGAGTCCAGACGGAAGTAAAAGAGGGGTTCAGTCAAAGAACCCTGAGTCGACAGATTGACGCAGTCTGCAGCGCTGATCGTCAGCTGGACAGGGCCAGCATAAAATCGACGGAAAACGTTGAGAGGTTGTAAAAGGGTGGGACGAGAGGTCTGGCGGCGCATCGCTGATTCGATGTTCTTGGATGCCGCCAGCGGCTTCGCTACCCCCCAACCGCGCAGGCAATTTGCAGCTGTTCGCCTGAAGCATGCACGGCTAGCCACAATCAGTCTGGCCGTCTCCGCATTTTCCTGCGCATCGTTCGTCGACAGCCCCTGACCCTTGGCCAGCCGTGCGAGCCTGCAGAAGCCTCAAAGGCGTTGGATGTCTGCGTTGTGTGCTCCTGACCTTTCGTCTGTTCTTTTCGGTCCTCTGTAATGAGTGTGTTGCCTCGTTGCCATTTCATACTCCAGTTGGCAGCCACCCTTCGCCTGCCTCCGGATCGCCATCAGCCGCTCGCGCTACTGTCGCTGTAACTTTAGATCCTTCTCCTCATCTGACAACGCGTGCGTGCTGCAGGGTGTCTTGCCACACAAAGTTGTTCTCCGACGTCTCGAAGAGGGCGCCAAGGCGAACATCCAGCTCTCGGTCTGGGCTTCTGGGACGGTCTCCTTCTCCTTCTTCAATAATCCAGCCTTTTCTGTCGCGCAGGAAACCGGGACGATGTGTTCGTTCTAGTGGTTGTGCATCCGCCAAACACTTGCCTCGATCGCCAGGCCAGCCTTGACATTAGAGCGTGGCGCTTCCCCACATTCTGATACCCTCAGGCTGCTCAGCTGATCTCGGCCCCGTGTAACTTCATGCAACAACCGATGCTGTTGTGTGTCGTCTTTCTTTCCAAGATTCTTCGCGAGGAAGATTAGGGATAGAGCGGATCAAGAGGAAGACTTTGGCGCGTCGTTTGAGGTATGTGCTTGTCGATGTTGGCGGTCGAGGAGAAAGATGTGGCGCAATGTAGGCTGACTATCTGCACAGTCCTTTTTCGTACACTTTCTGCCAATAGACGGTACGAGTACCATTGTGGGATAGATCGTTGCCCGGTATGTTGTTCTGTTCGTGGTGGTGGTAGACCTCCGAACTCGCCGCCGCAGCGCGGGCCATCTCGATCATGTTTTTCGCGGTTGCGTACGATGCGCCAGAGGCTGCCGGTATGCGGAGAGGTGTCTGGCTAACGGCGATGCATAGGATATACTGCTGTTCGTACCCATAGAAGGCGTTGGTGTCTCGATACCCGGTTCGCGCCACAATCGTTCCCGTTGACCAAAAGTCTCTGTCATTAAGGTAAGCCCATTCGCTCCTTCTCCTAGCCGATGGCAGCGCCCTTAGGCGCTCTGCTGAAAGGCTGCAGCTCTGTGCAAGATGCATCTGCTGTTCGCGGGCGCGCTGGCGGTGGATGCGGAGGTGGATTGCAGCGAGCATCACCGTGGGTAGTAAAGACGCTGCCCGTCGCAGCGATGATGCGCGCACCCAAATACTGCTGGGGCACTTCATTTCCGCCACGTAGCATCTTGTAGCCGTCAGAGCTCAGGGATTGGCATGAGCAGAGTTGATGTTCTGATGAGCGAATGCGACGTGAAGGGTGGCATGAATGTTGAGATGGAGGATTGCAAGACCACAACCACCGCAGGAGACTACAGATCAGCATCCTCGTTTCTCTCGCTACTTCAGAGCACATCGAGGCTATCCAGGATCTACTGTCCTCATGCTCTCCGCTGCCTGAACACACTGCGAATCTATTCAAGATGTACGTTGTGCATGGCTAACAATTTCAAGCATAGTAATACCTATTTCCATCCTTGGTAGGCCGAGCCTGCATTCGAAAACTCCGAACGACCTCACAAAGACCTCTCCAAACGAACTATCTCATCAGATATCTGCTCAATTTATCAATCAAACTAGCCAAACACCCAAAACCCAGTAAGTCTTTATCCATCGAAGCCACTTTTCGTGTCCGTCCGTCGTCGAATTTCCCCTTCAATCGGTATGCCAACGACCCACCTTTACCTCCATGCCCTCTCTCACCATTCTTACTCCTCGCACACCGCCTTCTTCGTTCAGGGTCCACGCTAAGAATTAGCGCGTTTGCCTTCACAGGTGAAGGTGGATTGGCCACATCTGGCCTGACCCTAACAGGCATTCGCGTCATTGCGTGCCATTCGTCAAAGCACCTTCACTATGTGAGTCTAAGCTCTCGAGTGTGGCAGCGGTGTGCTGACGACTTGCAGAGCATTCTGGTCACCGATCATCTGATCTACTGAACGTATGTTTCCGCTTGATACAATGATCAAGAGGCATGCTGAGCATATGTATAGTAGTACGAGATGAGCTCTACCTCCTTTAAAGGAAGCAACCTGACGGTTGGAGGGCCTGCACTTGACAAGTCGAAGCTACAGCTTAGACGCCCAACCCCTGATAGTGATGTCTTAGCATCCAGTGACGATGATAAGGACCACGGACGTCCACCAATTCGACCAGCATTTGCAGGGGGGAGGCGATTGTCTTCGACCGGTTGGAGCCATCAAGTTGGATCGTTGCGTAAGAATTCGCTCCCTTCTACCTCCTTTGCGGACACGCAGTCTGCATCAATCCCGTTTGAGCAAGCTCGCCCAATCTTCTCATGGTCTGGCAGCTTTGGCTCAAGCCAATCAGGCAGTCGTTTCAAGGACATCGTACCATCGCCCACGTCCAGTGACCGGCCCCAGCCGTCACCTACTTCAACGGAAATTGACCCCGGCATTCACTTCCTCCTCAACCAGCAGCAACCTCCCCCACGCAAATCCGTACGATCACAATCTTATAGCATAGGTCAAGGGGACATTGAAAATAGTCCTGTAGGCAAGTTCTCTGCACACTTACGCTCTAATTTGCGCCACAAGCCGTCAAAGCCAAGTATGCTTGGTGATTCTACCCCTAGTCTTGCTCAGCTCCGCGAGGACGACGCAGACGAAACAGGGTCAAACGGATCCGATCAACACGGCGTTCGTCTACCCCTCGGCTACTGGGAACGTGAAAATCAACAGACTCTACTTAAGCAAGCTGTTGTCGCTCGCAACAGGGCCACTTCTGCGACTTCACCTCAACCCCCCCACCGCCGCAAGACCACAGCAGGTCTGCGCAACATATACGGCACAGATTACGCCATTGACGAGCAAGACGACACTGAATACAGCATGGAGCATCCCAGTGTAGGTCTCACCCGCCGCTTCAGCGAGCAGGTCGCACTCCTACCTCGCGAGCAGGAGCCCGAGATCATCGACAGCCCCAAGAAGCCTCAGTGGGCGACCAACAACATCCCCATGCTCGGTTCTGACGCGATGGGCCGTCGTCACTCCTTTGCCCACTACGGCTCTCATAGCCAGGGCTTCGCGCAGCCAAAGCTGAGTAACACCCAAGAGGTGGACGAGGAGCTTGAGCTGGAGTACGATCCGGACTCACCTCGCCTGCGCTCCCACTCACCAGAGCAAGAGTTTGATGCGTCCGCCTACTTCGCTGGCTATGGTCCCGCTTCGCGTGCGATCAATGCCTCAGCTATCTCTGCTGCGCACCCCGACCCCGTCGTCCCGAACCCCTCCATGTCTGTAGGTGGCAATCCTTACGCTGTCCCCTCCGTGCTCGGCCGCCCAGGTCGTCGCTTGTTCGTTGTCACTTTCAAATGCTCGCGTGCCGATATCTACTATCTGTACGACAACACCGGCCTAGAGATCCGTCGTGGCGACCTCGTCATGGTCGAGGGCGACCGTGGCGTTGATCTTGGCCAAGTGACTTATGCCGACGTGAGTCTCGAGGAGGCTCGCAAGCAGAAGGCTGCTGCCAATGAGGAGCACTTCCGTTGGCTGGTCATGTTCTCGCAGTACTCCCTGGCTGGCACTACCAACGACTCGGGCATGCTTGGCTCTCTCGCCCGTGCCAACGGCCTTCCCAACGCTATGGCTGGCCCTGGTACGAACACTGTCGGCAACCCGGATCAGCAGGATGCGAAGCCAAAGATGATCAAGCGCCTGGCTCAACAGCACGAAATCATGACTCTTCGCGACAAAGAGGGAGCAGAGGCCAAAGCCAAGCGCCTAGGAGCTCAGAAGGCCGCTGATCACAAGCTACCTATGGAGATCCTTGACGCTGAGTATCAAGCGTGAGTTTCTCTTCACCCTCATCAGCGGCAATGCTAACCTTACTAGTGACCACCATAAGTTGACCTACTACTACTACGCGGACACGTACGTCAACTTCAACGAGCTCGTGACCGATCTCTTCAAGCAGTACAAGGTGCGAATCTGGATGTCGGCAGTCAACCCCGCGTCCGTGATTAACCCTGCTGGTATCATGTCGGTGCAGCCGCCGTCTGCGATCGGTCCTGGTGCGATTGTGCACAACGCTGGACGTCCTCAGGGAGTCGGCTACGGCTTCGGTAACAACAACAACAACAACAACAACAACAACAACCATCGTGGCAACTACGGTAAGTTCGGCAGTGACTTGTTCGTCATCTTCTCAGCTAATGCAACATTAGGTGGTCGAAGTCGTCAGCAGCCCGCGCCGCGTCAAGATCAGGGCCAAGGCAATTACGATGACGGCTACAACGCCTTCTCACAGCAGCTCCCCAACTACGGCCAGCAGACCAACTACAGCGCGCAGACTAGCTACAACTCGCAGCCCAGCTACGCCATGCCCCCCTGGGCTGCTCAGAATCAGCAGATGTTCATGCAGCCTGGTCAGTACCCGACTGCGACAGCGAGCGGCAGCCCGATGAACTATCCCGCCTATTACCCACCCTCTACTTATGGTGCATCGTCTGGTTACCGCGGTGGATATAGCTCTAGCAGCGCTGCCGGCGTCTCTCAGTCGTACACCACTACTGCTGGTCCTTCATACAATCAGCACCCTTCCCAGATGTACGCTGCGGCCAACGCCAATCCTCTTCCGGAGTATCTCAACCGCGGCAGCCCTGCTAATTCCAAAGCCAAGTCGACCGCATCTGGAGCTTCGTACAACCCTGCCTTCGACCCGACTCTCATGACCGGCATGCAGAACTTGGGCTTCGGCAAATAAGCTGTCACCACAAGCAGCTAGACTTCTTGCACGATCTCTGGCTATTTCACAGACATTGGCAATCTTCCTTTCGACTTCAAGATCATGATTGGCACTCCGCTCAGACTATTCTATCATCCTGACGGTACACTCGGTTTCTCCTACAGCATACACGACTCTACGGCTCATTGTCCAATCTACAATCTTCTTGATTAGGGACACCAGCGGCAGACTACATTGCTTGGACAACCACAATTTCTTTACACAGCTTGGGCACATGCGGCGATGATTGCGACTGTCTGTTCCCAGACACTTACATCATACATTCACGGCAATATTCTTCCCTTGGTTTTGCATACATCTTGAGATGCGCTTGTATATTTACTATCCCCTGCGAGTCACTGCCCCTTCCCTGTACATGTCTCACTTGGAAGACATACTGCTGCACATTCTCTTTTGGGCATGCATGATGGACACGGATTGAACGGACGGATGGAGGATTGGATGGAGATGAAAAGAGCCCTGACTGGCTGACGAGATGCATCACTTACTCAGGATATTCACTTATGATCAAAATGGAAAAGCTTCTGGCACTATGACTTTTTTGCTGTGATGCGACGTGTGATGGCTTTGCGAAGCTGCCTGGTCACCACTAGTTTTGGGTGTTATTGGTTTGCAGCAGGCTGAATGTCCTCACGGTATTTTACGAGCTACTTTTCGCGATCTTTACATCCATCGGGGGTAGACAGCATCCACTTAGAGATTGATTGCTTGCTAGGATGCAATGTGTCGTGTACTGTCGGGAGCGTGCTGTGATGCAGGTGCTCCACCGTGCCTTCCACTTCTAGCCTCCTTGCGCTCACCTCACCACCTCACCCACCCAACATCTCAACTCGTTTACGCTTTCACAGCATCGATCCTCGCACCGCAGTTATGGCACGACGCCGTATTGTGTCTCCTCCGCCTGGTGCAGTATCAGCCGGACGTGCACCAACGAAGAACGAGTCTGACGAAGAGAATGCCAACACCGAGAGCCAGTGAGTACTGCAGCAACACATGCGTAACAAACGCTCGACTAACAGGATTTCAAGACAGATTCTAGCAATCGGATCACTCCTCAAGAAGCCGAGGACGGATGACAAGGACATGCAGCAGTTCAAGGCGAAAGTGGCAGAGGACCGCAAGCGCCTAGCAGATCTGCTCGACCAGCGGAAGCGCGAAGCGTGAGTTCCAATTTTCATCTTGAACGAGTAGAACACACAGAAAAGGAACTGACCGACCGTCATCTAGCCAAGCAGCAGAAGCACGCCGTCGCAACGAGATCGCCACAGCGATTATGACCGCGCTCGAGACTCCTAATCGCCCCGTTCAAGGCGACACGCCTACCTATCCTGGCACCAAGATCGCTGAGCACGCCGTCTACAAGCCAGTCTCTACCTTCCTCGACGCATCTGACGCCCTCATCGCAGAGTTCCAGAGAATCGACAACATGAGCAGGGAGATGCAAGCCGATGCAGTAACGCCAGTAGCGGAAGACTTCAACGCAGAGATACAAGAGGCCGAGAGGCAATTGAAGCTGGGAGCTAGAGTCGCGCTGAGGAACGTTGTGAAAGTTCTTGGGCTGCCGAGAGATGCGGATGCAGATGGTGATGAGGAGATGCTGGATGTAGAGGACCAGCAGGAGCTGAGCTATGATTGGCAGAAGAGCTTGCAGTATGCGGAGAGGGGTGTCAAGAGAATGGTCAAGGGACTACCGGATGACGACGAGTAAGACGACGGGCGAAGCGCAGAGATGGAGAGGGAGATGGAATATCAGATGGGTGTGTTGTAAAGCTGCTGGATGCAGAAGGTGACAGGATGACATGTTTTACATCGGAAAGCCAGGTTCTGCCAGCATACCACGTCGAAAAATCGCAACATAAAGTTCTCGTAGGGAGGAACTATTATCATACATCAGACTGCTCTGCAAATGACTGGTGTGGAGTTCACGATCTGTGTCTCCTCGCTTCCTTGTACCCCTGTCGCTCTAGGTGGGGCGCGCCAAGTCTTTAGCTTAGTAACTTTTCCACACACGAACGAATATTGCGCGCCCTCTAAGTTCGACCCCGACAACCGTTACGTCGACAACCACTAACACACAGTCAAGGTACGTTTCTACGCACGCTGCCCTATACAGAGTTGAAGATTAACAGTATCGCAGATGGGTGCCCTCAAGTGTAAGCGCTGCAGAACCACCGAAGCCACGACCGCTAATCGCACCAGATGTCGAGGAACTTCAGAAGAAGAAGCAGTCCGACATGATGCGCTTTCTGATGCGCGTTCGCGTACGTAGACACAATTGAG
>Ga0265797_10004939_pt1 | contig 19897 bp, 20 predicted proteins | sample P2T30metagenome_FD_192433 | JGI IMG/M metagenome (GOLD analysis project Ga0265797, IMG submission 192433) | Plant litter microbial communities from East Loma Ridge, Irvine, California - P2 T30 | ecosystem: Environmental > Terrestrial > Plant litter > Unclassified | place: USA: California...
TCCAATCTCCGGACTCTCTTCCGTTCACTCGAGGGTGAGAAAAGAAGAACTTACTACGTCGAAAGCATCGATCTCGTCCCGGGGTAAAACAACACGCCCTGCCCGCCCATCATCCAAACCCTCAAAAGCATCCCTCTCTCAGCGCCGGCCTCGCGCACAGCTTTGACGACCGCGCGGAAAATCTCTGGCAAGTCACTCGATGCCCAAGGAGCCAGGGCGGCGACTCCGGCTGTGTTGATGAGTGCGTCGCATTTGTGGTCTAGGATTGCTTGTTTGATTGCGTGGGAGTCGGTGGCGTCGCCTTGCACGACTGCGATGTTTTGGTAGATGCTTGGTGGGAGCAGGGATTGCAGTTTGGATGGGGAGCGGACGTAGGCGATGACGGCGTGGTTGTGAGTGAGGAGGGCTGGGAGGAGGCGGGAGCCGAGGTTTCCGGTTGCGCCGAGGAGGAGGACTTTCATGTTTGTGAGTGGAGGGGTGTTGGTTGGTTGTTTGTGTGAGGTGGTTATGGCTGTTGGGTCTCGAGTTGGCTTGTTGACGGCTTGATGTGGTGGAGTTCGTTATGGTGCTTTTGGGTGGTACTGATGGTGACGAGGCAAGTGGATGAGATGGTGGTGGAGTTGGTCCAGCAATCCTATCGACTTAGCCAGCTATATACAACCACATGTCTCTGAAGGGTCACCCCGACGCATGTATACCTACATGTACGCCCGATGACCCGAGAGGATGAAGGATCAAGCACTCGGCCGAGTCCATCGGGCGTAAGCGGTCCGACCGGGGTTAATCTACCTTACTCACATAAAGTACATGTACGAACCACGATAAAGATACATGTGCACGCAGCATCAAACCGCCCCGTAAGTTCCAGCTCCAGTATCTAAGCACCAGTACTAGCCGACCGCCAGCAACCCACCCATCGAATTCGCTTCGCAGGCCACCGCCTCCCCAAGCCCACCATCCCCTCAGTTTGGTAGGATCGCAATGACTTGGTGACTCAAGAGAGCAAATTGGCACGTTTGATAGGTCTATTTCATCTGCTTTCTCTACAGTGAGCTTTCAACTACTCTAGAGCATTTGCATGCAGCAATCATCACACATAATCATCGCACATCCATTCACCTTTCGCTAACTTCAAGCACCAACCGCCTGAAGGCTCTTTACAGTATCCTTGATACTCTCCTCCAACGGCTTGTACTCGACGCCCAACACGTCGATCGAGCGCTTGTTGTCAAACTTGTACACGCCCTCGTCGGGGTAGTCGCCACCGGGGGTCTTCTCCGTCGGCAGGCCCTCCTTGTACTGCGGATAGTGCTTGCCGACAATCTGCGCAATCTCCTTGTTGGAAAAGTAGCCGGCGGTGATGAAGAAGCGCTTGTTGGCGGCCTCGTCCCTCTCCATGGCGGCCACGTGGCACTGCGCCAGATCTCTGACATCGACCCACAGGTAGGTGCCGGTGGGGGGGATTTCGTCCTTGGCCTTGCCCAGCATGATGTCGCGGATGCGCTGGTTGGAGGTGTTGAGGCCGTCGAGGCTGTTGAGGTAGTGCACGATGGGGCCCAGCACGAGGGGAGGGCACATTGTGGCGAGGGTGAAGTTGGGCTTCTCCGCCTCGACAAAGTCCCAGGCGGCGCGCTCGGCGAAGGTCTTGCTGGCGCGGTAGCCGTTGGCCGGGTTCTCGACTGCTTGCGAGGGCGTGAGCGGGTTCCAGTCTGCTTCGCTGTAGGTGTGGTCGGGCCAGTTGCCCTTGAAGGGGTTGACGATTGAGGCGAAGGAGGAGGTGATTACGACGCGCTTGACGGTGGGGGCGGATTTCTTGATGGATTTCAGGACGCCGGTTGTGCCGATTATGGCTGGGTCGAGGAGTTCCTGTTGGGGAGAATGTGAGTATTGGGTTGAGAGAGAGAGGGAAACAATCATGTCGACACACCTTTTGCACATCGGTCACGTTGAAATGGAAGGGGCTCGCAGTGTGGATGACGGCCTCGAAGGGCGGGTCTGAGACGACGGCCTTGTCAAAGGCATTCTCTTGGGCAATGTCCTCTACGATGGCGAAGTCGAGCTTGTCTTTGCCGTAGCTGGAGTGTGCCTTTGCGATCTTGTCTGCTTTTTCTTGCGAGCGGACGGTTGTGACGACGCGGTGCCCGTTCTTTAGCAGGATGTCAAGCACGTGGGCTGCGATGAAGCCAGAGCCGCCGGTGAGTAGGACACGGGTCATGATTGTGGTGTTGGTGTTGTAGTGTTTGTGTTTGAGTGGTGAGTATATGGGTTGAAGGAGGACTTGGACAGGATAAGGCGTTTAGCTATATGGATCTAATTATTCCATCGTCAGGCAAAAGCAATGACATGATCATTTGTAAGCAGACGACTGCCTTATCTGCCTGTTTACATGGTAATCGGCAAATACATGTGAAGTTAGTTAGCTGTCATATTGATGATGATGATGCCATTCGATTGAAGCTCCCCACTTTGTGAAGTCAATTGCCGATGTCGCTTCCAAATCTTGAACTACCGCAGATTGGAACAAGAACAACTTGGGCATGTCCACGCGCATCACCCACATGTAACTTATGCCCGACCTGCTATATCGCGCCATCACGCTACAACCATTCAGGCAGCTCGCCGTGTCGTCGCAGCTCTTCAGTCGTTTGCATATCCGTCGTAGCCATGGCGCTGCCGCAGCTTCTTCTTCCGACTCCTTACACCACTCCCAGCCCACGGTGAATGAGGACAATCCGCCATCGAGACTGCGCAAACATGGCTTCAAAAGTCTACCTCTGTCGCCGCTCATGCATACTGAAGACGCGTCAGCGCATAAACGCCGTACACAACCATCGGCGGACGAAGCCATGAAAGCCTTCCAAAAAGAAGTAGCAATGAACCCATACGGTTTGTCCACATCTCCTCCCACCTCTATCTCCCTCTCTCCTCCATCTAACAATCACCCTCAAGCACAAGCTCTAGCAACGCCAGTCCGATACTGCAGCATAACCCTAGCCAACCTACCATCCTACTTCCTCCTACCCTTCACAACACTCATCGAAAAGACCCCAGCGCCCGACGACGCAAGCACACAAACGCCCCAAGTCAAAGTCCGCTTCCAGCCCGGCCGCTCCTCAGATCACCCTTCCAAGGAAACTCTCGCCCAGACGAGCTACATCATCAACCGGCAAGACGCCGTGCGCCACCTTTCGCGCAAGAGGCATTGGACTTTCCTCGTTTTGGAGAGACAAAAGGCGAAGGTTGCGAGTATTGCGCGTCGGAGCTCGAATTCGCAGAAGCTGGTGCAGGATTTGTGGGTTTGGGAGAATCAGGTGGACGCGATGGGCGAGTATCTGGAAAGGAAGGTCGTCGAGGAGGTCGTGCGTGCGTCGAGGACGGCGACGGATGCAGAGCATGATACTTCTTCGGAAGTACTCGAACTGAGGTTCCTTGCGGTGGACTCGGGAGATGTTGCTACGACTACATCAGGAGAGGCCGACACAATCGCGTATGACCTGACTACTCTGCTCCCGTCCGAGGCTCTGGACAGTATCGCAAGCCACGCCGTACGCGATGTCACGGCGGGTGTATGGAAAGTGAAAGGCTCACGTTCATTGCCCATTCGCCTGGCGATTGAGAAATTGAAGAGCTACAAGGAGTCGAACGAAATTAAAAAGGCACTGCCCATGGCCCAGAACCCAGCCGGTTCACGAGAGGCGAGATTGGCGAAACTCGGATCTCGGTCGGGAGAGGGAAAGGAGGAATCATGATATTAGCAGTAGATGTAGTATTGGCAGCAGTGAACGAAAAGAGTCACAACAATCCCAAAGTCCCGCGGGAGGATCTGATCGGCGGACCGCAGTCTTCTCGTTCGAACGACGATGAAACTGGGCCCCGGAGCGAACGCGGATGTTGCGATTTCGATCCCCGCAAAAATCTAAAGGTGATGGGCGTGAATGCTGGCGCGCAGGTCAAAGGGAACGCGATCTGAAGACAGGACGATTTGATCACGTCTGCTTCACGTCTTCGGGTGCAGTCGGCTTGAACGACCGGGTCTTTTTCGATTAGGATGTGAGAATTATTAGCGACACGGTCAAAAACACCTAGGCACGGCATCGGTACCTATCGGTATGTATTCGTCTCCTTTCTTCTCCTTCCCCAGAAGGACATGAGCCTCGGCGTGTGGGGAAAGGGCACGTCACGTCAGAGCCACAGAGGTGATCGACATGTGATGCCGTAGCTGTTCCTACTGCGAGCTTGTGATAATTTGTTTCTTCAAGCTTGCATAGGTAGAGATGATACCTTGGGGAATGAACAAACTGCGGTACAACATTAATGTTTATCGACAGGCCACTTCTATTAGACAGGACATAAACAATCCATCGACTTCACTCCACACGCACAAAGTCATTCAAACACCACCCGACTCCAATCCCTCGTCATATCCTCAGAACCCTGCCGAGACAGCTTTCCCACGACCCGAGGTAGACATCCGTTCGCCCACCCGCTCGTCCTGTCATCCTCTTCACTCACCCACCGAAAACCAGTCACGACCAAACTCCGAGTAGTCGGCAGCCCTGTGCTTGGCCTTGGGGTGGGAGGGATAAGAAAAGGTTGATCTTTCTGTCCCATCTACGTAATAAGAGAGAGGGAATGCCTCGCGTGCTGTGGTTCCTGATCTCTCTCTCCTCTCCAAAAAGGTTTGCGAGTTACTTACTTACTTTCTTGTCTCCCTTTGCTATCCTTCCTCTTTTGCTATACCTATACCTCCTCGTCATCCCAAACCATCTTACCTTGCATCGTCTGGTTTTGGTCTTGCCATCTCTTTGAGAAGGAAAGAAAAACAACAACACTCCTAGAGTCGTCAACAGGAATAGAAGGAATTGGGACCCCCAACAACCAGAGACGGAGACAATCGACATAAACAGGCTCTCTCTCGCATGAGCAAGACCGCCTCCGACAACACACCTCCCCCACCACAAACCCAACCATGTCCGCCAAAACCACAGCCGGCCCTGCCGGCAAGAAACCCGCCTCAGCAGCCACAAACCTCATAGCCGGCGGCGGCGCCGGCATGATGGAAGCCCTCGCCTGCCACCCGCTCGACACAATCAAAGTGCGCATGCAACTGTCGCGCCGCGCGCGCGCCCCCGGCGCCAAACGCCGCGGCTTCATCACCACGGGCGCCGAAATCGTCAAGCGCGAAAGCCCGCTCGCCCTCTACAAAGGCCTCGGGGCCGTGATGACGGGCATCGTGCCCAAGATGGCCATCCGCTTCACCAGCTACGAGTGGTACAAGCAAGCCCTGGCCAAAGACGACGGCGTCATCACGGGCAGCAGCAACTTCCTCGCCGGCCTGGCCGCGGGCGTCACCGAAGCCGTCGCGGTCGTGTGTCCGATGGAAGTGGTCAAGATCCGCCTGCAGTCGCAGTACCACAGCATGAGCGACCCGCTCGACGTCCCCAAGTACCGCAACGCCGCCCACGCCGCCTTCACCGTCGTGAAGGAAGAAGGCTTCGGCGCGCTCTACCGCGGCGTCTCCCTCACCGCTCTGCGGCAGGGGACGAACCAAGCGGCCAACTTCACCGCTTACACCGAGCTCAAAGACCTCGCGCAAAAGCGCTCCGCGGATCCCACCGCGCAGCTGCCCGGCTGGCAGACTTCGATCATCGGCCTGATCTCGGGCGCCGTGGGGCCCTTTTCCAACGCGCCCATCGACACGATCAAGACGCGTCTGCAGAAGATGCCCGCGGAGCCCGGCCAGAGCGCGCTGGGCCGCATCACGGCGATCGCGTCGCAGATGTGGAAGGCGGAGGGCATCAGTGCGTTTTGGATGGGGATCACGCCGCGGGTCATGCGGGTTGCGCCGGGGCAGGCGGTGACTTTTACGGTTTATGAGTATTTGAAGACGAAGCTGGAGAGGACGAGGGAGATGATGCCGGGGGACAAGTATGAGGAATAGGAAGGTTTGGTGTCCGTTGCGTGGGAGGAAGGATATCGAGGATGGGCGGATGAGGGTGAAGAAGAAGAAGAAGAAGAAGAAGAAGAAGAAGAAGAAGAAGAAGAAGAAGAAGAAGAAGAAGAAGAAGAAGAAGAAGAAGAAGAAGAAGAAGAAAAGATACCATTGGAGTCCGCTTTAAAGTTTAGCATATGGCGTGTATACACCTCTTTTTCGTTGTTGACATGTACCTACTTGTGCCACTCATTGGTGCTGTGCCATGCCTCAACGGATGGACCCCGTCGGTCGTAGGAAGGATAGTGGCCAACTCTCATCCATGACTGGACATGGATGTGCATGCTTGCAGCCTTGTGTTGCACGCCCTGGCCGTGAACTTGCCTGGACATGCGATGTTGCCGGTCTGAAATCAGCAGCGATAGCGTCTCCGGCTCTGTTCAACCCATGTCATAGCAAAACTGCCATCGGCATTGCTGCTGATAGATGCTCGAATCGTCGCAGAGTTGAGAGCAACAAGCCGCACCTAATCTTCAAGTGCATTCTTGACCGTCTTCTTCGCCAAAAAAAAATCAAAAAAAAAATCGTCTCGTTGCCCATCAAAACTGATCTTCACAACGGTTGGTTTTCCAGACAACGCCGTTCATATCTCGTCAAGTTCATAATCATTCAAGTGCGGTCTCGTCATGCCATGCGAGCTCAGAACACCGCTTTAATGTTGGTGAAGAGCCGCGTGAGCCACTTCATCCTGCAACTGCTGCTGTAACTGCCGGTCGATCTGTGGCGGCTTGTATCCACGTAACAAGCTCTGGTTGATCTGAGGTGCGTACTGCGGTAGCGGCTGCTGCCGTTGCAACAAAGCCATGTCCAGCATCATAGGGATAGTCGTGCCGACTTGGGTCGGCGGTAGCGACAGTTCCGATGGAGTCGATGATACGGCAGCGTTCTGGGTTTGCGTCTGCGCCTGCTTCTCTCGACTTTCAACACCGCTCTGGCCGTCGTGATTGCCGGACACGCCAGGCGGCTTCTTCCCAACCCGAAAGGCATCCAGCCGGACTTGCTCCTGGGCCTCAGCCGGGTCGAGTCGCTCGCCTCGCTCCTCGGCTTCGATGACTTTGAGCCATTTCCGCTTGATTTTGGAGCAGGTCGTCGTGCTGCAGACCATGCCGAAGCGGTCGTGGATGAACCAGACCATGTCGTCTAGGTAGCGGTCGCGGTTCGAAGGGTCTTGGAGCCAGGTGCGGATTTCCTGATGAAAGCATGCATATGTTAACATTTCCTTTCTTCTTTTAGTCCTTGGCCTTGTTCTTGTTCGGATCGCAGAGAAATAGATTCGTAAGACATTTTTCGCCCGTTGCCACATCTAGGAACTCCGGGCAATAGCACTTTGGGCTGACGATCGAACCAAAGGCAGGCTGCTTTCAACACACTTACACGCTCCTGGTCAGCAGTCATGACCTTGGGCCTGCCATTCTTCTTGTTGGTCTCCGGTGGGGCGTAGGCGGTCCCGTGCTGTTGCAGGCAGCGCTTCATGCGGTAAATGGAGCTGCGGCCAACTTTCAGGCGGCGGTGGATGGTGGTGGGGTCTATGCCGGCTTCCAGGAACTCGATGATTTGCTGTTGGACTTGGGCGCTTTGCTTGCCGCTGCCGGGCATTATTATTGTTGATTGTGGTCTTGAATAAAATAACAGTCCCACGTCTTTCGTTATGCTGAGTTGGATCCTTGGCTGGTGAGTCCCAGGTATTTCGCGATGCGAGCTGGGCTGGAGTGGAGAAGGAACTCGATTTAGCTTGGCCTTTTTCCATCATTTCATTCCAGCAGCCGAGTGCAGTACCTTCCACACATGGAAAGCTACGTCGCTGACGGCAAAGTGATATGCCTAATCTGATATGGACTCAGTCAGCTAAGGCAACAACCTGATCACACCTAAGGCAACACGATCTCGCAGGTGGGTCTGTTGGTAGTCAGCCAGTCTGTAAGTCAAGCTCGTCGTACGCCTTCTCCTTCTCGGTGGGGGTGGGGTAGCCGAAGCAGCTAGCAAGACGAGGCAGACATGGACAGCGTAGGACAAACTCACATGTCTAACCAGGTCAAACTCGCCGCAGGGTGTATGTACACCTATGTAAGTCTCGGCGCGCGGATCGGAGGCATTCCGTAGGTGTCCCGTCCAGTGACTCGGCCGCCCGCTCGATAATACACATCTGTGAACACCACCTTCCGATCCGGTCTGTTTGACATGATCCAAGGCCTAGCAGCAAAGATGGCAACAATCAACATATCCGGCATTGCCGTGCCCCGTCTATCGTTCGGCCTGGGCTCCTTGATGGAGTGGGCTCCGAATCATGCCTATCCGCTGCCAACAGACAGCAGCGTCCAAGTCCGCCAGGCCATAGAGGCAGGATTCCGCCACTTCAACACCGGCGACCTCTACACCAACAACACGAGTGCCGCGCAAGCGCTGCGTGAAAGCGGGCTGCAGCGCTCGGAAATCTTCTTGTCTCTCAAGCTCAATACGTTCGCCGTGTTGGGTTGCAATGGCCGCGAGCACATGATCTGGAACGCAAAACAGGAGATCGAGCGCTTCGGACTAGAGGGTTACGTAGACGTTTTGCAGCTGCACTTTCCTCCACGCTCGTACGTCGGGAACTTGTCCACCCGCGAGGCGTGGCGCGTGCTCGAAAACTTCAAAGATGAAGGTCTGGCTCGCATCATTGGCGTGTCCAACTGGTGAGTTGGCGAAAGCCAGGCATCGCACCGGAAGGCTTGACGTCAGATGCTGATGAACTGGATGCTTGCAGCACCGTGGAAGACTTGCACGATATCTTCGACGCCAAAGATCTGAAACACCCTCCTCAGATCCACGAGTACGAGTTCAATCCTTTCCTACTGCACGATCCCAAGTTCCAGGAGCTCCGTGAATACGAAGTCGAGCGAGATGTGGTACGCATGAGTATGTTCGTCCTATAGACCATGGCTTTGTCGAGTTGACTGACCAAGCTCTAGACTACGGTATTCTGACGGCAATATCTGGTCGTTTGCCCTCGAGTAACACAGCCTTGGTCAAGGCACTGGAAGATCAAGCGACACGTACAGGCATATCGACTGGGGATCTGTTGCTCATCTGGGCATACTTTTGCCTCGGCGGGATTGTGGTGACGACCTCGACGCGTGCAGAACGCCTTGCGACGATCTTTGCCCTTCTTGCGTCTCCAGAGGCACCGGTTGGTAGAGACGTCTTGGATGCCGTTGAGAAGGCCGCTGCAAGTGACGGATGCGAGGGTAAAGTGTTCTATGGACATCCACACATGGAAAAGGCCCGCTTGGAGACGATCAAGGCGCAAGGAGGAGTCTCCTTCTAATTCACGGCCTGAAGTCCAGACGTATGCATCAAGCCAGTGTTGGCATCCGAAGCATTTTCCAATTTTGCTGGAGATGAAAACCTAGGGTCGGAATCCATGTCCGGTTATCAAAAGACTTCCAACTCGAAAGCTCCCTCCCTAGATGGTTCTTCTCCATTTCTCACGTAGCAGGAGACCGCCGTCTCTGCTGCGCGCGTCCGGATGCTCGGATTTGGTCACTTCCGGGCCCATACCCAGATTAGTTACCCATCATTGTGGGGTACTCCGACAGGATGAACCGTTGCGAGAGACCGTCCCCATCGATAGCCCGCGACTGGACGGGCTAATCTAGTCGTTGGGTATGGAGAGATACATGGTGGCGTGACTATTTCTATCGCCTTGTTCCCCAATCCCGAGTCAAAGAATCTGTTCTTGACGCCATATCATCAACAATGTCGTCGACCAACTCCAGCATCAACGAAAACGAACCCGGAAAACAGGGCCGAATAAAGGTCGCTATCATAGGAGCAGGACTCTCCGGTCTCGCCGTCGCCAACGGCTTGCTAAATGATCCGTCTGGCAGATTCGACGTCCAAGTCTACGAGCGCGACACTGTGGCCTTTGACTCCGAGCGAGGCGGCTACCAAGTCCGCATAAGCTCCAACGGCCTGGGAGCACTGCGATCCATCGCCGACCAGGAACTCTGGACCTCGCTGCAAGAAGTCTGGGAAGGCGACGATGCCAAGGCACCGGCATTGGTTGACCCCAGCACCTTCAACGTCCAGATCCGCCTCGCAGACCTCAAGCTATACCCCAAGAGCCATCCGGTCTCACGCCAGCTTTTGCGCCACGCCCTGCTGCGGCCGCTGCTCGCCACCCAGCGCGTGCATCTCAGCCACAAGTTCAAGAACTTCACGCTCCTCGAACAAGACGGCGGCGGTGTGCGGCTGCATTTCGCCGACCGCGAGTCCGCGAGCGCCGATGTCCTGATTGCTGCCGACGGCAGCGGCAGCCAGGTTAACCGTCAGGTCGGCCTGAACAACAAGATCAAACTCAAGGAATGGATCTTGATCCAATCGCGCGGGAGTATCGATAAGGCGACCAGAGACAAGCTACCCAGATCGTTGCTCGAATGCGGCTCTGTGTTGACCATGGGCGGCAAGGAAATGAGCGGGTATGCGTCCGTGTACGCTCGCGGGAAAGACGGTAAGGACGAGTATACCTTGTTCTGGTCAGCGGTGGTACCGACCGCTCGAGGCGAGCAGCTCTTGGCCAAGGCAGGCAACGATCCCCAGAAGGTCGTTCCTCTTTTTGCCGATTACCTCCAGGACGAACTCGGGTATGGAGAGATGCTTCCGTTCATCGTTAGGTCCGCCACTGATCTGCCACGGACGGGAATTGTGAGCAGCTCGGTGAGGCCGAAGGGAGACTGGCGTCGGAGCGATGTTAGAAATTCCCGAGTCGTCTTGCTAGGTGATGCCGTGCATCCGATGACGCCCGGGCGAGGGATGGGTGCCAATCAGGCCCTCACCGATGCTGGAAATCTGGTCAAGCTACTGATCGCTGCCGACTTCGAGGGAGAGGTGCCGACAGACAGCGAACTTGCTGATCTGGTACGGGAGTTCGATGCGGAGATGTATCCGAGGGCCTTCAAGATGGTGGCGGCCAGTGAGGAGATGATGGGAATGGATCTCACAAAGACTGCAGGCCGGCTGTTGACCACGGGTGTCTGGGCTGTCATGACTGTGCTGGGATGGGGCGTGTCGGTCTTGGAAGCGCTTGGCCTGATGGCTCCGTCCTCGTTGTAAAGACAAAGTGTGTTCTTCACCTGAGTCATGATGTTCAAGCCGAGACTGTATGCGAGTATTGTGTCCAAGTCAGGTTGTGAGCAATATGCTCAGTTCGGTTCAGATCTATACGCATCGGGCGTACCGGAGCCCATTGGATGCAACGAGTCTGGGTGCGCCTCAACTTGCCTAGCACTTTGTGACCGCCTTCCCTCCACGATGTTACGGAGTCTCCGCAGCTACAACGCCGCATGGTTTCGTCTTGAATCTTATGGAAGTGTGTTCAGGAAACATCGTACACAACTCGGTCTAGAAACAATGTTTGACCACTAAGGATCCTAGCAGTCACGATTCGGAAGTTCGGGTGCTGAACAAACCCGGATGAGGGCTTTCGGAGTCGTCCCACCGCAGTCCCGCGAACCGTCAATGTACCTCTTATTTACTAACATGAGATAGACGCTGTTCGTGGTTTGGAACCGGCACATCTTCCTTACAGACTCATTCACTCAACGATGGCTACGACAATCGAGTGGTTCGGTAAGTCGCCGTGTGCTACACGTCAGCGGGCTGCAGAATGAGCTTACCCGATGCTGATACCTATGCACCACACAGGCGCCACGACTTTCAGACTGAAGACCTGTGGACTCACCATCTTCTTGGATGCGTGGCTGGAACGCCCGAGAATCTTGCCCAAGTACCTCGACATCGAGCATGTCACCGACGCAGATTATATCTTCATCTCTCACGCGCACTTCGATCAGTGAGTAAAGCTCAGAATTCCCCCCTCACGGGCCTCCCGTCTGTATCTCGACGACGACGGACGTTGACTTTTGTTTGCAGTCTTCCAGGTGCTGACAGGATAGCCATCAAGACTGGCGCCACTGTCGTGGGCAATGGCGAGGCGATCAACGTGCTCCGCGCAGCAGGGGTACCAGAAAACCAGCTGGTACCAGTCTCTGGAGGCGAGCGGGTTCCTCTCTTCACCGGCATGCTGCGTCAGGCGGCAGTTCGTGGTGAAGTCGAGCGTACCCCAGGGCCTCCAGGCGCACCTCCGATGCCTGATACGAGGCTCGCCGTCGCTTCGGTCCATGTCTGGCCTTCTCTACATTGTCTCATGCCAGGGACTTCCCACGCTGATGTGCCGGAAGTGATGGACACAGGAAAGGTACAAAAAAGCTACCATACCTCTAGCGAGGCTCGGACACCCGCGAAACTGCTTGAGCCTTTGCTGACATTTCTTTTGCTTTCTCGAGCGTACAGGAGTACATCGGAGGCGCTAGCCAGTACGCCTGTACCTTGGACATAACGTTCGGCATGAAGTACGGTCTGCTCAAGATCGGCGAGCACATGGCCCGCGACGCTATGGACGCCGGCATGAAGTCATTCGCCGATTACATCCAAGGCCCGGCTCGAGGATGCATGTCGCACTTCGACGGCGGCCAGCTGGTTTTCAACTTCTTGCTGGGAGAGCACAAGACGCTCATGTGGAGCGGTCACTTGGGCGGGTATGAAGGGGTCTTGAAGGGCATCGAGCCGAAGCCAAATGTTCTCATCCAAGCCATTGCCGGGCGTGCCAACTTGAATGGGAGGCCGTATGATGGTTCTGCTGCTCAGTTTGCGGTGGATGTCTCGCGTTGGCTTGGTGAGCCGGAGACGGCGATTTGGTGTTTGCATGACGGTGCTCCGATCAAGCCTTGGAGTGTAGATGTTGGCCCTGCCACTAGACTGCTCGAGGAGCAGACTCGGTCTAGGGTTGTTTCTCTGGAGTTGGGGAAGTCGACGGTACTGTTTTGACGGGTGTTGTGATAATGTCACTCTTTCTGCAGTATGTAGGTATGTAGACTATACAGTCTGAGAGGTCCCTTGGTGGTTGGTCTCGACCCTTTGTTCCTTCCCCGCAACTCCGCATTATGTGCATATTTCGTCCAATGTGTCGGGCACCTCCACCTCCACCTCCACCTCTACCTCCTCCTAAACACTTCCACCCACCTCCCAAGATGCCTACAGCAGGCAGCCCAGCCTCTCTGGAATGCCAGCAGTGTGGGCAATCGTTCCGCCGCCGTGAACATCTGAGTCGGCACTCGGCTCGACACTCTGGCACCCGGACCTACGCTTGTAATGTTTGCAAGAAGAGCTTCTCACGAAGGTGTGCCGTGCCGAACCTCGACACCTGGCTCAGACACTTGTCACACTCCGCATGTCCGCTGCGAAAGAGCACTTCCAGGCCTCTGAAATTGCTGACTGCTTCACATTTCTAGGGATACCCTGAAACGGCATGTTGGTACTCACGGTGTTGCGGCCATTGCCGCATGGACCGCCGACCAAGATCCACGCAGCCATCGGCGCGCCTGTGAAGCGTGTGCTCGAGGAAAGCAACGCTGCGATGGCAACGGCTCTGGCTCAATGCCGTGCAGTAAGTGCGCTGACAAAAACCGTCATTGTGTCTATCCTGCCTCGTCAGTTCCTGAACATGATGCGAATGGCGAGAGCGAGATGACCTACAGTCACTCGCCTTGTCATCTAACCCAAGAGGACGAACCTTTCAATGCTCAGGCCACTGAATCACTCGCAACACCAAACGTACCAATGGCCAACGTCGGCGATGGAGAAGGGGAATCAGTGCAGCGCGATCCACCCCAGCAGACGGTAGCAATCCCTACGAACGTTGACGTGTTCTCGACTCAACTCGATTACGGGCTGCCGTGGGATGATTTTCTTGCATTGCCCCAGTTCTTGTTTCCCGTTTCGCTACCGCACTCTCTCGATGCTGGATACCCAGAGAACAACTGCTTCGGGTTACAGCAAGATCCACAACACAATCACAACTTGGATACGCTGGTTTTCGTCGATGACTTGCCTGCAGAGGCCTTTCACGAAGCAGAATCCATGACAGCCGAAGAGGATGACATTCTAGTGGCGGAGTACATCCCCCATGTGCCCCCTCTCGGCCTTGACACGCGAGCTCACATTGTGCAAATGCTAAAGATCGTGCTGCGACCCAGTCAGACCACAGATTTGGACAGGACTTTTCCTACTTTACGCTATCTGGACACATATGTGCAGCTGTATTTCGAGCACTTTCATCCTCGCATGCCCATTCTCCATGTTCCGACGTTCTGCACATCACCGAAAACCTGGTTGCTCGTGCTTGCTGTCATGTGTATTGGGTGCGATTACTCAAAAGCCAGTCTCAAATCAGAACACAGAAGGCTTCTTCAATCACTCGCTCAGCAGGTTATGAAGACCGATGTAAGTCCAGGCCATGAACGCTCTTCTCGTCAGGCAGTGACTGACAAGCTGCTTGGCGGCTGTAGGTAACCAGGTGTCGAGACGTTGATATCTTGACTCTTGCCCAGGCAATGTTGCTATTCCAGCAAGTTTGCCTGTCAATTGGTCGTCGGGATGCCCTCGTAGACGTGCAGCTTCACCGGAACGTACTGGTCACCCTTTGCCGCCAATTCATTGCACAAGACGGCAACCCGTTGCACAATCACCTTGTTCCCGAGACCACAAATCATACTTGGCTTCAGTGGGTGAGAAGCGAGGCTAGACGACGTCTGGTGTACTTTACGTGGTGTAAGTAGAGTCTTACCCGTCGCGTAGAATCTGCTGACAAAACTAGTGAGCGAGTGCTATCAGGCAACATTTTTCATGCTTCCTCCGCTACTTTCGATACATGAATTGCAGATCGCGCTACCTGGAGCTGAATTGGACTGGGCTTCGAACTACGAAGAACAGATTTGCCGAGCGCCACCCTCGTCAATGAACTCTATCTGTTCTGCGATTGCCCGTGTCGGCGCCGGAACTGCAGTACAAGCAGACTCCGAGCAGCCAACTCAGCTGATAACTCTCTTCACGGCTTTTGGGCAGCTGGTCGCCTCACAAAATCTATCACGTACCATGGTGCTATGCTGCGAGGAGGGTAACAACGTGAGCGCCTCCATCGTGGATCCGGCAGATACATTATGGCAAAAGTCTTTTGACGCTCTCTCCAAGTCAGGTTGCTCCCAGCCACTTAGTCAAGCCGCACAAGACGCCAGGCCCGATGCATTCGCCGCGTCAGCGCGCCTGCTCACCATCCTCGCATGCACGCCTGCCAGGTTGCTGTATCCTTTCAGCAAGTGGCAAACTTCGGCACAAGGTTCCGGCAAAGCTCGCGAGGAGCTACTGAGCATCCTGAGCAATGATATACCACGTGCGAGACACTGTCTGTATTTATCAGCCCAACTCTTCCGCCACTTCCGGTCCATGCCAGCTTCAAGCCATTTCGACACGCTGGCACTCCTTATTTGCGTGCTCTATCTCGTGGCATATATTGAACTCGTCGAGTTGCAGCGTCCGGGCATCGCTTCGAGAGGAGACAACGCCATAAGCGTCATGAAGGTGATCAGACTGGACCGGGCACTCAGCGACGACGAACGCGACGATTGGTTGAATGGCAGATCTCGATCCAGGCCCTATGTCACCGGACTTGGTCTCCTGGATACTGATCGGAGCGTAGCTCGATTGCTCAAGGAAGCCTCGCGGATCACGATGAGTAACAGTGCGACATCGACGCTGGCCGAAGCAATGTCAGGCATGCTGGCTTCTTTGGCTACAGGGAGGTCGCCCGATTTTTCGAACGATCAATTGGAACCCTTTGGTAGTTCGAGCAACTGTACCTGATCTTGGGAAGCCAAGTCGACTCTAGTCTACAATCAGACCGTTGGAAGCTTAGGCTGCAAGACTCTAAGAAAGATGGCAGCCTGTTCAGTCGGCCCGTTTCCGTGCCAAGGCTGTAACTTAACGGGAGATCTGATCGGATCGGATGATATAACTCCACCCTCAACTTCAACTCCAGCCTACAATTTACCTTTCAAGACCACCTCTTCTCGTGGTAAAAACTCTCCTCGTCAACAATGGCTTCCATCGAACGTATACCATGGGGCTCGCTACCGCTGGAACTTTACATACTATCACAGTGGGCCAGCCTTCCAATTGACGATTTTGACAAGCGCAGACGCCAGCTTGCACAGCAATTCACCGCAATCGGAGATTCCGGCCGTTCTGTAGGTACTCGTTGCCGGTGCTGTCATATGAGCTGTCTTCTGACGTACAACAGCACCTGCAGCAGCTGCACGTCGCTCGCTTGGCTGGCCGATCTGATCTTGAACTACCACCTCAGGCGGAGTGGGAGAGCATCCTAGCGCCTTTACGTACAGAATTCCAACGCCAGCTTGCCTCGCCATACTCCTTCATGCCCAATGAAGGCCACTGCTGGGGCGTCATCTGGCTGCGAACCTGTTACGATGACGGTAGCGAGGAAGCGCACCAGAAACTACTAAATGTGCTCCACGACGAACTTGCGCTCGAATTGAAGGAGAACATCCTGGATGACGTAGCGCTCTACGACTATGGCGACGACTGGCGCCGCATCTTTGAAGTCGTGCCCGAACGATTGTTGCAGGAACTGCTGGACGACGATTACGAACCGCAAACTGCCCTAGACGAGCCCCAAGCAACTATGCGAGAAATGTTACGCGATCTTAGGGTTGACGAGGTGACTCGCGCTAACGCTTGGAAGATGGCGATTGTTAGACTCCATCTGGACGCTGCCGGCAACTATGTTCTCGTCGCGGATAAGGTAGCGCTCGATACTGGGAAAGTGCTCGTAGTCTTCTTTGACGACTGTGGCCGGACGGTGCGGGACTCGCGTATCGAGGCTGAATTATGCGATGGTTTAGCTGGCGCTTGGTTCGATGGCTGCATTGACGAGGACAACGTGTTCACAGAGGCGAACATTGGTCCTGATTACCTCACGGGAGGGTCGTGTGGTCCTCCGTTGGCGACGTAGATAGGCGACAGCTGCATCGCGGTCTCCGTCTCGTGTTAAGTCACGATGCCGACCGCATTGGGAGAGGCGGTGTGTGTGATTGGCTTTGTTGCCAGCGCTAGGTAGGATGGAATGTCGATGCTGCGGTAGCACTTTCTGCGGATCAGTGCATCGACTCGAAGCTGTTGTGGCAGGGCAGTGTCAGTCTTGCCGTCGAGCAGTTTGTGCAGCATGAATCTCTATGATTTTATCAAGATTGGGCTCGATGGGGGAGTTTTTGGGGAGAGTGATCCAAACCTGGCAGCCACAGGACCAGTCGATCCCCATGCTCCGCCTCTGCTGTACATTCCACAGTGGAAGGTTTCAATAGCAGAAGAAGCACTTGGAACCAGTGACAATGCCCTGTCTGGTTCTCGATCCGCTTAGTATTGCGTTATTGGAGTAGTAGGTAGGATAGGTAAAACACGTTAGAATGATTGACTCCAGCTCAAGGACCTAAGATAAGTCATTTTCGGTATTCTTGCGTGCTTATTCAGTACATCCTTCATGTACGCGAGATGGACTCTCGGGTGAGGTCAGCCGAGCCGGAGTCGCTCAAATGAGTTGCCGATGGTCGCAGGGAAGGAACGAAGGAAGGTCTGCCGGTACATTTTTCTGGCTTGCAATTCTCAGCTTTGGTCTTCACGTGAAGAGGGTCCTCAAGCTCTCCACCTGCACATCCACCACCACCACAAACATACCAAACATGTCAGACAGCGAGAGCCAGCGCTCCGCCAGCGCGAGTCCCGAGGTGACCGAGAAGAAGCGCAAAAGAGTAGTCGTCGCCCCGGAAGACGAGCTGGAAATCGACATCAACCTGCCCGAGCCCGCCTCCAAAAAAGCAAAACGAAAGGAAAAAAAAGAAAAGAAGGAGAAGAAGGCCAAAGCAGAGAATGGCGAGACCGACGAAGCAGACGCCACCAAACCCGCCGCCGCAGAACCACCCGCACCCGGGCAGCGCAGCGAGTACGGTATCTGGATCGGCAACCTGCCTTGGAGCGCGACCAAGGACACCCTGCGCACCTGGTTTGAGGACCAAGGCATTGACTACAAGAGCATCACCCGCCTGCACATGCCCGCGCCGCCAGAGGACAAGGGTCCTTCACGGCCGGGCTTCAAGCCGCTGAACAAGGGCTTCGCGTACGTCGACTTCCTCGGCCTGCCCGAGCTGGAACTCGCCCTCGCGCTCTCGGAGAAGCTCATGGGCGGCCGCAAGGTGCTGATCAAGAACGCCAAATCCTTCGAGGGCAGGCCCACGGTGACCGAGGCCGAGCAGGCCAAGAAGGCGGCTGCGGCGCCCGACGGCAAGGAGCCCACGCAGAGGATCTTCATTGGCAACTTGGGCTTTGACGTTACCAAGGATGACTTGATGGAGCACTTTTCGCAGGCGGGCACGATCGAGGATATCCACATGGCGACTTTCCAGGATACGGGCAAGTGCAAGGGTTTCGCCTGGGTGCGCTTCCACGATATGGAGTCTGCGGCTGCCGCGGTCAGAGGCTACATTTTCAAGTCTGGCGGCGATGACGATGACGATGAGGACGACGAGGACGCTGAGGAGGATGAAGACGAGGAGCAAGAAGAGGATGGCGACAAGAAAAAGTCCGGCAAGAGCAAGAGCAAGGGCAAGAAGAAGAAGGAGAAGAAGCGCAAGTGGTTCATCAACCGCCTCGCAGGCCGTCCCGTGCGAGTCGAGTTCGCTGAGGATGCCCAGACCAGATACAAGAAGCGCTACGGCAGCAAACCTGCCGCGCCTGAAGGCGGCCATGCGCCTCGTCAATCCGGGCCTCGTCCAAGCTGGGGCAACCGTGAGGAGCAGTCGGGAGAGGGTGCACCTGCGCCTGACAGGAGGGCTCCCAGGAAGATGGATGCGGATGCAAGGCAGGCCATGCGCAGGCAAAAGCACATTGACGCGAGGAACGTCGCGCCTGGACAGGCTCTTGCGAATGCGCAGAGAGCCAGCACCGCGATTGTCAAGCCATCTGGAAAGAAGACGACTTTCGATTGAGGCGGAGGGGTTTCTTGTAGCAGCATTTGCGGTCCAAATATCATTATTTCATGGGCTGGGCAGTACTGTCCTTCTGCCAATTCACTTAACACCTTCTCGCCCTCCGTCAATCGCCTGAGTTAGCTAACACTTACATATGGTAGAGCATGGATAGCCTCACCCTCTGCTCATCTCCGGGATCTTGCCAGCCATCTCGAGGATACGACAAGAGTGATAGACAACGATCAAATCCATAGAGAACAACCATTCGAGGAGACTACGAACTCTCCCCACATCCAGGTACCGATTTCCCGCAAGTCTTATATTGCTCGGACTGGAAGTATGCTCAACACATGCAGAAGCGTACAGCAAGTGTGGCGTTTTGCGCCGACGACAACAACACGTGAGGTTGGACTCAGACATCAAGAGGTAGAACAAAGAAAGCCTGCTTCACTGAAGCTATCATGTTCCCTGTCCAGCGCTGTCAATCATGAAACAAAGACCAACTCGAAGTGAACGCCGCTTGCGGTACAATCAGTGCAACAACAAAGGAGAGTCGTGCGCGCATGAACGCTGCAACGAACGTCTGATCAACGGCATTCATCCAACAAAGGCAGACGCAGTATCAAGGCTTCGAGGCACCAGTACCCCTTTGATGTATATTATGTGATCAAGTAGTAGAGCCTACCTCTATAGTCCTTTTCAATCCAACCAAGTCCCAGTCAAACGCATCCAGTCAATCAGCACAAGACAAGCAAATCACAAACCTACCTACACTCGAAAACACTCGCACGAAACCCGCCAAAATCCGATCCAATCATGCCCGGCGGCAAAGCCAACGTCAGCAAAGGCCCCAGTGCCAACACGCGGAGCCAAGGCAAGCACCAAGCCTACCTCGACAAGCCTCTGACCGGCCGCGCCGCCAAGTGCGCCGACAAGAAGAAGCAGGACAAGGCCGACAAGAAGGTGGCGCAGAACGACCTCACGAAGGTGGTCAAGA
>Ga0265797_10004940_pt1 | contig 19893 bp, 18 predicted proteins | sample P2T30metagenome_FD_192433 | JGI IMG/M metagenome (GOLD analysis project Ga0265797, IMG submission 192433) | Plant litter microbial communities from East Loma Ridge, Irvine, California - P2 T30 | ecosystem: Environmental > Terrestrial > Plant litter > Unclassified | place: USA: California...
ACCATGTTGTAAGTCAAACACGCGAGCGATTCGGGATGAACCAGTGGTTCGTACGCTTGCGGCTCTGGTGGTCGCAGAGAGGGCGACTGTGTAGCAGGGGGCGGCATGTGGTTCGCTTGCGATATCTGATGGGCGGAAGCGTATGCGGGCGCATACGCTGTTGGTGGGATGTTCATGCGCGAAGGGTGGAACTGGGGCATATTTGGTGTTGGCCGCGACTGCTGCGGTATAGATGTGATTGGCGACACCAACGGAGAAGGTAGGCCAGGGGATAGCGAGGGGGCTGCTGGAGCGGTCATGGAACGGAGAGGATTCTGTGTCCTGAAGTTGGCCAGTCTTGAGAGCGCCGCTTCAGCAGAGCGGTGATAGGGGTGGTCAGCCATTTCATTTGGTGGTTGAGTTGGAGCAGGGTTGCTTCTGTTCCATGCTGCCAATTCTGTGAAGATTCGCCACTCAATACTGGAGTCTTCACTCATGAAGGCGGGACGAGCAAGAGGACTTGGGAAATTGGGGAGTAAGTGCTCGTGATATGCGTTCACAAGGAGGTGTTAGTGGCGATTTGATCGTTGAGAGCCGAGGTCACCAAGGAAATTGTTTGACTGAGATTTGAGAGTGAATGCGAAACAGACTAGAAATTAAATAACTGTTAAAAGACTTTTCGAGATGGGTCGCATCGCTTCTTTACCATAGTTCAGCGCCATAGGCATTCATGGACCCTGAAAAACGACCTGCCGTGGTTGAGTGATACCGCACCACAGAACGAGCAAAGACATTCGTAGATTTGATTCGCCATCCCATATCTTGCCCGTCGAGGGCCAATGGCAATGTAGGACATGATTGGTGCTGGAGATTCGCAAACCGTTGGAGTGTTCGACGATAAAGAGGATGTGGGAGACGTGCTAGCAGGTCAAACATAGAGCGAGGACCTGCTATTTATGCGTATTTTCATTGGTGGACGGCAGCGCAGCTGCCCAATCATCTTGGTACTTGCTAAGATCAAACGTGGATAGAGGTAGGTGTGATGAAGATTCTGTTTGGGAAGACACCATCCGATGCCCAGATACCAGCACATCATGGGCGCACCTGCTGTAGAGGCTACAGCCTAGAAAGTCACGAGGAAGTATCGCTGGTGTTGCTCAGGTGGAGAGCAAAAAGCTCTGAGGACGGAAATAGCTGGCGCTAGTCCCGAAGTGCATACGACCTGCATTGTGGGACTAGTGCGGCTCGGGAACTGTCAACAGTGCGCATTCACTCCTGACAACCGCCCCCATAGTATCCCTGACCCTCGTCGCACCCCACCGCGCCTTCTCTCGTTACTGTTTACCTTGCAGACATTCGCTCGCTAGCCGTCTGCACCTTCTGCGACTACCAAACCTCACTCACTTGTCGTCGACACCACGCTTCCGCCCTACACCGCGCGCCAGACCCGCCGTAACCCGACCGACATCGCACGTTTCACACCCAGCCAACATGGGCTTCGGCGACTTTCAGACGATTTGCGAAAAGGCTCCGCTGCCGCTATGCGCTCTTGTGGGTCACCAGGACATCAATAATGGCGTCGGCATTCAGACCGAGTGCTATGCGCGGACGGTCGAGATTGCGAATACCCTCATCTTCGAGACGGCCAACGACTTTATGCACATCCTGGCCATGGTCATGACAGTCGTCATGATTATCCATGTGCGCTCCAAGTTCACGGCTGTTGGTACGTTGGCGCATTGCCGTATAACCCCGGGAGCCTCTACTCACGCACAGCAGGCCGAAAGGAGATCACGTCGTTCTTTTACATCTACCTCTTCCTCACCATCATATCGCTCGTCCTCGATGCCGGTGTCGCCGCCCCTGGTTCTGCCGCTTACCCCTACTTCGCTGCCGCCCAGAATGGCCTCGTCTCTGCGCTATGTACCTGCTTGCTGATCAACGGCTTCGTCGGTTTCCAACTCTACGAAGACGGCACAACACTATCAGTATGGCTACTGCGTCTCTCCACCCTTGTCATGTTCATCGTCGGCGGTGCTGTGAACCTATTGACTTTCAAGGGCTGGGCCGGACTGAACCCCGGAAACCCTATCGCTATCTTTGTCGTTACTTACATCGTCAACGCCATTTGCCTCTTCGTCTACGCTGTCAGCCAGATCATTCTGGTTGTTGGAACCCTCGAAGACCGCTGGCCACTCGGTGATATCTCGTTTGGCATCTTCTTCTTCGTCATTGGTCAGGTCATCCTCTACGTCTTCAGCGACACCATCTGCGACCAAGTACAGCACTACATCGATGGCCTCTTCTTCGCCACCATTTGCAACCTGCTCGCAGTCATGATGGTCTACAAGGCAAGTCACCCTCTACAATATCGCATGCCCATCGACACTAACACCTATATAGTACTGGGATTCCATCACTCGCGAAGACCTCGAATTTTCCGTCGGCGTCAAGCAACACAACTGGGAGATCAAAGAGCCATTGGACTACGAAGACAAGCGCGGCACAATGTACCAGCAATCCGAGTACGAGCCATCACTATACCAGCAACCATACCACCCCCGCAACTCGCACTACTCCGCCGTCGGCCATTGAGTTTACGACAACCTCTCGCCTCTGACTTGCCTTCAACGATGTTTGTTTTGCACATACCTTTATACGCATGGGATGGAGTTTATGGCGTATACATGCTTCGGCAAAATGTTTCGGCGCTTTTATGGGATGACTTGGGAGGATACAGTGGCTGCGAAAGCACCTGGTAATGTGCTTCCTTACAGCCTTACGCAGACGCATTTACGACCATCTTTAGCGCTTATATAGTATATAGTAATACCACCTCTCTTGACTCGACCGAAGTCGTCCTTTCGCGCATTGTGATGTCCGGGCCGACGCCTCCTCACGATTGCGCACCATGTGTGATGATGGAACAACGGCTACCCATTCCCGTTCCACGACGCCAGGACAATTGCTTGAGCTCTTCTCGCTATATTATCTGAGAATAAAACTGTTTCCGCAATTCTTCGCAAATCGTGGCAGAACAAATATCCGGCTCCTTCCCCGGATTCGCTGTTGGGTCATTATACGCTAATGGGTGGGCCGATGTGCGTCCCCGCATGCCCGATACACCTTCGGACATCGCGTTCGGCAGACATGCGACATCCGTTGAGCACCCATCTTACAATCAGGTCTCGCACTCCCGTATACTAGAGTCCTTTTTCCCTTTTAGCCTGTCGACTAGTCGTTCACTGTACATAATTACTTATCGTCATCTACATCATTCACGGTCTCGGACTGTAGTCTACCAACGTCCTGAGAGACGATAATCGGGCGCAATCACAGCAACACGATGCCAAAGACCGACGTTCTCATCGCCGGTTCTGGCTCTGCTGGTGTCTTTGCAGCAACCTGGCTCGCGATTTTCGACATACCCTTTACCATCCTAGAGAGACGATCCGGGCCGTTAGAGATTGGTCAAGCAGATGGCGTTCAAGTCCGTACAGTAGAGATCTATGAATCATTCGGTCTATCAGAAGAGCTGTTGCGAGAAGCGTATCACATACTGGAAGTGTGCTTTTGGGGGGTCGATGAAGATCGTAGCGGGAATGCCAAAGGCGGTATCAAGAGGAAGAGCAGATCCATTGACACCGAGAGAGGATTGAGTCACCTACCTCATGTGATACTCAACCAAGCGCGTATGAATGGTTTGATGCTAGGAAAGATGGAGAATGTGCTGAAAGAGAAGGGAAAGTGGAAAAAAGGCACAAGCAATGGCATCGAGTACGGATGGGCTGTCAAAGCTGTGGACATTGACGAGAAGAGCAAGAACGACCCAGATTCACATTGCGTCAAAGTCACTGCAGAGAAAGATGGAAAAGAGGAAGTCTGGGAAGCAAAGTACGTCCTAGGCTGCGATGGCGCGCATTCCACTATTCGGAAAGTCCTCGATATTCGCATGCTGGGCGACACCTCCGATACCGTCTGGGGTGTTATGGACATCTACCCGCTCACATCCTTTCCCGACATTCGTCGTAAATGCACCATACACAGCGCAGCTGGCAACCTGCTCATCATTCCGCGCGAGGGCGGCCAGCTAGTGCGATTCTACATTCAACTACCCGCAGGCGTACATCCCAAGGAAGTGAAACTGGCCGATTTGCAAGACCAGGCTCGAAGGATCTTTGCGCCGTATACCATGGACTTTGCAGACGTGTTCTGGTGGAGCGCATATAGTATCGGGCAGCGTCTCGCTTCTGCTTTTCATGCGCACAACCGCGTCTTTCTGACTGGCGATGCCTGTCACACGCATTCTCCAAAAGCAGGCCAAGGGATGAATGTGTCACTCCAGGATGGCTACAACATTGGCTGGAAGCTAGGATCCGTCCTATCCGGTCTCTCACCTCCATCTCTGCTTTCGACATACGTCTCCGAACGCAGCAAGACAGCAGCCGATCTCATCGCATTCGACAAGGAGCTCGCCAAAATGTTCAGCCGCAAGGAGAAATACGAGGGTGAGTTTGCCGACTACTTCACGAAGAGTGGGCGTTATATGGCGGGCTTTACCGCGAGATACGAAGACTCCATGGTCACTAGTGGGATGCGGAGCGATGGTAGTAAGGCTACGACAGTGACGGTGGGGATGCGCTTTCCAAGTGCGCAGGTAACACGATTCTGCGATTGCAAGGCTGTGCAGTTGCAAAGCGTGCTCAAGAGTGATGGAAGATGGCGAATTGTCGTGTTTGCTGGGGATGTCAATCAAGCGGCGCATCAGAGGCGATTGGATAAGGTATGGCCCCCAACCTTTGAAATTGCCTCATCGTAGTAACATTGCATAGCTAGCGAAAGCTCTCGAATCAACTGCGCGTCGATATACATCCACGGCGAAACACATCGACAGCGTTATCGAACCTATTCTCGTGCTGAGTAGCAAGTTTCGCGACACCGAACAAGAACGCATACCAGACTACTTCTGGCCCAAGAGTGGAAAGTGGGGTATACGTGGTATGTCGCCTTCTTCATCATGGAAGACAGTCACGCTGACGGATATTTTAGATCTCCACAAAACATACCTTGACGATGAACATTACAACTCTGGTCATGGACACGCTTACAAGATTTACGGTGTTAATCCGGATGTGGGCGCTGTAGTGATCGTAAGGCCAGATCAATGTAAGTGAACTTGAGTTGATGACAAGCGCAAGACGGACATGCTAATGCTGTGTAGATGTATCGGTGGTGACGACTCTGGATGACTTTGATGGTGTTGCGAAATTCTTTGCAGGCTTTTTGATTGAGCAGGCACCGACGACAAACATGAGTGCAAGCGCGAAACTATGATAGAAATGGCTGGTGCGGTGGTAGACTTTACAGTGCTTGGGTGCTAGCCGGGACTACACACACGTGCCGACCCCCGGACTCAATGAGTATAAATATCTACAATCATCTCTCCTGCATTCTACCCCCATCGTCACAAACCATCCACTAAAAATTGCCGAGATACTTCATATGGACTGTCCTTCCCCTCGTTCCAAATCAGAGTTTTCCTGTTCCCATGGAGCAGTGACCAAGTGTGTCCGAAATCGCCAGTGCATACTTATAATGCGTCGACACAAGCGCCGCCCACCACATCAAAACTCGCTTCGACCAATGCTATGCTTCTATCGGTCGGGGACGACCAAAAGGGTCGAGGAAGAAAGACATATCGCTTTGTACCAAAAAACGTTTGCGATCGCTTTATGGGCAAAGAGCGAAACCACTACCTCGCAGTACTTGTCTTTTTCGAAGTCCACCTACCGTTCTTCTGATCTACCGGAAAGTCTCAAGACTCTCGCCACGAGCTCCAGAACAATCACCATTGGACTCGACGATGTGCTGCGGTGTGCTGCGGTGTGGAAAAGAAAAACGACCCAGCCATTGTGCATGTCTTGCTCGTCGAAGAAAGCTACATTATAAACCAGGTCTTTCATTTTTGGAGAGCACAGCAGCCGTTTTGCATTCTGCATCCAGATTTCTTCCTTCGTTGGTAACAGCTCACATCAAGATCATGTGGCCTTTTATCCTTCGGCGATATAAAGACATGTTCGTCGACTTAAAAACTCATTAACTACGCTCCTCACATTCATCATAAAATAACTAGGCGCAAGATCCGATGTTGTCCTCTGCTGTCTCAGGCTCGGATAAACCTTCAAAATATGCACAGCGCATATTCATGTCCGAAACGTATGATGAAGAAAACGATGGTGCGGCGGAAAATTGCTTCGCACTGTTTATCGAAACATACCACCATAGGAAATATGACTTCGTTCTGTCTTCTGGACTCGTTCTGTGGATTGAAAACATCCACAGCTTTGTTGCATGTGTGATTCTGAGGGTCGGTAGCTTGACATGTCTTTGCGAGAGATATTACTACGCTTGTATGACATAACAAACCTGCGCATCTCTGAGTTTCGAACTTCCTAACCCAATACTATTCTTTTCCTATAATCAAAAAAACGAGGAAGGACCTCCATGTCGAGCAGATCAGAGATTGATTACTACACAAGCATGAGTCCTTGGGCGGTGCTGCCTGTAAATGTCGTCATTTACACGACGAGAAAACTCAGTGCATTAAATCACTGTATTAAAAAGGTCAGAGCTCTAGCTCATATACTAAAATGTAGCATTTGAGTGCGCATGTGCTTCCATTGATGAAAACACTACAAGAAGCTGCTTAGGCGAGTTCACTCCTTAACTGAGGCCTTAGTCCTTCCTTCTTGAATCACAGTTGCCTCAAAAACTGCAAAGGAGATCATGAGATCTGCCTGAATGAGAGCTGAAATCAGCCGCATCAAGGCTGCGCGCAAATCCTCCAAGACACTGCGAAGCCAAAATCTATGCTCCTTGCTGTCGCTTGCGGGTTGTCATAATCAAGACATTGGCAATGACCTGCATCGATTGATTCAATCCCCACGACACGGAGTAAAACACCGAATCCAACCACAACCTGCAGCTCTTCTCTATATATACTGAAAAAAAGTAACTCACGTTCGGCCTGGATCACCGATGCATCCTCCTATTTTCCACACCTACTACAAACAGCATGTTCCCCCGCACACAGCTACGCCTCACCTGCCGTGGACCCATTATTACGCCATAATATTGGTCGACGATTCGTACCGCAGCGATCAGAGCTCGAAGTGATGGGATTTCAAAAGTGGTGATAGGGGCCCATGACGTTTGATGTTTCGACAACACACTACGGAACTGTTCGCCGCGCGCCAATCAGAAGTTGAGGCAATTTAAAAACATCGGGTATTCGGATAACGTGGCTGAGAAAGGCGAACCAGGTAGGCGGGTCTTCGTGCAAACATGGAAATGATCTTCTTATATTGATGGAGACGGGAAAGGTGGGAATATGTATCAGCGGAACATGGGGATTAGGAAGTGTGGCTTGTTGTGGTTCAACACCCTTCGCTTCTAAGCGGTTAGTGGCTTCCAAATGACGAAAAAGGTTATGCTGTTCTTCTTAACATACAAGGTCGCAGTTTTGGTTGGGCAAAATGCTGTGCATGTTGTAGGTCGGTGCACTCTTATCACTTGCATGGTTCACGTGTCATAGGCATCAGTACTGGTTAGCGGCGCATCATGTGTTGCGTGGGAAGTGCATCGAAACCAGCAATCGTATCACACCTGATAGCATTCCATCAGGCCAATTCTGCTGTGTTCAGATCAAAAAGCGGTCAAGTACTGAACGCGCGATCCTGTTTCACTTAGCGGCGTTCTATACGGCATAAATATCGGAAATCTTACTAAAGATCAGATGATTTCAGTGCAGCCTTGCAACTCATACAGCCTCACCATAGCAGTCGCTTCACAAGCTTAAAGCAAACCAGACGCAATTTCCGGCTACAGAATGGTGCCAATGGCGTAGCATAATGACCGAGAATGGGCCCAAAGATATCGTTTCGGGCAGAACAACACTCCACCTAGAGCCGTTTACCTAAATATTCGGCGCAACTATGGAAAGGAGTGTATACACAAGGAGAAGACGTTGCAACAAACAGTACAAGGGCATAAATGTGGCGTTTCTTGTCACTCTCTGCTGGCTTGGTACTGTCTTAGCGCACCGGTAAGCAGAGGAGGGCCGAAGAGGGTGGAACGGTGTCTGAGCTCGTCTCCTGGAGGAGTATTGTATGTGGGCCACTAGTATAGGCTTATCTTAGTCAGACTTTAGATGGAAGCTAAGCTCCTTCGACTATAACCTTGTCTAATCCGGTACTAGATCGTAGATCTGTTCCGTCTATAGCTAGTTTATCTAGGCCCTGCTAGTGACTTACATACAACACTTTCCCTGGAGACTGTGTATATCGAAGGAATGCCGAGTCTCTCGATGCGCGCGATGCGTGTTGTGTTTTGTCAATACCACCGAGATCGTGGATGCAACAGTACAACGACTTCCGTCCGAGCGCAGTGCTCTGCGCACGCCAACTACTTCTCCGTCTCTTGCTACGAGTTGTTGACTTTCCGGGGACGCCAGATGAATTGAAGCTCATTGAGAAGTCGTTACCGTGGGACTCTACAAATATTAGCTGGGCATGTCGCTCACCACAAGGCAATATCTCACTTTCACAGATTTCCCAAACTCTTCGCGAAGCCTCTGTGCTCGCTTGCGACCTCCTCCATAGCAGAGCCGCAAATGAACATCAAAGATCCTAAGCAACAGATACGCTATACCTTCTTAGTATTCTGTCTCTCGGTTGCGCACCCACGTTCCGACGTGGTGAAGGCTGACAGGTGGGTATTGCGCAAGGCGCTAGAGGGAATTCCCGTAATGTCGCGCATCGTAATTTCCGAAGACCGCTTCTCGCCTAAGATAGTCCCTGCTTCCGACAATCTTCACGGCGGTGAGCTCTTACCAAAACGTCCCCTCCGCGATTCGGCGTTATCACTTACAGGGATCGCTGGACTTTGGAAATGATATCGCTTGAATCAGGCGTGACGGTCCGTTAATGGGGAGCTAACTACTAATAGCAATTAACGATACGTTCATGGTCTTATCCCAGCGTATTCGAATACATTATCATGGACACTCTGTAAAGCGCGCGGATGATGTGGCACTTGGAAGTGCTGGTGCATCTCAGAGCACTTTGCGGACGCGCATGCTTAAGGCATCATCAGTGTTATTCACAAGTTGATCTGTATTAACAGAACGTAAGGCCGCGTACATAATCTTATAACCCATCAAGCATTACTTATCAAAAGAGCCTCTAAAAGACAAGATAATGATATGAATCGCAAAGCCTGCGACGGGCCATTGATGTGCTCTCAACAGGCCCCTGATGCTTAACCAACCAACTACAAGCTATTCCATAATATCACATCGCGTTCTTTCGCCTGATTGAACCAATTATCGACATCCCGGCTGATGATCTCGAAAGGTCTACTGCACGGCTTCTTCCCATGGAATTGGACTTAGAGAATGCCTTCGCAGGAGCTTTGCGGATGGTGCGATTATATTACAGAATCTAGTAGATGTATGGTTGTCCACACTTCTTGCGGAAGTTGGCGTTCCACGAGCTGACTTTGGACCATTTCCCGCCGGCGTTGCACTGGTTGGCAGTCGTAGAGTCCTTAGACGCCTTAGTGCACATCCTCGTGCAATCATTGACTAAATTGTCCTAGAAACATCACAGTTGTGAGCAAGCCAAGCTTGAGTGAAGTGATACATGACGACTTACAATAACGCAGCAGTGACTGCCGTCTGTATAGAGGCACTGGCAGTATGAAGCAGCAACGCTGCTTACGCCAGCAAAGAGCACGGTGACGATAGTGAGAAGGCGGACCATTTTGTGCGTTGATGAGGACGATGTAATGGGATCAAGCTGCGAGATTATGTGATGAGTGATGTGATGGAGTTGATGAGTGAAAGATTTGTAGAGCTGCAAGAGAAATCAAGATCTTTATAGAGCCCAGCAGACTAAGAGACCACACAACACGAGTTGTAGACATATCAGCGGGAATTCGGCAAGCAATTCACGGGAGGACGTGCATAGCTCACATCAGCGCGTCCAACGTACCGTGGTACGGCTCAAATGAGGCTATCATGAGGTACGTACGGACCGATTGTTAGTGTTATACGTACGGCAGTACCCAAAAGATCCTTGAGTACGGACTATAACCGCAGTACGGCCGCTCAGACTAAGTACGGACCGTGTTATTGCCTACTTAGGCAACCGCTAATCTTCTTCGTGAACCGAAGCAACTAGAGGCGCTTGGGGAGCTGCATCGTGGTGGCGAGGATAGGTATCCTAGATAACGTCGTTGACGGGTGACACTGATAACCACAGGCCGTATGCTTTACTCTAACTTCCAGACCTCCACCCCCTACTGATACGGTACACACTAATGCAAGATCCCCTACGTACGGCTTCGGTACGTTGGACGCGCTGGGTCACAGTGAATCCCTGTAATCAAGTTCGCGGGATTGCTGCTAGCAGAAGCACAATGCTTATCTCGCTTGTCAGATCGACATTCTATGCTTGATTCCATGACATTCAGTCACTGATTGCGAGTGCGAGTGCGAGTTGACGAGTAAGGTATATAAGGTGGTTTCATTGACTGTCATACCTCTAAGTCATGTATCTAAGACTTCAAGGAAATGTGACCTATATACATGCGAGCTTTCCAGCGAGGTCCTATGATCTCAAGTACTGAGGGGAACCAGGAGAAGGAACATTGGTTGCCATGTATCCAAAGAAACAATTGCTTGGGTGGCACTGCGCAAGTCACCCTGACGAGCTCTTTTACTTTATGCGTTTCCAATGGTCCAGTCCGTGCAGGAGCGGCGCCATTGTGCGTGCCATCCGCCAACGTTCGAGTACTTGCCACCAGCGTTACACTTCTTGTCTGAGTTTCCGTTGTCGATGCATCGCGCCGTGCAGTCCTTGACGATGCCGTATTGCTAGTTTGTTGTTAGATTTGGTCGCTTGTATATCTTATTTGAGTTTGCTCAGGCTATCATTGGCTTACAGTAACGCAGCAGTGGGATCCATCCGCGAAGAGGCATTGGCAGTATCCGTCGGCGGCGACAGCAGTGACGGCGGCGAAGATAACCGCGAAGATGGAAAGTCGGACCATTTTGCCGGCGTTCGAGTATGATGAGTAAATGAGTGGGATTGGGAGGGTTGTAAGACTTGTGGGTACTGAAGATGCTGAGTCGGTATGCTACGTTTAGAGAGAATCACTGCAGCTTTATATGGAAGGTAAGCTCATGTTCATCTTGTCACATATGAATTCTTGTGGTCAGCTGAGTAAGAAATAAGTCGCAGTGCCAATACCACTAGCGATGGGACGCAAAAGCCCACACGGACTTGAGTCGCTGTAATGATCATACGAAACACATTCTCACGTGTGTCTTCATACCATACCCTTCAAGCTAATCCCGAGTAGCTCAGAACAGCGCATAGATTATTAGACCGAGCAGCTGACCGAATAGGGAAGAACTTGCCAAACAGGATCTACTATGCTTGCCGACACAAGCATTGTCGGTGGAGCACTTGGTCAGTGAGCTCGTGATATCTGAAATGAAGACCGAAAAGGAAGCGCAGTCTCTCCCATTCGCTATGATCCCTACGGTGGCCTGTGTTGACTTGTTTTCTAATCCTTGTGATCGACACGCGCTAGTTCCGTCCACGCAGTTCTCTTGCCGGTAGCCATAGTATGTCACGACTGCGAACTAGGAGATACCTCAGAACGCATAGACACACGTAAACATCAGGTGGTCTAGAGAGATGATACGGGGCCGGGCTAACTTGACTTTACTATCTAGAGCGATGTAAGCACTACTCGGCTTAACATCTGAAATGGCTCCTTCATCAAGAGATACGAGCTTAAGCAAGTTTTGGTTAGCCTTTCTCTGCCCTCAGTATATTAAATATCAGAGCAACACCCCCTCTGGCTTGATATCCATCTCTCTGTACAGCACTAAGACTCTCAACCTCAATCCATCCCACTCTTCAATCTTCTACCACCTCTTCGAGACTCCCCACAACCGCTAAAATGGTCCGCATCCTCTCCCTCGCCACTCTGCTGATGGCCAGCGCCATCACCACCCAGGCTGCCCAGTGGTGCCAGTGCCTCTTCCAAGATGACTCGCACTGCTGCGTCTACTCGGTGAGTAATTCTCCAGGAACACAACAGGATGAATAGAATGTTGAATGCTGATTTGAATCTTCTCGTCTAGGATGCTAAGATTGGCAACCTCGACTGCCAGCGCTGGTGCACCAACGCTCACCGTGCCGACGGTGCGACCAACCCGAACAACCCTCTTGAGGCCGGCACCGCCTGCAACGCTGGTGGAAAGTACAAGACTGTCAGTGGCTGGAATGCTCAGTTCCGCACTCCTTGCTACAAGCAGTAGATCATCGTCAGCTCGAGTCGGCAGCGGCTTAGGTGGATGGACGGCTAATTGGGGATTATGGTGGAGACGTGATGAGAGCCATTTGTTGTATTGTGTAATGGAGGAAGTGCGATAGCGCGGGCCTGGTCCGGAGGTGTGTGGTAATAGCATATAACAAGGCGACAGTCTCAATTCAGAAATTGCCCACTATTTGTCGTACTCGCCAGAGTTGCTGTCGTTTGACGCGCATAACGTGATTGGATACCAAACAAGCAGGGTCCACCCCCGCAGAGAGTAAGCGTCGACTAGCGTACCCGAGCCCTACCCAGGTACTCTGACAGCTGCGAGTCATTCCACTTCGTGCACGATCTCCCGCCCATCGTCTTAGAGAAGCTTCGCCGGGATGCCACGTTCGGGATACAGTATCGTCGATCTTTGCTGACATGGAGAAGGCTACAACTCCACTCTGCACGGCAACATAAGCGGCCGCGTGCCGATTTTAAGCCGCATAGAATGGGTAGACCGTAAGCCTCCTTTTTGGCAAGTTTAATCATCAGGCCAAAGGCTCTCTTAGAAGCAACTGTAGCGATGACAGACTTGAAGTGATAAATAGCTTCATGTCTAACGAGATATACTTATCTGAATTACAAAAAGTGCGTAGCATAACGATTAAACTGAGGTCGACTTCCCGAAGAAGAACCTGACTGCGAAAGGACATGTGATTTTGGTACATTGCACACGGAAAGATCAAGAGTTAGCAAGGACGAAAGTACCCAAAACCCGCCATGTCTATATTCTCAGCGAGGCGCGCCTGCGACATGACGCGTGGATCTCATTAAGATTGATCCACCAAAATATATATCTTACATAAACGATGAGAAGAGGCGCCACGCTGCAGCTTGGAGATGTTCACTAGGACCTAACCAACAACATGCATCCGTATCATAGCCCTCGTAACAGCTATATAAAGCTCTTCCACGGATTGCCACCTCTCTTTTCTTTAACCACACTCGAAGATATCGAATCCAAAAAAACAAGAAGCGCAACGTACCATGGACGCTGTGTTTCGGCTTCGTTTTCCAAAATTACAAGCCATATGCGCATGAGATGTTCTCCCGTCGCCGAAGTTATTCAGACTGCGACTCGGCTTTCAAAACATTGTGGCTATTGACGTTATGTCTCCGTCTGAGAAAGCGATGTATATGTACCATGAAGCAAAAGCTTTGGAAGACATGTACAATCCTTGCCGCGAGAAATCTGTTACTACATGAACTTGTGGCGACAATTTCACATACTATTCCCTGGTACCCTATGACTACATCTCCTGGAACCACAACGCAGAGAGCGCAATGAATTTATCGCTTCCCGGGCTTCAAACCTCCTCACCCTGGAGACATGATGACCTTGCAACTCATACCCGGGCCGAAATCGAATTCTTGCTTTGATAAGTCGCTACCAAAACCAACCACGACTGCGAGACCACGCCCAGACATTCGGGTCAGGAACTAGTGGTAGTGAGGTCTATATCAATATCTCACTCACGATGACTCTCTCCCTATATCTCCGATTGACAAAGATGAAATACTGAAAACAAAGCCAAAACCATCTCATGATTGCGCGTGGTCGGTGTGCTCCTTTCTTCTCAAAACTTACCGCTCTAGTTAAATGGAAGTGTTTTGTTCTCCCAAAAATACAGCATAACGTTCACATGTTCCTTTGAGAGCGCTCATTTGTTAAACTATGAGCGTTGATTGAGTTCAAGCTTCACTGAAATCGGCAGAGGCAATGATACCTCCATGTCTGAAACAAACAAGCTTATAGCTCGACATATGTAAATGGTACTCCGAGCCGTTATTGCGCATCTCGAAAAACGCAGACTATGGTTGCATCTCTGCAAGAGGCTTCATAAGAATAGGAAGAAAGCTGAAGGACACCAAAACCAAGATGAGGGAATTGAATTGCGGAGTGGTGGCATGAGGCCTTGCGGTTCGACCTTCCACTTCAAAAGCCAGTTTCCCTCTTTGAAACCAATACAGAAACTTCCAACGGTTATCAGATAGTATTTGGCCAATGGTTCCACAAGCTAGAAGGATTGAGATTGGTATAAATGCCTCCTTTCCAACACGCTTTTACTCTCTATCTCTTCTATCACCTCTTTCAGGTGACCAAAAACGTTCATCCAACAGTTCATGGCTGCTTTCCTCTCTTTGTTTCTTCAAAAACGCTGGTTCTTCTTCTGAATAGTGGTCGCCACTGAATGAACCATAACACGACTCAAAACACTGTTTCTGGAAGATCACAGCGCTGGGTTTGAATAAGCTATAACGAGGTGAATCTTGGTTCTTTTGTATACTTGGAGACTTGAGGGGAACTTTGGTTCCTAAAAGTCGTTCCGATAATTCGGGTTGTCAAAACTTCCGCGCGATGATTTGGAGATGATCAAAAATCCTCTGGCACAGTTCCATGAGAAGAAGACTGTCGCATAGTATAAAAATAATCAGGCTACGAAGGCATGGACATTATGTCACAAGGTCCAAGCCCTTGTCAAAATTCCGTCGAAAATATCATGTCTACCACTATATGGTTGCAGACGGCGAGCTTGCTGGCTCATCAAAAGCTTTCAAAATAGAGTCATGTCTACGGGTACCTCCATCTAGCCCTTATTGATATACGCGTCATGATCGTCCACAAACTTCACCCATGTGCAAAACGACTGAAATGCATCTCACGCCACCAGATCTACTACAACACCCCCCTCTCAACAAACCGCACCGGCAAATCCACACTCCTCGCCCTCAAATACTCACAAACGTTCTTCCCCAGCGTATCATACGTGCTGCAAGCATCATACCCGCGGTCCAAGTGGTCATGTAGCAAGAAATGCACAGCCCTTATATTCTTCATTTCAAACCGATCAACTTTTTTCCCTTTGTACTCCTCAGGACCCAGTAATTCTTTAATCTTATCGATGGTGAGAAAACTGCGCAACCACTCCCATTCATCGTCGTGACGCACAAAGAACCCGACATTGGCGTCTGAACACTTGTCGCCAGAGCGGCCGAGAACGATGGACCCGAGAGGGAGGCGTACGGTAGGACCAAAGTGCGCAAGTGGTATGGGTGAGTGTGTCTCATAGGAGGGTTGTTGGCGGGAGTAATCCTGGAATGTGGGTGCGAGGGGAATGTCTAGTGTTTTCTTGCCGTCTTGGAAGCCAGATGATGTGTCGCCGTCCCAGATACAATGGACACGTTGCTTTACTGCGGATTGGGGGAGGAGAGAGGGATGGTACTCGTAGTATGGTTTCCCCTCTGCCTGTCGGACGTCGTTGCCTAATGATGCACCAGGACAGGACATTAAGAAGTTGACCATGGATATGCGGAAGAAGCCCTTGGGATTACGCATATTGAGTAGCTCTCTATCCTTGGATTGAGCAAAGACGCGGAAATCCACTGTCGCAACGTCTTGGTTGCGGCAGTCGATGACTGAGGAGCCATTTTGCATGAACTTGAGGACGTCAAACTTTTTGATGAGCTCGGGACCGAGTTCGTGTCGGATTTGCTCTTCGATCCATTTGCATTTCTCTTCGATGTGGAGTCCGACAAGGTAGATGTGGTATTCGGCCTGCCACCCAGCGAAGCCTGTAATGCCGACTTTGGTTGTCGGCGGTGGTGGGAGGCCTTTGACGCCGGATACCTTGACTTGGTCTTCGCCAATCTGCTCGATCTTGATGTCTGTCAAGTCGGCGGTCACGTCGCAATTGTAGTATAGCGGGCCTTGAATCTCGTAGAGAAGTTGAGAAGTCACAGAGTTGACGGTCATGCAGCCGCCAGTGTTCTTCTCCTTGTACATTACACCCTCCCCCTTGTTGTCGATGGCACAAATAGGGAAGCCCATATTGATGTGCTTGCCTTGTGCCAGCAGACTACGAAAGTCTGAGCAGTAGCCCCCGGATACATACGCGGCGCACTCAAGAAGATGACCTTGAGCACTTAGTATAGCATACAAGGACAAGGATAGATGGCTTACCAATCACAAGAGAGCCAGCCAACTCGTTGAACTGATCATTTGTCCACTCATGCCACCAAGCTGCAGCGCCAATGATGGGTGAAGCATCTGAAACCCGACCCGCGATGACAATGTCAGCACCTTCGGTTAGTGCTCTCGCGATTCCCAAACCACCAAGATAGCATTGAGCGCAAACAGGTTCCAATCCCCATTCGGCCACCGACTTATCATGCATCAAGCTCTTGAACCCCTCGCCTTTGTCCAACATGCTCTTGACAGTGCCTGTAACATCGTCGCCTTCAATCCAAGCTATTTTCAACGGGTAACCAGCCTCCTTGCATGTCTTATCCACAAGTTGAGCCAGCAGCTCCGTGTCCGATGCGCCGGCATTGACACAAACTTTGATGCCGCGGGTAGCAATATCCTGAATCGCGGGAGTGAAGCAGTCCATGAAGTTCTCAGCAAACATGGCATAGTTGAGCTTCTCTTCGAAAGAACGCGCTTGGAGCATTTGCTCTTTATTCCTGAGCTTTCCGGTGCCGTGCATGGTCATTGTCATCTCGGAGAGCCAGTCTCCTACTATGACATCGACATCGTCTTTCGCCAGGGATGCGATTGCTCGGACGCGATCGGAGAAGCCGCCTGAGGCACCGCCAACGCGGACTGGTCGACGGACTGCAGGAGCCATGTTGAGAAGGAATCAGGGCTTCTGTTGATACGAAGAAGATAGTGAAGAGGCGCTGAGCGAGCATGGCATTGGGAGGAAGCCATGGTGAGATGTACTACTGCGAAGACGCAGCAATCTTCCCCTCGTGCCTCTGAAAGCTGCAAAGGAAGTCGAGAGGCTGTTCATATCCGCAACATACTCGAGGCTATTCGTCGACAACTGGGATGGACATGTGTGTACCCCACTTGGGGCAAACCGCTGGGGCTAAAGCGGCGGCTAAGACCTGACCCACCCTCTCCGCTTTGGGGATTAGTATCAAGTTGCCGAGCATACGCGGGACTCTTCCTGCCTCCAAGGTCAAACTAGGGTGCGCGTTGCTGAGCGAGTCGTGAAGTCGCGGAGTGTCGGGTCGTGTGGAGAAATCATCCATTGCGTATCGTGCTTTGGTGAGGATGTGATGGAGTCGCCCGACCGTCTGGTCATAATGAGAGCGTGGCACAGTTCCGCCACAGCCCCTATACCCCCGAATCGCACCCTCGCGCAACCTGCCCTCGGCTGTAAATAAATTCTTATCCTGATCAACACACATGTCGTGTAACGGAGCAATAGTTCACTCGTATCACACGAAACACGTGCGCGCGTACGGCTGAGACTAAAACGCACACCATCCCCTAACCATCCCATCCCCGCATCTCCACCCAAGTCAATGTCGCAGTCACCCGGGCGCTTTAGCGCGCCCGTTAAGCTACCTTATGCACCACCCTCGACACCTCACAGCCATAGTGACGATGCCCTGCCCTCGTATCTGAGGCGCCACATCCAACTAGGCTTCACACAAGACGATGTCGCCGCCCTCATCTCCTCGATCGACTCGAGCCAAGCGCCGCCCTCATCTTCCAATGGCAACCCAACGCTAGCGCGCCTCCCCGCAGAACTCCTGCTCCAGATTCTCGAACACGTTCCTGTCGATCATATCCTCGATTGGCGGCTAGTGTGTCGTGGGTTTCGCGATGCGCTCGATGGCCGTGTTCTGTACCACTGCCTGCAGAGGACGCAGCTGGTGGGATATACGGGGCCAAGACACGGCCCGTTCATGGAAGATCTGGATGAGGAGGAACACGAAGCTGTGCATTTGCTTGAAGCGGGGTTTTTAAGAATTGAAGAGGACACAAAGTGTCTGGAAGACAAGAGACCCATCTGGAGCAATAAACATGCCGTCTTCAAGATTGAGGAGGAATGGTATCGCGCTTTCAGAACCATGTGTGGCCTAGAGACAAGGCCGGGAGACACAATCAACGACGTCGAGCCACGGTGGTATGGCGTGCTTGGCCGACTGGCATTGCTACGGGAAGAAGAACAATTCGGTCAACTGCGCTGGTGCATCCGACTGGATCACGCTGTTCTAGACCTCGACTTCCCTCTCGACAAAGACCGCTTACATTTCGACTTCAATGTGGACCTACGGACGGGCCTTGTTCGAGTAGCATGGAAAGACATGCTCGTCCGGTTCCTCAAGACAGAACGAGCACTACGGGTACTACTGGAACAAGTTTGTTGCCCCCCACACACATCTCGCTATATGTACCGATCCCCAACTAAACAACTTGACAGAAACGCGACTCCCCCTTCACATTCTCCCACCACGAAGACTGCCTCCGCGCCATCCGTCGCGCCCGCCTCCTCGCCTCCCTAACCTCCGCCCAAGAAGACAACACCATTCGCTGGGCGTTCCGCTTCCTCACGCCTCTCTTCAACACCCCAGCCGACCGCCACACCTCCCGCCTCTCCCAAATCGAAGAAGACGCAATCCGCACGCTCCTCCTCCTCCGCCGCACAGCCTCGCTATCACCCTCCCAACTCACCTACCTCCAAACCTTGCACGCCACCTACCAATCTCTCGAATCCTCACTTCGCTCCCTCGACGCCACGTACACCGAGTTCAAATCATACATGTCCATGCCCGGCTTCCAGACTACTATGCTCCTACCGTCCATGATTAGCAATGCCAAAAACGTGCCTGGGAATCCTGTTGCTTGGTCTGATGAGCTGAGACTGCGGATCGAGTGTCAAGTTGCGAGATGGAAGCAACAGAGCGAGGTGATGGAAAAGGTTCGGGCTTTGTTGGAGACGAGTTGCGAGGCCATGGCTGCGCCCGAGGACGGGTTTGATGAGTTGGGCAGTGACTTTTGATTACATGATGAGTCTCAGTGCGCGCTGGTCGTGTGTTCTCGACCTATTCTGTCAGACCGTCTTTGTCTGGATGTATATCTTTAATCATATTTCTCACCTTTTCCTCGTTGCATCGAGCAACACAGAGTCAGGCCATCCTCCAACTACATCAAGAGCAGCTGCAAGTTGGAAGTCACGTATCATGCTAGCTTGAAATCGAGGAGAATGTACACCCGTTCACTACACAGTCTCTCGCGTATCAGGCCAACCAATGTGTGTAAAGTATTATGATTAAGGCCTAGATTCTAACCTAAGCTCCGTATACCGATTGCGTAACCATGTGTATCTCAGAATACCATGCTCTTTCGTCAAAGCCGTAGGAAAAAAAAACTCCCCATCCAAAATGCGCCGATGCTACCACCAATCATGGCGCTGGCAAGCTATCCAAAATAGCCGCGACAACATGCGCCGGTTGTGTGTGTGCGCCATGGCATCATATGCTCGCTAATGCAAGTCGAAACGGGTAGTACAAAAAGATGCAATACCATGCAAGTAGGTATAAACAAGGGGGCCAAGCGCCGCCCAGCATGCAATGTGCGAGTGATGAACAAGCTCCGAAGAAGCTCAATGGTATAATGCTACGCTCTAAAGCACCACAGCAGCGCCGAGGAAGACCATGGACGCGCCAAACATGGCAAAA
>Ga0265797_10004942_pt1 | contig 19892 bp, 15 predicted proteins | sample P2T30metagenome_FD_192433 | JGI IMG/M metagenome (GOLD analysis project Ga0265797, IMG submission 192433) | Plant litter microbial communities from East Loma Ridge, Irvine, California - P2 T30 | ecosystem: Environmental > Terrestrial > Plant litter > Unclassified | place: USA: California...
GAGCAGGAAGATACGTACGTTTGGCAGTCCTTACGTCTTTCCTTGGGAAATCGTCAAAAGGTCGAGACTGACTCTCATTCGACCAGAGGGCGTTGCGCGCGAGGTTGCTGCGCTATATGGCGAACGCCCACCGCCTGTCGCCGTCTACGAGGAGAAGAAGGCGTACCGGGCAAAGAGACAGAGCACAGGGCCGGCGAAGCGATGGTATGTAAGGGTGAGGGACCTGTGGAAGATTGGCTAATTCGCGTCTCTAGGATACAACAGCCGTTTACGAACCCAGCGCGCAGCGATGGCCTCGTTCTGAAGCATTGGCGGCGCAAGCCGACGACCGCACCGCCCGTACAAGAAGCCGACGACGCGATGATGCAGGAAAGCGACACCGCCGACAACTACCTCGAACTGTGCGCCGACTACGCCAAATATGACATCAAGGTAGACATGCCCGGCTTCACAGATGAGGAATACGACCAGTACCTACGGAGTGACGACTGGAGCCGCGAGGAAACAGACTACCTATTCGAGGTAGTGAGAGACTACTCGTACCGCTGGCCTGTGATATGGGATCGCTATGACTACAGGCCATCGCAACCACATCCACCAGAAACTGCCAACGGCGAGGACCAAGCACTAGCCACGATGCCTTTTGCGCCGTCCAAGAAGCGATCACTGGAGGACCTGAAGGCCCGCTTCTACGATATTTCGGCCAAACTCATGAAGCAACGTATACCAGAAGTCTCAATGGACGCCGACCAGTACAGTTTATACGAGATGCTTACAAAGTTCGACCCGGTTATGGAACGGAATCGAAAGATGCTGGCCACGGCACTCATCAACCGCACAATGGACGAGGTCAAAGAGGAAGAGTTCCTACTCACAGAACTCCAACGCATCAACATGGCCGCCAACCGACTCGATGCTGAGCGCGAGGAACTTCGGGCACGATTGGACGCACCGCCCCAGAACCAGGCAGTCTCCGCAGGGCTACAGGCCTTTACATCATCACAAGCCCTCCAGGCTCTCTTCCAGCAGCTATTTCAGCAGGATCGCAGCAAGAAACGCGCTTCGGGCGGCGGGACAGGACCTGGCCGCCTCAGCCTCTCCGCAAACGACATGGTACACACACCCGGCTCGGCACAACAACAACTCTCAGCAGCAAATCGACGGCAAAGTATGGCACAGAACCAACAACCCACGGCGCAAACGCCTGTCAAGCACCTCTCTCCACATCAAGAACATCGTTTCAACGTATCAACACATGACAGACTTACGTCGGGTGTTACGTTTGGTTCCGACAAGCTGCTCAAGATGCGACAAGCAAAGAGTAACGTTCAGACCCAAAAGATCGGCCAAATGCTGGCGGCACTGGGCGTCAGTGATATCGTCAGCATTCCAACGAGTAAGGTCGGTGAGGTGTTTGAGAATCTTGTCACGAAGGTCAGCAAATTACTCGACGTACGCAAAGTTCGCGAGAAGGAGGAGGGAGAATGCAAGGTTCTGCTTGCTATGAAAGCTCGGCGAAATGAAAACGGTGAAGCAGAAGGAGAAGGTCAATTGAAACACGAAGTTCCTGACTCGCAACAAACGCCAGGCGGGGAAGTCGATGCCGATGGGGAGAATGACGACGACGAAGATGAGGACGATGTCAACAAAAACTATGGGGACGACGCCGAGGCAAATAGGGATGATCAAGAAGACGACAACGACGGTGATAATCCTGATGATGACGCTGAGGGCGAGGAAGATGAGGGAGGCTTTAATGGGGAAGACGACGATGGAGATGTAGATGCAGAGGGGGAGGATGATAGTAAACAGCAGTCAAGAGCGACTAGTCAAGGTGCATCGGGACAAGGCCATAAGAGAAGTGCAAGCGTGTTTTCTCAAGGCAGCGAGGTTAGCAGTAAGAGGGCGAGGAAGTGAGTACCTGACTAGGGGTTTGGTTTATCTTTTTGCTAGCATAGCGATGGCGTTGGATGGCAAGAAAGGGAAACGTTGGGATATGATATGGGATTGGATATAGATATCGACCATTGGCATTGTTATCCACGATGCGTTATCCGTCATATACGCACGAATGTACAACATCCTCCTACTTATTGAGTACCCGTGTCACGTCATATCTTCGCCTTTGGCTCCCCCTCCTGCTCCAGCCTCGCAAACAATGGCGCGTTTCTCCCCCCACGAAACAGATCTAACATCTCCTTACCCATCCACGCCTGCCTGCTCTTCGCCAAGCCTTTCTCCAAATCCGCAAATCGATCTGCTTGGATGAATATGCCCGCACCGTTCGCCTTGGTCCCCTCATTCAACAACCAACACACCGCCAAAGCAACAGCTTCCGGTCTGTTAATCGGTACACCCGCTTTCGCCATCTCCTTCGCATATACATCCGGCTCCATAGCCAAGACGCTGTTGTTCGCCGTCAAAATAGGCGTGACCGTTATCGCAGGCGCAACAACCGATATGCTAATGTCTAGTTTCGCACACTCTTGCTTTAACGCTCGCATCAAGCCCACAACACCGTGTTTCGCCGCGGAATACAATGGTGCCCCTGCTGAAGCTAGATAGCCTGCCAGACTAGCTGTTAACACAATTGAACCCCCGTCTTTTCCATTCTTCCGCAAGTAGTGGATAGCGAGTTTCGTTGTATCGGCCGCGGCATCCATATCCAGGGTCAACGTTCTCCGATCTGGCTCAGCGAGTTTCCCATCACTATCGAGCGTGTCGTTGAAGAATTGGTCGCCTTGTTCGGCGATTCCTGCGTTGACGAAGACGCAGTCTATACGGCCGAAGCGTTTGTGTGCTGCTTCAAAACCAGCGCGTTGGGAGACCCAGGAGGTGATGTCACACTCGTGGAATAGAAGATTCGAGGAGGGATGGTTGAAGGATCGGGGCGGGGGTCGCAGGTCAAGCACGACGAGGTTGTGGGAGGGGTTCAGGGTTGAGAGGAGGGTTGATGTTGCCAGACCAATGCCGGAAGATCCTCCCGTTATGAGAATAGTTTTTGGTGTTGACTTTAGGGTGTGGAGAGCGGATATTGAGGGTGAGAAGAGGGCCATGACGGTGGTGGGTTCGACTGCCTGTATGAAGATGGAGGCGGAGTTCACTTGATGTAGCAATTCAGAGGAGGTAGATTTTCTAGTAGACTTGAGAGATTGTGAGGGGGTTGGAAATGGGGACTAGAACTGTTGATGTAGTCAATCAGCTGCAGACGATTCGATTACCTAGGTTATACGTTGTAGCTGCGGGGTTGGCCTCGGAGGTGTCTCAAAGAGGTGGAATTACCTGTATCCTCGCCGCTGACTCGGCTAGGGGAAACGAGAGGAGGAGTCAATTGCCTACGCATGTATTCGACGGTATGTAATAGAGTACTACATCCTTTTCGCGCTACCATGGTAGTGCTCCAGGCCTGTCATGCACAATCCGCGTCAGCGTTGGTCTCTAGCATTTTTGAATTGCGTTTCGAAAATCAGGCCTCTATCAGAGAACGCTGTCGGGTTACCGGTATTAGTCCTGAAGCCAGAGACATGTGCGAGTCAGACTGGTGCGTGGTGTCTACGCGAAAGGAGGGAGCGATGCACGTGTCGGAGGTCTAACCGCTTTCGGAACGTACACCTGGAGTTTCGCGATCTCGAGCATTCGAGCTTCAAGATTCCCAAGTGACCAGCTCACCCAACACTCACCTCCGCGCTACAGCCAGTTTTCCGCAGGGTACCAGAATCGCAGATATGTGGAAACCAACATTACTGCTCGCCGCTGCGCTGGCGGTCCCGTCACAAGCGCTACACTTCTTCATGGACGGTGCAGTCCAGAAGTGCTTCTACGAGGAATTGCCCAAGGATACACTGGTTGTTGGTACGAGACATACTCGCAAATGAGTCTCTTGGCCTAGAAGCGCCACAAGGCCAGCGCAAGAAACACGACTAACATGACCAGGCCACTACCACGCCGAAGCATGGGACGACGCAACCAAATCCTACCAAACCAAGCCCGACGTCGGCGTCTTCGTTACCGTAGAAGAGACATTCGATAACAACCACCGCATTGTTGCCCAACGAGGTAGCTCCGAGGGCCGCTTCACTTTCAGCGCTGCCGACAGCGGCCAACATAGGATCTGCGTGACACCCCAGAATGTACCGAGCAGTGGTGGCGGCTGGCTGAGCTCCGGCGTGCACGGCACAGTCAAGTTCACACTGGACATGGCGATTGGCGAGACCAGCAGGATCGAGAGCACGGACAAGGACAAGGTCGAGACGCTGGTGCAGAAGGTCAGGGACCTGAACTCGAGGTTGCAGGACGTCAGGAGGGAACAGGTCTTCCAAAGAGTGAGTCGGACACCTACAGATCGCTGCATAGGTGCAAGAATGCTGGCTAACACATTCTGCAGGAGCGCGAAGCCGAATTCCGCGACCAGTCCGAGCATACCAACTCCCGTGTCGTTCGCTGGACCCTCATCCAACTTGTAATTCTGGGTGTTACTTGCGTTTGGCAACTATCGCACTTGCGAGCTTTCTTCATCAAGCAGAAGCTTACCTAGAGTCGTCGAAATGACCGTCGTGTTTCGTTTCTGGCGCGTACAAAGACATGAGGGACAAGTTTGGAGGAAAAGGCATGTTTTACCTTGGTTCGGTGAAATGCTCTTGCATCTGTATTGCGGAATACGGCGTTGGAACAACGGGTTGGTGGGGTTAGCGTTTGTGATTTTGAACGAGGCATAGCATCACACAAAGTACGTGTTGAATAGCTATGCGCTTTTACTGTCTGCCTCTTTCATTAGTCCCGTATATGCCCAGTTCAAGTATATGTAGAAGGAAGCGCCTGTAGGAGCATTCTCGTCAATGCTGACAGGAAGTAGGGACGTATCTGTTGTATCGAGATAGTCGGAAGTGCTGGTGTGTACGAATCAATACCAATAACGTATCTATTATCAGCACATTACCATCCCCCGCACTTGTTCACTATCGGCATATTCCAGTACCGGCAAGTTTCACTAACAGCATCAGATCCAATGCTGGTACTGCTAGGTATAGGACATTACCATACTGCCAAACCGATTCGGCACTAACACATTGTCACTGTTCAACACAAGTCTTGTCGACAGCCTGACTCAGACAGCAACTACCGTCGGACTCGATCAGCATTGAAGAACCGAGTCTTGGTTCCGGTAATTTATGCGTCCACAAATCTGGCTGAGTATCGTCGACGGTGCCGGCTTACAATAAGATTGGACAACACCCACAGTGCTATTTCTGTCATACCAAGCAGAACGATGGCAGTGTTAACTCAACATTTGGGTAGAACGGCCTCTCCCGAACCCGTCTTTCCGTTCCTCGTCTGCTGCAAGCGACTATGCGCTTCGCCCCCATCCAGCCTCGCATGGTTGAGCCTTGCTCCTTCCGGAACTAAACCAATCATACGACTTGATAGTTATCTAGTGGCTGTCAATCTTAGACTCACATTCCTTCAGTTAACCTCATCTGAACGCTGATGACGCTAGAATCCTACGCTTCATTGTTTTTTGTGAGATAACGAGCTGCCCCCAAATGCGAAATGCTGCTGGCGAGAGCATAGTCTGTTGAAGTCAGCCTGACCTCAGGCTGTTGACAACCATCGGAGTACCATAAAGAGGCCTACTAGATACACAAACGATTCTCGTCGATCCTATATGAAAGGTCTGTGCATGTACCCACAAGAATCATGAACTCGACACTGGTCCACGGCTGGGTTGCTTCGCCAAATGAACGCGGTACAATCGATATCGTCTGGAGCTGCATTGTCACCATGTTTTTATGCAGTTGGTCTGTTCTGTTTCTGAACGTGCCCGACAAACACGACTTCCGGTCATATCTAGCAACAAAGCTCTCATGGGTTGCCTTCACCATCTTCTTTCCCGAGATCCTAGCGTCATTCGCCCAGGTCCAGTTTCTCTCCGCCCGAAACTCGGTGTCCGCATTCACCAAACTCGGGTATCGTGATTGGTCCATGACACATGCGTTCTTCGCCGACATGGGAGGCTTCATGCTTGACCCTCCAGATTACCCGCCATTTCCCGTCAACGCCCATCAGATTCACTACCTTGTCGAGCACGGCTTCATCGATTTCCCCAGTATTCAACGAGACACCATCCAGGACAGGAACAAAGCAGACGCTTTCGTCCGTATCCTTACATCCATCCAAATACTTTGGTTCGCCCTTCAATGTATCGGCCGCGCCATTCAACATTTGAATGTCTCTATGCTCGAGCTGGACGTTGTTGCTATCGTGTTGTGCACGTTTCCAACGTTTTACTTCTGGTTCCACAAGCCGTTGGACGTTGATACGACAGTGACTCTATATCTCGAAGGATCACTAGAACTGAAAGATGTACTGGTACTAGCAGAGGGTGTAGCCAAGCGACCTTTCGAACTCACTCCGCTCGACTTCATTAATCCGCCTCCAGATCCCTATCAGATTCTTGACCCTATCATGTGGGGCCTTGAGCACTTGCTTCGACTTGGTACAAACTCTGCACATGTGCCAATCACACGATTCAAGAACACGTCACGGATGAATCCTGGGAAAGTGACGGTGTCCGAGTGGGCGATCTCAACGATCATATCACTCACGTTCATTTGTATACACTTCGTCGCGTGGGACTTCAACTTTCCATCACCATTAGAAAGAAACATCTCGCGAAGTGCCTTTGTCCTACTCCTCGGAACTGGCTTTACCTTTGGTAACCTTTGGTTCCTGACCATGTGGCAACTACCGAACCTTTGTCGTCAATTAGGGATACCGCAAGTTGACACTGTAACACAACTAATGTACCAGATACATCCGATTCTTCAGTACGCTCTAACTATCCCACACTTTGGGGCATATGGACTTGCGCGGTTATTCATCATCATAGAAGGTTTTGCTAGTCTAAGAGCGCTTCCTGCAAGTAGCTTTCGTGGAGTAGAGTGGTCCGACATGTTTCCTCACATCTAAGAAGGGCGGACCATGATGCAGCGCCAGAGCGATGTCACATCTCGATCATAACTATTCTGTCGTGCCAGTCCGCCTGTGGTTCACTTACTGAGCGCAGGAGATGGGCTACCTGGGGTAACACATTGTTATTAGGACTCTCAACCAACCCAAAAATATGAATACACCACTAGTGTTGTTGCGAAAGCTGTAATGAGATGTTTCAGTTGCTCAAGTATCACTCCATGCCATGCCAGCTCCGAATAAACGAAAACTCGATAAGAATTCTTGTAACATGTAAGATCAATGTATTATTTAACATGCGTTTGAGCATCATTTTTATGTTATTCTGAAGGATGCCAGCACTCTCACATCCAGCCTTCCCAATAGCGCTAGGGTACGGTTCGAGTCTATTCTTCAGTGAATACTCGTTCCTAAGACAGTATGGTTCTAGTAGACTACTTTGAGATAAGATGTACCACAAAGATTGTTAAGTAACATGGCAGCATGACACCAGAAATGCTCAAGGTCTTCCTGACAACTAGATCGGAACTTTGAGATGTCATCTGTAACAGAATCGTGGCACGTTCAACAACTCGTCCAAAACCTTGATATTACCGCGGACATGATGGCTCACACGCCGTAAGACTTTGTACTCATCAGCCACAGCCCAAAGACTAACCATTGCCATCAATGCCAACCCGTCTCAGATCCTCAGAACCCATCCAACAATACCGCATGCGCGTGATTTTTCCGTGGAACAGCCGTCCACGCGCACATCCCAGAGCAACCGCTGGAACCAATCACCTGGAACCACAAATGAGCAACGCATCATGATCGGCAGACCTTAACGCGATAATCTGCTTCTAGTGACTTCACTACTTTTTCACATCAGTGGAACCTTATGCTTAACCTTGCATCGATAGCTGTAGCCAAGAAAGACTTGCGCCGCGGAAGTTCGGATTGACATGGAGACAGATTGTAGATAAAGGTCGTCATTCGCGTGGAGCTAGGAAAGGGTATCCAGTTAACATTGCCGGCGATCTTCAAGCGTATATACTGTGTTAGAAAGCAATAGCCGTGTACGCATCATTGGGCGAGTGTGTTTAATCCTTCGTTGCGGTAGACATCGAGAAGCTATCAGCAGCTTGCATGAAACCGTTCTTGTCAAGTTTTTCTTCATAGCTGACATTGGTTGAAACTGCTTAGATGGACCGGATTTCGACCGAACTCTATACTTAAAAAAACGACGTCAATAGCTTCATCCGCCAAACTCTAGGAGTCGACGATGATGCGAACTTGAGTTTGGAACACAAGCCAATGAAACTCTATTGCAACTTCGGATGCCGTTCCCGTCAAAACTGCAAACGCGCCGTTGCTATCGATAAAATGCACTGCGCGATCCTCAGCGCTCTTTCTCAGCCCTATATGACGCCATGCACTCGTACTGCATCGGCGGCGGTTCCCCATCATGCTAAATCCACCAAACGTCTGTCCCACATCCATCTCGGATCCGACGGGACAGCAGTAACAAGACAGGGGCCAACGCACCTCTCATTTCGTGCAAGCCAGGTCCGACATTTTTCGGTGGAGCCACGGATTGGGTGAAAGTGTACCGAGGAGAGACCACACCACTATGCAAACTATGTGCTGATATGCAGGCTGTCAAATTCGGCACTGCAGCTTCTGGTAAATGGCCGGTAAATCAATGATACCATTGCGATACTCGCCATGTCCACATTTTCGCCCGCGGGCGTCACGCAACCATGGAATCATGGATCAATTGCTGCTGCATTGGGTACACACACCACCATCGCTATCCCCGTGCCTCGGTCCGATCAAATCCTTTTCTTCTGCTTTGAAATCCAACATCCTCGTCCACATTGTAGAAGAAAAAATGAAGGCTTCTAGAACGAAAACTTGTTCCATTTGATAGGAGATGCGTGGAGATGCGTGTGTTGAAAAAAGAGAGGCTGAGCCCGCTAGCGTGGCCCGCGGGGCGGTAATGGGCCCAGATCTCGCGGCGCTCTCACCCTTGTGTGCAGTTCAGCCGTGCAGCTGTGCGTGCTTTTGCTTGTAGTATGCATAGCCGACGATGTTACACTTGGAACAAGAGGCTGAATCTAGAGTGTAAGACTTGAAGTGTTGTCAGCTTGGGTTGTTCAAGCTGCAGTGTGAGGAGACGTACGATGCTTGCAGTAGGTGGTTGTCAGAGTGTGTCATTTGAGTTGAGACCGGCGTTGCCGTCGCTGTGTACAACATGCATGGTGGCAGCTCAACAAGCGTTACCGGTTAATGACAGCAAACGAGGCTTCATGATGTGAATAGATGGTCTGAAAGAAGAATACTGTTTGACGTTGATATTACTTTGGGGTATCATTGCTAGCTACAATGGATTCAATACATCCGCTTGTCCGTCCCTCCTCTTCTGCCATAACGTTGCTGAGTACGGTGTGTAGACAAAGAAGTGGCTCCGACAATCTGAGGAATAGTGAAGTGTTGTACAGCATTAATGGTGCTCCAAATGGAGTCAGGTATATCGAGAATAATGAAATCTAATCCCAAACGTAACCAAAGCCCCTGGAGCCGGCGATGCCGTCTATGAAATCATCGCTTTTTTGTGCACATACGAAAGCCATCTCTTTCATCAAATCATCGTCCCATGCGCCCGCTTGTTGGTCGCTGAAAAGTCATATCCGCAAAAACGTACTAGGAGATCAAAGAGGAATACTGTACAGTCGAAAGGAAAGAGCCCAAAACACCGAATGATTCAGTTCCGACCAGCGACAACTGAATGCGATGCAACCAGGTGCGTGACCACAGATGTGAGAGACGCGGGAATAAGCACCACTCTTGGCTGTGTCCAAGACAATGAAAACACGCTTGCTGTCGAAGTCCAGATCGGCAAAGAAGAATCTTCGTGCGTAGCATTTCATCCGTGTGGTCAGCTGCGTGCCATAGAACAGTCGCGGCTGTTCTGGCGTCTGCAGAGCGGAGATGATGCAGGGGCACGGCTTCCGCGGAAATCGGTGAACATTGCGCATTAAGCTATGCTCAGTCGTGGTTACCTCCACGCCTGCGGTGCTTTCCGGGGAAGTCAACCTCGGGATGCACGACGCGCATATGGCGTGTCAATGCGTCATTGCGCGAGAAAGTCTTTTCCTCGACGCAAAGTGCGCAGCGAACCTTTTGCTTGCGCGCGTTGTGTATTGTGTCCTCGTGACGTGTGAGGTCATAAGGGCGGGAAAATACAGTGTTGCAAGGCTTGCCAGTCGTGGGGTTGATGCGCTCACACTTGTGGGGTCCCGCCTGCGAATTACGCTCCAAAATAGCCGCCGACGTCATAGCCGTGCTGAGATTGGCACTTCGATGACCCTCACGCTTATGCTTCTGAAGCTTTTGTGGGGTCTCGAAACGCTGGGAGCAGCCATGGTACGTGCATGAATAGGTACCAGACTCAGCAGTGGTAGATGTTGGCTTTGTCATGTAGCGGTCGGACAAGACGCTGTTCTGGCTGCCGTTCGGTGGCTCAGCTTCGCTTGCGCTAGATTCCATCGATGTCAAGTGTGCAGGGAACTCGGGTGTCTGGTCGACAGCCGACGCCATAGTGTTGGGTGTTGATCGGTACTGAGATGGTGCGTTCATAGGCAAACTGTGCATGTTCCCTATTGATGGTGTGGCGAAGTTGAAGCTGGACGACTGTTGTAATGATGGAGCGGTTGCAGTAGAGAAGTTTGGTGAGAATTGTGGTGTTGCCCAACTGTCGCGACCGTAGGACTGTGATGAGGATGGTGCGTCGAAGCTGGATTGAGTAGCAGTCCTATATTGTTCGCCACCGTTGTATTGGCCGTCGTACTCGCTAGCGCCACTGTCCGGGAACAGTGGAACCTTGGACTCTTCGTCCGATTCCCGGAAGTCCAGTAGGGCATCCTTGGGGGAGATGGTCTTTGGCTCGGAATCATCGCTCGGTTGCATCTGAGACTTCATAGCATAAGCCGCGTCAGCCTGGCGATTTTGCTCACGTGCAGCAACAGCAGTGTTCATGGGTGAGTTGAACGAGTTGCTCGGCTGACGGTAAGGTGAGCTCTTGCGGAAGGGTGAGTCACTTCTTGAGGCAGTGCTGCTTGGCGACTGTGAGCGCGCGTACTGTGCTGCCTGGAGCGCTCGCTGTACGTTTTCGTTGGCGTTGCTGCGGTATGGCGAGAGCAACGAAGACTGTGCTGGCTTTGATTGCGACACTGTTTGGGTGACGGCACTGGGCTCGTAGAAGCCAGTGTCGGCAGCAATGTCGGTGTATGTCCTTTCGAACTTGGGTACAGGGCGCATATCTGGTTCATCGTAAGCACAGAACTGGTTGAAGAGCCAGGAGTCTATCCTGCAGAGGTCCTCACCATTGGCAGGCGTCTTGAAGTCCATGTCGTCCTGTGCTGTGTGTGGCGTAGCAGGAGAGTCGTGACCGTAACTTGATACTGATTGCCCAGTGGAGTGCGCGTAGTCTGGTACGTCATCACTTTGGTCCATGAGCGCTTGCTTCATCGACATATGGGCTGACATGGTGTGGTCCATGTTTGGGGCAAAGTTGCTGCTGAAGTTGTTGCCGTTCATGAAGGAGTCCTGAGTAGGTGTTTGAGAGGGTGTAGGCAGATGGTTCTGGAACGACCTTTTGGATATGTCAGCCATGTTCAATGAGTCAGCCAGCGCGGTTTCGTGCGAAGGCGAATATTCAGGGCGAGCAACGTACTGGTAGCCTGATGAAGGTCCGACGGCTTGGTACTGCGAGGCACTTGAGCCTACAGAAGACGATGATGAGGCGCGCTGGTGGCCGCGGTTGCGGTTCTGGTTCTGCGAAGGTGTCTGGAGAGATTGACCTTGCACGTTACCATAGTTGTTCCAGGACTCGAGTCCAGTGTTGGTGTTGTTGGCCGAAAGCATCGGGGGTTGTGCGAAGCCCTGAGGAAGCTGCGGTGTTGGTGTCGACTGCTGAATGCGGATGGCCGGGTTTGCGAAATCGGTATATGCGCTCGTCATGTACGGGTTGGGTGCACTACCAGACGAAGTGCCGTAAATTTGTTGCTGGGACTCGACGTAGTCGTTGAGAAGCTTCTGGTCGTAGAGGTGTTGTGCAGCGAATTGCTGGGGTAGTTGTTGATAGGAGGAATGTGAAGATGGTGGTGACGGTATGGTTGAAAGGTGGTGACGTTGTGTGGGTAGCGCTAACATAATGGTCGGGAGGAAAAGTAAGGGACCAGCGTGGGTGGCAAGTTACTTATACTAGTGGGCTACCGGCCGATGACTCGGGTAGTCTTCGCCGATTTGAGTGAAAGACCACTTGATGAGGTGATCTAGGATAGCAGTCGGTGGAAGACTGTCGAACAAAGCTGTGTTTGCGTCGGCTATGCTCGGATTATCGGAATTAAGAGCCTTCGTGCGTGTCGTATGAAATTGCAAATTGCTGAGCGATAGTTTCAACGGCTTGGGCTGCTGAGAATACGCGGATTCGGTTTCCTTTCATACCTCATCCTATGACGCAACGTTGGAACCCAGGTTGTGTTGCTTTGCAGGGGTATATACGCTAGGGATACGCCAACGCGCAAGAGCGGCGCGATCGACACCACCCTCACACACCCTGCATACGGCCGCCGCGGGCCCTGTCCGACCGAAGGCTGTGCAAACCCCGGTAGACGAGATCCTACCATACAGAGTTTTCCACATGCACTCGGATAGCAGCCGAGATAGCTTCACTCAACGTCCATGAGCTGCTCCCAAAATACCGAGCAATCGCCTGTATGCATCCAGGCGATCTCTGCAGGCATGCACTCCACGTGAAACGGAGCCCTGCGAACCGAACCGTTATTCATCGCTGTGGCCGTCCGCTTAGTCTGTAGTCGACGTGTAGCCTGTAGGCCACTGTGCGACGGACCATCTCCAGGCGTCTGGCTGTGGTGATACGGCCGTGTCTGGTCCAACAGCTGGCCGCTTCTCGCAGGGACTACAACGTTCCGAGACGGGCTGAGCAGCATCGTTTACATGCCGAGCTACTCGACAACGCATAGTGGATTACGAATACTGCTGGATAGTAACAGATGGAGTACGCGAAAGCACCAGCCACACCTCTGGCCAGCGCCTGTATTGGTCACATGTTTGTCCGCGTGACTCACAGACAGTCACTGCCATTTGAGCATTGGCCTCAAGACCACGATATGATAGTGCTTTCAGCTTGTGTCTGTCGGCACGTGAGACCATATGGCCTCGTTTGCAGACAACCGTCAATAGCCCTACCCCATACTCTGTACTATTGATAGCTGGATCTGGTGGCCAAACGGCTCCCGAGGACCACTCTGCTGGCTAGCACAATGCACATCTCTTGATGAGATGCTGAAACTGGAGATCGATCCACGAACCAATAAACTGGGATACGCACATACCAGCTGCAATACTACTAGATCAAACCAGACTACCATCTATTCTGCAGATGGAAGCTACACTTCCGTTTCGGCACTGGCAGCATCCTCTACTCAACAACGGCACTGCCGTGCAACATCCCTACAGGTCGAGTACAGCCAAGATCACACAAGGAAAACTCTTCACCAAAACTCTCCTTGCACAGGTGTGCTGAAAAACGACATATGCAACGTGTTGCAGGCATCCTGTGGAGTTGCATAGTAACCCTAAACCAACGTGGCATCGCATCGAAGGCCCCGAATGGGCAAGATCGGTGGGGAAATACTCGGATATGCAGGGTCTCTTGCGCCACTGTGTGGCAGTGCCAGCCCTACCGTATTCACGGGTAATGTAACTCGTCGCTTGCTCCGAGATCTGGACCCTTATGCATCCATCGAGAGCACTAGCCACATTTCTAAGCCGGTGCGCGACCATCCGAGGCTTCTGTAGCATTCTGAAGCCACATGTCGAATACTTTTCTTTTCTGTGATTCGCATACTGATTAGATGTTGTGTCTTTTCTGTCGCTTTCGTGTTGCGTCCCCCTCCGTCGGACCGAACAAATGCTATTTCTTCGCTTACGATAATAATGACATCATCTCCCCGAAGTTTCCTTAGCATCCTTTCTTCGCATTCCATCCAAAACGACTGCCGTGCAGAACTCCTGCTTTACGCTTCTATTTTTGCGAAGCAATACGTCTCCAATGAATATCCTTTCCCTGACGTCTTAGTCGACGTTCTGCTGGTCATTGAAACTGCCCATCACTTCTCGAAGGTCGCTCAATGCGGTCATGGATCGCCAACGGCTGAGCGGGCACCATCCCTAGCCTTTCTGCCCGCCAATCCGCGAGCGCGGGATGATGAGACCCTGCGTCGGCTTGATTTCGACAAAGTTTCTGCCGGTCCACCTGCTTCCATCGGCAACATGACTGTCGATCATGACGCCTGAGGCACGATAGTCGCGTGTCTTACGTTCTCCACTCACAGCGCAGTTGTGACATACTAAATGCACCGATCGATACACTGTACATCTTCCACTATCGATATTAATGCTGGCTCAAGTATTATATTGTTCCTCTTTTCTTATCAATACTCCATCTGCCGGGATGAGAAATTTTCAACTTCTGCACGCATATGCAGGGCACCTGTCTACCCGATGTTCTGCCGCCCAACGCTTCTTTTGGGTTTGTAGGGCTTGGAAATGTAACAGGGCGTTGACCGATTCCGGTTTTGCTCACCATGGCATTTCAGAACTTGGTTTCCAACGTCATCTGTCATGCACGCAGTTACAGCCGCTCTCCTGACTGTTGCATCACCTCGATAGTTGTTTCTTTGGCCATGAACACATGCAACTCAATTCACTGGATTCTGCGACGCCCAATGCTACGATACGGGGTTCATCCGGTCGTTCGGCCGGTCGAGCTGGTGATCAGCCGAGTCCGATCTCACCACACCATACGCTGACTGCATTCTCCGCATTCTGTTGGTCCTCAACACTCAAAAGCACTTTTACTTCCCTTTTCGTGACCCGGTGGCATCATCTCGGCCGTATTTTGAACGATTCTGCGCCGAGCGTTTAAGCGCGAAGACGCGCGGAGTTGCGCTATCTCCGGGACCCCATACGATTGCAAATTATCCAGCTGTTACTCAGCGCTGACCGAGCACGAATCCTGTCGTTATGCCAGTCGGCTGTTTGTCGTTGCTCCGAAGTAAACCCATACGTGCTGCATACGGGAATCCTATAAATCGTCGGCGTAAAATAGCCGGTGCAAGCAGCTAGTATATATTACGAGCGTCTTGCGAGGCTGATGTTTACAAGTGGTTAGATCGTGATAAAATAGGCAACGGTTTATGTACTGAACACGAGTTCCTATACGAGTGGGTGTTCGCACGCTAAGCCCTCCGTCCGTGAGCTGCCCTTCTCAGATCTTGCTCTCGCTAATCTGTGATCAGTAGTGTGTCTCCACATGGCAACACTGTCAGCTTCGGGGCCGCGTAGGCTTTGGCCACCCTGCATGTCAGCCTCGCAAGCCTCCACGTTGCTTCCATGTAAGCTTTTGGGCCGCAAACTTTTGCCTTTCGGCGAAAACATACCGTGCAACGGTCATCCACGTACACACGTGTACATGAGTTTTAGCGTTGATCTTATCTGGATCTTGGTATTCGTTCTAGTCTTATCAACTCTGCCAAACAGTCTTGGATGTAGAGCGCCTTTTCGTGGACTACTTCGCAGCTTCGAGTGACTCTGCAATATGCTTTCGTTCATTAGGATTACCTTACTGTCCATACAATTTCAATCAGTTCCTTCTCCTCTATCTAGGTAGTCTCATTACCACCTCTCTGAATCTGGAACGACCCAAATGAAACTCTTGTCTCCCCCAAACTGCACATAGATATTGCTTAACTTCAATCTTTTGGAGCAACCCTTTGACGCCCACAAACTTGTTGTCAAGTAGTAGCACTCGTCGAAACATGGAGCTTCACGCATTCAAATGCAGCGAACCACCAAAACATCCAAAACCTACACATAACAGGACCTCAGCCCTCAAAAACGCGCAATATTAAGATCGCAAGAGTTGAAGACGTATGTACAGTGGTTTGTTGGCTTCTATGGGATTTACGGGTCGTTCCGGCTTTTGCGGCTTCTGCGCATTTTGCGGGTTTTGACCTAGGCACGATATAAACCACGAGAATAGAAGCACTCCAAGCAGAACCACTATCATTTACGATTCCATGTATCTCAAAAACACCCAATTACATTCATCTTCCTCTGCTAGCAAGCCCAACTCTTGACCTTTTCTTCTGGCGGCATGGCCCCATTAAGCGAAGTGATAAAGATGCTCGTAGGCCAAGCATTTGGTAGGACCTGGGTTCCGGAAATCAATCTGAAGGGGAAAACAATCGTTGTGACAGGTGCGAATACCGGCCTTGGTCTGGAATGTGCGAAGCACTTGTACGTGGGTTCCCGCATCAAAAAACCATGGTGACTGACTTCAAGGTCTGTAGAGCTCGCAAGAACGCAGCTACCATCATTCTCGCTTGCCGCGACACGAAGAAAGGCCAAGCTGCCGTAGAAACGATCTATCGAGATACCTCTTGCACAGGCCACACCAATATCGAAGTCTGGGAACTAGACCTTGCCAGTTACCAATCTGTACTAGCTTTTGGTGAGCGAGTTCGCACTCAACTCCCCCGTCTCGATGCGTTCATAGCGAATGCTGGCATGGAATTGCAAGAGTTCAGGAAGGCAGAAGATCTCGAGATACACTTGACCGTCAACGTTGTATCAACCTTCCTCGGCGCCATTGCCGTCCTTCCCAAGCTCCAGGAAACAGCCAAGACGCATGATGTGCAGACTTCATTGACATTCTGTGGCTCAATGTATCATATCTTTGGCTCGGATGATGAATTTGACGCTGGCTTACCGGATGACAAAGACATGTTCGAAGAGCTCAGCGACCCTGTGAGGACGGACATCATCTGGCGCTATGCCTTGAGCAAGCTAATGGACCACCTTTGCTTCCATGAACTCATCAAAACGCTCTCGGAAAGTGCGACAGACTATTCCCAGGTGGTAGTGAACCTCATCAACCCAGGGTGGTGTGGCACTGAGCTGTCGCGCGCCAAACCACATCCCTTTGGAGAGCGAGTAGCTTTTGCGTTGATGGGCTGGACTGCTGAGAAAGGGAGTCGCGCCTATGTCCATGCAATAGTGGCGGGCAAGGAAAGTCATGGAAAGTACCTATCGGAGTGTCAAGTCAAGCAAGAGTCGCAGTTTGTACGGAGTGAAAGAGGTCGACACATTCAAGAGAAGGTATGGAAAGACTTGGTGAGCAGATTTGGCAAGATTTCTCCCGAGATTATGAGCTTCATTTGCTAGTATGGGTTTATATTTTATGAGCGTGTATCGCAGCGGAGACATGTAATTAAGGTGGCGAGAAGTTGATGTCTCGGACGAAGTTATCCCACGCCAGCCACGGTATCTCGTTTCCGTCTTCGTTATCGTTGTATTGAGGTCTGACATGATCTTCCAGACCTAAGAAAGGCACATTCAAATCATCTTCGTTCATACCCCAGTTTGAGAGATCAAACAAGTCATTGTTGGAGGTAGAAGAGCAGGTCTGCTCTGTCACAATCGGTACAGTAAAAACCGTCTCTGTTCCGATCGCGAGATTCTTGTTCCCAGCAGTATCTGGAGTCTGTCTCAATCTCTGTACCCGTCGCATTAGCTTCGCGATGGGCTTCCACAGCAGTCCAGACTCTGAATCCGCTACTAGTCGCGCATAATGCCGGAAACTTTGTTTTGCGATAATGTATGATCGGTCAGATGACGGTTCTTGAGGTCGTACCATCAGTTCCGCAAGCAAGACCGCAAGTGCATGCCATTGCACCCAGTTCTTCCAAGCCCAAGGCTGGAGCTCGACCGGAATAGGCTGGAGGTGCTGCTCGAGGACCTCGGTCGCGGATTTCATGATATCGAAGTCATCCCACGGAGGGACAATATTGTGTGGTTGTCTATAGGGTGGTCTTCGAGCCAGGAGTTGCATACTGACGATAATCTTTTGAGCTGACATTCTTCGGAGCATCTCCAGCGGGCTATCATAGCTATGAATATTGGTTCTTTCGCTCAGGATAGACGTCTTAAATTCGTTTAGCAGCTCGACCTTCTTAGTCCACTGTTCCCATCCATTTTGGACGCCATCTGAGATCTCGTACAATCTCCGTTGACATATCATTGCTTCATAGATCATGGCAGTATGCGACATGTCGGTAGGATACTGCAGGGAAGGTTGAAGTACCTTGTCTGTTGGGTGCATATCGTCATCGTTGATGTTTAGTGGAGGTGCTCGGAAGGAGGTAGAAGGCAGGATAGGGATCGTACCGCGATCTAAGGCCGAATGGGTATCAAGGATCCCGATCGCAAAGAATAAGCGCTGACGTAATTGGATATCGAATGGCGAAAAGTCTTTTGGGTCTTCCTCTCCAAGTCTCAGCAATGTAGCAGCACGCACGGCAACCGCAACAAGCGTCCATGTGTAGGCGCCGCTACAGCATGTCCTTAGTCCTACCTAAGCCCTCTCGTCAGCATTTCGCGTATGTAGTAGAAGCAGAAATTCGCGGATATTGACGCACAAGATACACTACGAAAGTTTGTAGTGTAGAGACGTCTGGGCTTTGTAGTAGGTTCGATCGGACAAGCAATTCCTCTACAGCAGAGCGATAGTGTTGAAGCATATCTGATCTTACACCCAAGCCCATCTCTTTTGCTTCACTATCGGTGATAGTGCATAGTGACATGAAATATATAGCGAACTCCAACATACGCGTGGAGAAAGGAGGCGAGAGATCCTGAGGCTGCGTATGACTCGCTCTAATGACTGATAACACCGTTGGCCAGTGAGTCATCTTATATACACTGTCTACTCGATAATGGTATAAATGAAGCAGTGTTTCCCGTACGTCCGGCGAGAGATCATCATAGGGATTGGCATAGCTCTTTGACCATTGAGGAAATAGTATCGCGTTTGTCGAGCATGTGTCTCCGGCAGCCTTGCCTGTGACCTCAACGTCATGTGTATTTGCTTCATCTTCAGCATTGTCCTCTAATGCCTCTCGCAACCCGTGAACTTCGCTGGAGAGGGCATTCCAGAAATCCGGCGCTACGAAGTCAGCGATCTTCTCACTAGCTACACCCACAAGCCCGTCGTTTCTCAAATTGCCAGGAATTGAAACTTGATCTGATGCGATACCCTGACTAACTGTTTGCTTGGACTGCTGTTCTAGGAGGATCTCTATTCGCGCAACGCGTGCCGCAAGGTCCCTATTCGAAGCCAATCCTTTTGCTGTCTTGCCACGGGGTAGACGCGCCCGTTGCACAGCATGGCAACTGAGGCCTGAATTCCGGCAAGCTGAACATGGAGCACCTTTATCGCATTTGATCTTTCGTGACTTGCACTGCTGACACGCCAGACGCGGAGGTGGGTTCATGCTCTCGCCCTAACGATGGACGAATCGATATAGAGAACGCGCGCGAATGCACACTAATGACTAGTCGAGTCAGCATCCTTCACGAACTCGTCTTCGGGTGTGAGTATGTTACGTGTGTTAACGTTGAAGAGTCAAGTGTGCTGGAGCTGACGTTACTTCCCACACTGTTATCGCCAGTTCCACAAGGGTCACAGAGGTGCGCCAGTCATCGCGCCTTGCCGCATTGGGCATAGAGCGAACATGGGATCTCGAACACACCTTCTCCATTCCCATTACAGCTGGAGCCCTTCACTTTACGGATTGCATTCGTCCAAGACGCTCGGAGACTACACGGATAGACGAGTCCAAATACTGAGCTTGCTGCCTGTCTTGCATCTCATACAACCCTAGCCATCCGGGCTACCCCATAGTGCGCCTTCGCCTTCCGCCCTGGCCCACCCGTGGATGGGCCTCAAGCGCGCCGAATGCTAATCCGCTCCAAAATCGAGTACGATGGTAATCTCCCCTGAATATCCCGGATTA
>Ga0265797_10004943_pt1 | contig 19891 bp, 15 predicted proteins | sample P2T30metagenome_FD_192433 | JGI IMG/M metagenome (GOLD analysis project Ga0265797, IMG submission 192433) | Plant litter microbial communities from East Loma Ridge, Irvine, California - P2 T30 | ecosystem: Environmental > Terrestrial > Plant litter > Unclassified | place: USA: California...
CCGCAATGGTTCCTGCGCATCACCGATTACGCCCAGGAACTGCTGGACGGACTGGACGAACTGGATGGCTGGCCGGAATCGGTCAAGACCATGCAGCGCAACTGGATCGGCCGCTCGGAAGGGCTGGAGATCCAGTTCGCCGTACGTGATGCCGAGGGCAACACGCTGGACCCGCTGCGCGTGTTCACCACCCGGCCGGACACGGTGATGGGCGTGACCTTCGTGTCCATCGCCGGCGAACATCCGCTGGCGCTGCATGCGGCCAGGAACAACCCGCAGCTGGCTGACCTGCTGGCCGGGCTGAAGCAGGGCGGGGTGTCCGAAGCGGAACTGGAAACCCAGGAAAAGCGCGGCATGGATACCGGCCTGAAGGCCATCCATCCGGTGACCGGCGAGCAGGTGCCGGTGTGGGTGGCCAACTTCGTGTTGATGGGCTACGGCACCGGCGCGGTGATGGCCGTGCCGGGCCATGACCAGCGCGACAACGAATTCGCCAACAAGTACGGCCTGCCGATCCGCCAGGTCATCGCGCTGAAATCGCTGCGCAAGGACGAAGCCGCGTACGACGCCAGCCGTTGGCAGGACTGGTACAGCGACAAGAGCCGCGAAAGCGAGCTGGTCAATTCGGGCGAGTTCGACGGCCTGGATTTCCAGGGCGCCTTCGAAGCCCTGGCCGAACGCTTCGAGCGCAAGGCCCAGGGCCAGCGCCGCGTGAACTACCGCCTGCGCGACTGGGGTGTCAGCCGCCAGCGTTACTGGGGCTGCCCGATTCCGGTGATCTACTGCGACAAGTGTGGCGCGGTGCCGGTGCCGGAAGAACAGCTGCCGGTGGTGCTGCCGGAAAACGTGGCCTTCTCGGGTACCGGTTCGCCGATCAAGACCGATCCGGAATGGCGCAAGACCACCTGTCCGGACTGCGGCGGCGCGGCCGAGCGCGAGACCGACACCTTCGATACCTTCATGGAGTCGAGCTGGTACTACGCCCGCTACACCTCCCCGGGCGCACGCGATGCGGTGGACAAGCGCGGCAACTACTGGCTGCCGGTGGACCAGTACATCGGTGGCATCGAACACGCGATCCTGCACCTGATGTATTTCCGCTTCTATCACAAGCTGCTGCGTGACGCGCGGATGGTGGACAGCAACGAGCCGGCGCGCAACCTGCTGTGCCAGGGCATGGTGATCGCCGAAACCTACTACCGCGCCAACCCGGACGGGTCCAAGGACTGGATCAACCCGGCCGACGTGGACGTGCAGCGCGACGAGCGTGGCCGCATCACCGGCGCCACCCTGGTGGCCGACGGCCAGCCGGTCGTGGTCGGCGGCACGGAGAAGATGTCCAAGTCCAAGAACAACGGCGTGGACCCGCAGACCATGGTCGGCAAGTACGGCGCCGACACCGTGCGCTTGTTCTCGATGTTCGCCGCACCGCCGGAACAGTCGCTGGAGTGGAACGAAGCCGGCGTGGACGGCATGGCGCGTTTCCTGCGCCGGTTGTGGGCGCAGGTGCACAAGCATGCGGCCGATGGGGCGGCCCCGGCGCTGGACGTGTCCGCGCTGGACGCCGGCCAGAAGACCCTGCGCCGCAAGACCCATGAAACCATCGGCAAGGTCGGCGATGACTATGGCCGCCGCCACAGCTTCAACACCGCCATTGCCGCGGTGATGGAACTGATGAATGCGCTGGCCAAGTTCGATGACGCCACGCCGCAGGGCCGGGCGGTGCGCCACGAAGCCCTGCAGGCGATCGTGCTGATGCTCAACCCGATCACCCCGCATGCCAGCCATGCGCTGTGGCAGGTGCTGGGCCATGGCCAGACGCTGCTGGAAGACCAGGTTTTCCCGCAGGCCGATCCAGGTGCCCTGGTACGCGATGCGCTGACCCTGGCGGTTCAGGTCAACGGCAAGCTGCGCGGCACGATCGAGGTCGCCGCCGACGCGGCGCGCGAGCAGATCGAAGCGCTGGCGGTGGCCGAACCGAACGCGGCCAAGTTCATGGAAGGCCTGACCGTGCGCAAGATCATCATCGTGCCCGGCAAGATCGTGAACATCGTCGTCGGCTGACCCCTGCCGCGCCAACGCGGTGGGTGGCGCCAAGCCCTGGTGGGTGACGCCAAGCTCTGGTGGGTGACGCCAGCTCTGGTGGGTGACGCCAGCTCTGGTGGGTGACGACCGTTGGTCGTCACCGCCCTCCCAGGCCCCGATGATCAACCGTCATTCACGCCTCATCGGGCAGGCTGTATTGCCGCAGCCGCCCGGCTACTACAGACTGTGTCCATGACCCGAATCCTGCTTGCACTTCTCTTCGCCCTCGGCCTGGCCGGTTGCGGCTTCCACATGCGCAACAAGCTGATGCTGCCGGCTGACACGGCAGCAGTGAAGGTGGTCTCCACCGCGCCCTACAGCGAACTGGCCAAGCTGCTGCGACGCAGCCTGCTGGCGTCCGGGGCGACCCTGGCCGATGATGACTCCACCGCGCCGGCCGCACAGCTGCAGGTGCTGTCCGAGCGCTGGGGTGACCTGCCGATCGCCATCGACGCACAGGGTCGTGCGCAGGAGTACAGCCTGCGCTACGCGGTGATCTTCATCTTCCGCCGCGAAGACGGCAGCGAACTGGTGCCGCAGCAGGTGATCGAGCTGTCGCGCGATTACGTGTCCCCGCCGACCGACGCCACCGGTACCACCACCGAGCGCGAGATCCTGGCCGATGAGCTGCGCCGTGAAATGTCGGCCTCGATCATCCGCCGCATCGACAGCGTGGTGCGCAATGAACTGCGCGAAGGCCGCAGCATCTCGGCCCCGGTCGAGGCGGTCGACGGCCAGGTGATTCCGGCAGGCCCGGCGCCGGCCGGCGTCCCGGCCATCAAGACCACCATCCCCACCGCCAAGCCTGTCCCCGAACCGGCCGCCCCGCCGGTGCAGGACTGAGCCGGTACCCGGATGGAACTGCGCCCGGAGCAGTTGGCCAGCGCTGCTGGCGGGCAGCCGCTGGCGCCCGTCTACCTGGTTGCCGGGCCTGAAACCCTGCGCGTGCTGGAAGCGGCCGATGCGGTGCGGGCAAAAGCGCGCGCGGAGGGCATCAGCGAACGCGAAGTATTCGATGCCGATGGGCGCGATTTCGACTGGGGACGGTTGCAGGCGGGCTTCAACGCGCCCAGCCTGTTCAGTGCGCGCCGCCTGATCGAAGTGCGGCTGCCCAACGGCAAGCCGGGCAAGGAAGGCGCCGAAGTCATCAGTGACTTCTGCGCCTCGCCGCCACCGGACGTTGTGCTGTTGATCACCGCCAATGAATGGAGCAAGTCGCACCAGGGCAAGTGGGCCGATGCCGTAGGCCGTGCCGGCGTGATTTCGGTAGCGTGGGCGATCAAGCCGCACGAGCTGCCTGAGTGGATCGAGCGCCGCCTGCGTGGCAAGGGCCTGCGTGCCGATCCACAAGCGGTGCAGCGGCTGGCCGAGCGGGTGGAAGGCAACCTGCTGGCTGCCGCGCAGGAAATCGACAAGCTGGCGCTGCTGGTCGAATCCGGCCAGGTGCTGGACGTGGACAAAATGGACGCGCTGGTCGCTGATGCGGCCCGCTATGACGTGTTCCGGCTGGTGGAGTCGACCTTCTCCGGCCAGCCCACCGCGGTGCTGCGGATGGTGGCCGGGCTGCGCGCCGAAGGCGAGGCGGTGGCCGCCCTTATGCCGATCGTCATCCGGGAACTGCTGGCTGGCGCTGCGTTGGCCCAGGTGCAGGCGCGGGGCGGCAACCTGGCCGCGGAAATGAAATCACGCGGCATCTGGGAGTCCCGCCAGGCGCCGTACAAGCGCGCGCTGCAGCGGCACCCGGAAGCCAAGCGCTGGGAGCGCTTCGTTGCCGAAGCCGGGCTGGTGGATCGCATTGCCAAAGGGCGCGCCGACGGTGACCCGTGGCTGGCGCTGGAACGCCTGCTGGTGGCGGTGTCCGAAGCACGCGCGGTACGCCTGCTGGCGCGCGCCTGAGCGCTGGCCATGGGCCTTCGCATCTATTACGGCGGCACGTTCGACCCGGTGCACAACGGGCATCTTGCCATTGCCCGTGCCGCACGCGATGCCTTGAACCTGCCGATTCGGCTGCTGCCGGCGGCCGACCCGCCGCATCGTCCGGCACCCGGCGCCAGCGCCGAGCAACGTTGCCGGATGCTGCAGCTGGCGCTTGCCGATGAAACCGGATTGCTGTTGGACCGCCACGAACTGGAGCGCGCCGCCCGCCATCCGCAGCGTCCGTCCTACACCGTGGATACCCTGGCCGAACTGCGCCAGGCGTTCGGCCCGGAAACGCCGCTGGCGTGGCTGGTGGGGGCGGACAGCCTGTTGTCGCTCGCCGCCTGGCATCGCTGGCAGGACCTGTTCGGGCTGGCGCATTTCATCGTCGCCGAGCGCCCCGGCAGCCGCTTGCCGCAGGTGGTGGAGGGCGTGCTGGGCCAGGCACTGCACGGCCGCTGGACCGACCAGCCGCAGGACCTTGAGGATGCGGCGGCAGGACATGTGCTGCGCCTGCATCAGCCGCTGCGCAGCGAGTCGGCCAGCGAGGTCCGCGCCCGCATCGCCGCCGGCGGGCCGTGGCAGCCGCTGGTGCCACCGGCGGTGGCGGGTTACATCGCCGAACATCGGCTTTACGGTGTGTGATCCTGGGGCTTGGCAGCTGTCATCCGCCCGTCGTGGTGCAGGTCACCGACGCGGGAACCTCGCCGCCGAAGGTGGCGCGGGTATGCTCGTAAATGGCACGCAGGACGGCCTGTTTGTGATCGGGTTCATTCACTGCCAAGGGTAGGTGGACGCTTCCGCGCGTATCGCACCGCCAGGCAACGCAACCCGGGCAGGGATCCCCTTCAGGACCTACTGGCGCCTGGACGGGCGCTGCAGCGCTACCAAGCGCGATACCCGAGGCGACGACGAAGGTGGCAAGCAGGCTCATGGTGATGCTCCAGTCAATGGAAAGGGCGCGCAACCGGCGCGCCACCATCATCGGCTCGTCCTACCTGGCCCGTTATCAGGCATAGCCGGCGGCGCGGGTCAGGTCAGCGGCCTTTCCGCCTGGGGGCTGAACCCGGTGAATGCCTCCCGCGCCGGTCCCACGTATAATCCCCCCTACGTTTATCGAGTCGACCCGCTTTGAGCAACCAGCCCCAACCCCAGACCATCAAGGTCGAACTGCCCAACCCGCCGCCCTCCGTGGAGCAGCTGTTGGCCTGCGTGACCGACGCCACCGAAGAGCTGAAAGCCAAGGACGTGGTCACCATCGACGTACGCGGCAAGTCCAGCGTCGCCGATTACTTCGTGATCGCCTCGGGGACCTCGTCGCGTCACGTGAAGTCCATCGCCGAGGAAGTGGTCCGCTTCGCCAAGAAGCTGGACATGATGCCGCTGGGCGTTGAAGGCGAGCGCGAAGCCGAATGGGTGCTGGTCGACCTGGGCGATGTCGTGGTCCACGTCATGCTGCCGCGCGTGCGCGAACTGTATGCACTGGAGCGCCTGTGGACGGTGGGTGACCAGCGTCGCCAGCACGAAGAAGAAGAAGGCCAGGACGACGAGGTCTGATCGACCTGCTGCCTGTGCTGTACCCCCGACGGCGCCGATGGCGCCGTTGGACGTTATGAGGATGCCTGATGAAAGCGCGATTGATCGCCACCGGTGAACGCGCCCCCAGCTGGGTGGCGCAGGGCTTTGCCGAATACCAGAAGCGGTTGTCGCACTGGCTGCCGTTCGAGCTGGTGGAGATCGAGCCGGGCCTGCGTGGCAAGGGCCGCGATGCGCGCCGTGCGACCGATGACGAAGGCAAGCGGGTGATCGCCGCGCTGCCGAAGAATGCCTACGTGGTGGCGCTGGACGTGCCCGGCCGACAGCTCAGCTCGGAACAGCTGGCGCAGCGGTTGGAGCACTGGCGCGGGCAGGGCAGGGACCTGGCGTTCCTGATCGGCGGGCCGGAAGGGCATTCGTCGGAGGTGTCGGCGCTGGCGGATGAAAAATGGTCGATCGGCCCATTGACCCTGCCGCACATGCTGGTGCGCCTGGTCGTGGCCGAACAGCTGTATCGCGCTGCGGCGATGTTGGCCAACCACCCCTACCATCGCGCGTGAAGAGTCGTTATACTGGTCGTCTGCCCGAATAGCTCAGCCGGTTAGAGCACTTGACTGTTAATCAGGGGGTCGTTGGTTCGAGTCCAACTTCGGGCGCCATTTTGAAAACCCGCATCGTGAGATGCGGGTTTTTTTTGTGTGGCATGCTGCGCCCATCCTTGGCCGGAGCGTCACGATGGGTGAGATCATCACAGCGGGTATCGTCTTCGTCTGCCTGAGCGCGGCGTCGATCGGCATGATGTACCTGTATCCGCGGCTTTCGGCCCGGCACCGGGATGACGAGACCAATACGGTCCTGCGGTTGGTGGCCAATATCTTCGTGGTGATGACTTCGCTGGTGTTCGGCCTGCTGATCAATTCGTCGAAGAACACCTTCGAAACCATCGATTCTAACGTGCACGGTTTTTCGACCAGCCTGATCATGTTCGACCGCTCGCTGCGGACGTACGGGGTGGAAACCGAGGAGACCCGACGGCGGCTCAGGGAGTACATCGAGACCGCCATCGCCCATCCCGCGCGCAGCGACGATGCCCTCGTCCACCACCACGACCCGGCGGCCAATGCACTGGACCAGGTCGGTGGCGCGCTGGATCGTATCGCGCCAGCGGATCGTTTCCACGAAGGGTTGCTGGCCGATGCGCGACAGCAGTACCAGACCGTCGTGCTGCAACGATGGAGCATCGTCGAACAGTCCGAAGCCAGCGTGCCGCGCCTGATCATCTGGATGCTGATGGCGTGGATGACGCTGATCTATGGAAGTTTCGGCTATCGTGCCCCGCACAACCCGATGGTGGTCGGCATGTTCCTTGTATCGGCCGCTTTGATCGCGACCTCGGTGTACTTCGTGCTGGACATGAGCGTGCCGTTCCATGGGCCGATCCAGGTGTCCGCCGCGCCGTTGCACCGCGCGCTGGCCGAGATCCAGCCCTGAGGTAACCCAGCGCATGTGCCCGCCCTGGTAGCGCCGAGCCGTGCTCGGCGGTAGGCTTCAGCGGCCAGCATCGGCATCAGGAGCAGTCACTCATGGAGAAGCAACAAGCGGCCGCCATCGCAGAAGCCGTGCTCGATTCCCACCTGCAGGCACAGCAGCGCCGTTCCGCCGCATTGACGGCGGCCTCGCGTCAGCGAGCCCGAAATCGAGATATCGCCTGGTTCGGCCTTGCCGGCCTGATCGTGGGCATGCCGCTTGCCTGGCTGCTTGGCGCCGCGCCCAGCCACGGCGCGTTGCTGGGCGTGGGGGCAGGGTGCGTGCTGGGATGCATCGCGCGCGTTCTCGGTTTCAGGCGACGCCGCTGGTCAGCAAGCAGCATCGGCTCCCGGCGACGTCGATGACAGCCCTCGGCAGCCACGAGCGTGTTCGCCGAGCATGGCTCGGCGCTACCGGGGCACGCGCCGATGCACGCAGAAAAAAGCCCGGGCACGAGGCCCGGGCTTGGTCACGTCACACAGCGAAGTGGATCAGTTGAACGTGTACTTCGCGCCCACCGTGAAGTAGCGGCCGATGGCGCCGCTGAAGTGCAGCGGGTTGTAGTTGATGCCGCCGTAAGTGGCCGGATCCAGCGGTGCGGTGCGGTCGAACACGTTGGCCACCGAGCCGAAGATCTCCAGTCCATCCATGGCCTTCCAGTTGGCCGACAGATCAAACGTGGTGAACGAAGCGACCTTGCAGTCGCCCGGGGCCGGGCTGCCATCGGCGCGGAAGTTCAGGCAGTCGTCTTCCTTGGTGCCGCCGGTTTCGGCCAGGTTGTCCATCGAACTGATGTAGTTGACGATGCCGCTGACCGACCAGTCGTGGTAGTTCCAGGTGGCACCGAAGTTGATGCGGTCCTTCGGCGTGCCGATGCAGTTGGTGACATCGCAGTTGCCGTGGGTGCCGGCGTATTCGTGGGTGGTGTCACCCTCGGTACGCTCGAACTTGCTGGTGTGGCTCCACTGCAGGTCCAGACGCAGGTCGCCGGCAGTACCCAGCGGGATGTCCTGGCGGATATCGGTGTCGATACCTTCAACCTTCGACGCGCTGGCATTCACGTAGTTCGTGTTGATGGCCAGGATCGAGCCGGTGCCCGGCACGCCATTGAGCAGGTCGGTATCGCGCAGCACGTTGCCCGATGCGATGGCATCAGCCGTTGAACCCTGTGCGATTTCATTGGTGCGCTTGATACGCCATGCGTCCACTGTGATCGACGTAGTGCGGGTCGGCTGCAGCACGATGCCCAGCGAATAGCTCTTGGACTCTTCGGCTTCCAGCAGCGGGTTGGGGCGGGTGATGATCGCCACCGGCTGCTGGCCGCAATCATCCTGCGTGCCACCCGGGGCCGGCGTGCCACCCGGGCAGCGGACCGGGTCGAGCGCATTGGAGAAGGCGGCCAGGCCACCGTCGCCGTTCTCGGCCGGGTTCGGCGCACGGAAACCTTCGGCGTAGGTGCCGCGCAAAGCGATCCAGTCGATCGGGGTCCACTTGAAGCCGACCTTCGGGGTCACCGAATCATCGCCACTTTCGTATTTGTCATAGCGCGCAGCGGCGGTGAGCTCCAACGATTCCAGCACCGGCGCGGCCAGTTCGGCATAGGCGGCGTAGACGTTCTGGGTACCGTCGTAGGACGAGAAGCCCAGCCCGATGATGTCGCCGGCATCGGTGTACGTCTGCGGCGACAGGCTGTTGGTGGTACGACGCCACTCGGTGCCCAGCGCCAGCCCCAGCGGACCGCCGGCCAGGTCCATCAGCGAGCGGTTCACCTTGAAGTCGAACATGTCCAGACTGCTCTTGGCGGTGGCCTGGATGGTCGGGGAAATGTAGTCGTACAGGCTCTGCGGATTGCCTTCCGAGCCGGCACCGATGTTCCATGTGCCAGCCGGGCAGGCCAGGTCGCCCAGCACGCACTGCACCGCGCTGTAACGCAGGAAGCCGTCACGCTTGTTGACCAGGTTGGTGGACGAATGCAGGTAGCCGGTGTCGTAGCTCCACTCGCCCCAGGTGCCCTTTACCCCGGCCAGGAAGCGGATGAACTCGTTGTCGTTGTTGGTCACGCGCGGGCCGACGTCGAAGGCGTTGTAGCGCACGCGCACCGGTTCGCCGTAGGGGTTGTCGGGATGCCCGACCGCCAGCACGGTGGCGCCGGGGCCACTGTTGGCATTGACCGGGCCACCCGGATAACCCCACGCGCCGGACACGTTGGACGGGGTGTTGTTGAAGGTGGTTTCCTTCTTGGAGTAGCCCATTTCCACATAGGCTTCGGCGCTGTCGTTGAAGGCGAAGGTCGCACGTCCGAACACGTTGACGTATTTCTCTTCCGGGCTCAGGTCACGATAGTCGGCCATGTCCCACAGGCAGCCGCCGCCCGGATCCTGCGGGGCGACACTGGAAAGGCCTGAACAACCGGGCAGTGATTCCAGCAGGCCGGTGGTCGGGTTGAAGATGCTGCCGGTCGGCGAGTTGCCGCCGCCGCTGCCGTTGCCGGTGATCGCCCCGCCGAGGAACTGGCTGCCGCCGGCGCTGTAGCCCCAGCGACGCAGGTCACCGGTGCCGATCCAGTCTCGGTTGCGACGGTCGCTGACGCGGATGCCATCGGACTTGCCGACGTCGATGCTGGCGAAGGCATTCCAGCCATCTTCGGACAGATTGCCGGTACCGGCGGTGAGGGTTGCCTTGCGCGCATCGCCGTCGCTGTCGCCGGACAAGCCATAGGAGCCGCGCAGGATCACGCCTTCGAAGTCACTGCGCAGGATGATGTTCACCACGCCGGCGATGGCATCCGAGCCGTAGGTCGCCGACGCACCGTCCTTCAGGACTTCCACGCGCTCCACGGCATCCAGCGGGATGGTGCTGAGATCGGTGAAGACCTTCTGTCCGTCATCGGCCAGGCCATAGGTGGCCATGCGCCGTCCGTTCAACAGCACCAGGGTGGAACCGGCGCCCAGGCCGCGCAGCGAAATGCCGGCGCCGCCGCCGGCGAAGCCGTTGCCGAAGGTCTTGGGGATGGAGCCGGAGCCGTCCGAAGTCAGGGTCTGCAGGTATTCGGCGACCGTGGTCTTGCCGGTACGGTCGATCTCCTGGCGGGTGACCACCTGCACCGGTGAAGGGGTTTCGGTATTGGTGCGCGGGATGTTGGAGCCGGTGACGGTGATCCGGTCCAGGTTGGTGGCGGGGTCCTGCGCGAAGGCCGTGGTGGATCCGGCGGCCGCGATCAGCAGCGCGCTGCCAGCAAGGATGTGGGTGATGGACGTGGCAAGCGACGTGCGGCGGCTGGCACGTGGAAGGGTCGGGTATTTCACAGCTCTCTCCTGACTGGGAATACGTAGTGGCGTGTCCTACCGCAGGCCCCCTTGCCCCGCGATGTCGCCAATCTAGGTTTCTTTCAGGTGACGCAAGAGTGAAATTTTGCTTAATCGGGACCGCTTTGTGACGTCGGTCAGGGAGCTGGACAGGGGGTGATATCCGTCACCCCCTGTCGCGCCTTACTCTGGCAAGGAGAACTCGATCGGCACCAGGCCCACCGAGGACATGGCCACGCCGTCCTGCACGGACGGTTCGAAACGCCACTGGCGCAGTACCTGCTGGCGCGCAGCAAGGTCCAGCGCACGCGAACCGCTGCTGCGTTCGATGGAGACCGCTGTGGGGCGGCCCTCGGCACTGACTTCCACCCGCAGCAGGACGGTGCCCTGCTCACGACCCCGCAGGGCCGCGATCGGGTACGTCGGCGGCGGGGCGGAGCGGTACCGCAGCTGTGCGCCAGGGCCGCTGCGGGTGGGCGTAGCGGTCTGCAGGGGCACGTTCGGAACGGGGGCGGGCTGCGGTTCGGCGGCGGGCACGGCGTAGGCCGGGACCTGCTCGGTGACGGTGGTGGGGGTCGGCAGGGGCGTGGGCCGGAGTTTCACCACGGTCTGCGGCGGTGCGACCTGCTGGACGACTTCCGGCGGAACCGGCGTGGGCGGCAGTGGCTTGTCCGGGGTGATCCAGCGGATCTGCGGGGCCTCACGTGGCAGGGGCGCGGCCACGTAGGCGGCCGGGATCACCAGCAGCATGAAGGCCAGTACGTGCAGCGCGATCGCGGTGCTCCATGCGGCGATGCGGGCGGGGTCGAAGCGGAGCGGGACTACCGGGTACGTACGAACCATGGTTCACCTCCATGCAAGCCAGCAGGGGGACGTCATCGGGGCCGGTGGATGCCGGCGGACCAGCAATAGCGCGGCCAGCGCGGCGTGCCCAGCGGGGCACGCGCGGTCGTTTGGTTACGAGTCAGGTAAGGGCGGTGGCGCTACGTAGTGACGACCTTGGTCGTCACCTACAAGTTGGCACCCGGGCGGAGGTGACGACCAACGGTCGTCACCCACCAAGGGCGGTCGTCACCCACCAAGGGCGGTCGGCACTCACCTGCGAAGGCCTCAGCGGCCGAGTTCGAACACCACGTCCAGGTTCACCGACACGGTGGTTTCACCGGCGGCCACCGGGGTGCTGGCCATGTCGGCAGCCATCGGCGCGGCGGCCGCGCGCATCATCACCGGGCGGAAGCCGCCGCCGCTGCTTTCGGAAATGCTGACGATGCGGCGCACCTGCAGGCCCAGCGACTTGGCGTAGGTCTGCGCACGGGCCTGGGCCTTCTTCAGTGCGGCCAGGCGGGCTTCGTCATACACCGGTTCCGGCTGGTCGATCTCGAAGCTGGGGCCGTTGATCTGGTTGGCGCCCTGTGCGGCCAGCGCGTCCAGCACCTTGCCCAGCTTGGCGATGTCACGCACCTTCAGGCTGACCGTGTTGCTGGCCTGGTAGCCGGTGATCTTCGGTGCCTCGTTGTCAGCGTAGCGATACTGCGGGCTCAGGTTCACTCCGCTGGTCTGCACGTCGCGCTCGGCGATGCCGGCGGCCTTGATCGCGGCCAGCACGGTGTCCATCTTCTGCGCGTTCTCGCGCATCGCGGTGTTGCCGTCCACGGCCTGGGTAACCACGCCGGCGGAGAGCGTGGCGATGTCCGGCACGCGGCTGGCTTCGGCGTTGGCCGATACGTTCAGCAGGGTGCCTTCCACCGGGGCGATGGGAGGGGCCGGTACGGCGGCTTGAGCGGTCACGGAAGCTCCCAGGGCGAGGGACAGGGCGAGCAGCAGGGGCGAGAGGACAGGGCGACGCATGGAGATCTCCTTGAAGGCCATCGAGGTTGCTGGCGAAGGGATGAACGCGTTGTGAGCCGGAACGGGGTTGCGCATGGCCGCGGCACGTTGCCTGCGATTCAGGCCCTGCGCGCAGGGTATGCTGTGTCGATGCTCTATCTTGCCTCCCGCTCGCCCCGCCGCAGTGAATTGCTTGCCCGCCTTGGCCGTCCGTTCCAGACCCTGGACCTGGACGTGGCCGAAGTGCGCGCGGCTGGCGAAACGCCGCGCGACTACGTGCAGCGGGTAGCCGCCGACAAGGCCCGCGCAGGACTGGCCCACGTGCTGGCCGCCGATCCCGCAGCGGTGGTGGTCGGCTCGGATACCGAAGTGGTGCTGGGTGAGCGCGTGTTCGGCAAACCGGCCGATGCCGAGGATGCCGCCGCCATGCTGGCCGCGCTGTCCGGCCGCACCCACCAGGTGATGACCGCCGTGGTGCTGGCTTCTGCCGGCGGCCTGTCGGTGGACCTGGTGGTGTCCGAGGTCACCTTCGCCGCGCTGGAGCAGGCCCACATCGCCGCTTACGTGGCCACCGGCGAGCCGTTCGGCAAGGCCGGTGCGTATGCCATCCAGGGAGAAGCAGAGCGCTTCATCACCCATCTGGCCGGGAGCTATTCCGGCGTGATGGGATTGCCGCTGTACCAGACCGACCGGCTGCTGGCCGGCGCCGGCTTGCCTTCCTACCCTGTTGCCGCCACGGAGGCTGCCGTACATGTCTGAAGAAATACTGGTCAACGTAACCCCCCGCGAAACCCGGGTGGCGGTGATCGAGAACGGCATGCTGCAGGAGCTGCACATCGAACGTGGCTGGCGGCGCGGCGTGGTCGGCAACATCTACAAGGGAAAGGTGCAGCGGGTGATGCCCGGCATGCAGGCCGCGTTCGTTGAAGTGGGCCTGGAGCGCGCCGCGTTCCTGCACGCCAACGACGTGGTGCGGCCGGCCCCGGTGGCCAGCCCGGACACCGATGGCACCACCCTGCCGCCGCCCTCCAGCGTGCCCATCGTGGAGCTGCTGCGCGACGGCCAGGACATCGTGGTGCAGGTGGTCAAGGACCCGATCGGGACCAAGGGCGCACGCCTCACCACCCAGATCAGCATCCCCTCGCGTTACATGGTGCTGCTGCCGCAGTCCAAGGTGGTCGGCGTTTCGGCGCGCATCGAAGACGAAGGCGAGCGCGCAAGGCTGAAGGCGCTGGTGACCGAACTGTCAGCCCAGCACGGCGGCTACGGTTACATCGTGCGCACCAACGCCGAAGGCCAGCCGGCCGAAGCGATTGCCGAAGACGTGGCCTACCTGTCGCGGGTATGGAACGTGGTCGAGCGGCGCGGCCGCGAGGCCGCTTCGTGCAGCGTGATCTATGAAGACCTCAGCCTGCCGCTGCGTTCGGTGCGCGACCTGATCCGCAAGGACGTGGACAAGGTGAAGGTCGATTCCAAGGAAACCTTCGTGCAGCTGCAGGCCTTCGTGGCCAAGTACATGCCGGTGCTGGCCGAGAAGCTGGAGCTGTACGCCGGTGACCGCCCGATCTTCGACATGTTCGGGGTGGAGGACGAGATCGGCCGTGCGCTGGACAAGCAGGTGCCGCTGAAATCCGGCGGCTACCTGGTGATCGACCAGACCGAAGCGATGACCACCATCGACGTCAACACCGGTTCGTTCGTCGGCCAGCGCAACCTGGAAGAAACCGTCTACCGCACGAATCTGGAAGCGGCGCAGGCCGTTGCCAGGCAGCTGCGCCTGCGCAATCTGGGCGGCATCATCATCATCGATTTCATCGACATGGTGGACGCCGAGCACCGTCGCCAGGTGCTGCGCACGCTGGAAAAAGCACTGGCCCGCGACCATGCCAAGACCACCGTGTACGACTTCTCGCCGCTGGGCCTGGTGGAGATGACGCGCAAGCGCACCGTGGAGAGCCTGGAGCGCCAGCTGTCGGAAACCTGCCCGCAATGCAGTGGCCGTGGCAGCATCAAGACCACCGAAACGGTCACCTACGAAATCTTCCGCGAGATCACCCGTGCGGTGCGCCAGTTCGAAGCGGCGCGCCTGCTGGTGATCGCCTCCTCGAAGGTGGTGGCCCGCATCACCGACGAGGAATCGACCGCCGTTGCCGAGCTGGAAGAATTCCTCGGCAAGAGCATCCGCTTCCAGGCGGACGACCAGTACCTGCAGGAACAATTCGATGTGGTCCTGCTCTGATCTTTACCGGCCGGTTGCCGGCCAGGGCCGATGAGCGCGCCGCCGCGCCTGCGACTGCGAAGGATCCGCCGTCTTGCCCTGTACGCGTCCGCCATCACCCTGGTGGCGGTGGCGTTGCTGGTGGGTACCTTCAGCCAGCTGCTTCCGCTGGCTGAGCGGAACCCGGAACAGATTGCCGCATGGTTGACCGCACGTGCCGGCCAGCCGGTGCGCTTTGATGACCTGAAAGCGCAGTGGACCCGCCGTGGCCCACTCCTGCAACTCGATGGCCTGCGCATCGGGGCCGGCGATGGCCTGCGCGTGGGCCAGGCCGAAGTGCAGGTGGCGATGTACGCCGGCCTGCTGCCAGGGCGCTCGTTGACCGAACTGCGCCTGCGCGGACTGGCACTCACTCTGCAGCGAGCCGACGACGGGCGCTGGAGCGTGCGCGGCCTGCCGGGCCGGCCGGGTAGCGATCCGCTGGAGGCGCTGCGGCGCCTTGGTGAACTGCAGGTCGAACGCGGTCGCTTGACCGTGGAGGCGCCTTCGCTGGGGCTGCAGGCGACCCTGCCGCGGCTGGACGTGCGGCTGCGGGTCAACGGTGACCGCCTGCGCGTGGGGGTGCGGGCGTGGGCCAGGGAAGACGCGCTGCCGCTGTCGGCGGTGCTGGACGTGGACCGCCGCCAGGGTAACGGCGAGGCCTGGCTGGGCGGGGATCCGGTGGACCTGCAGGCGTGGTCGTCGCTGTTGTCCGGTGCCGGCGTGCAGGTGCTGCAGGGCCGCGGTGAACTCAATGCCTGGGTGGCCCTGCGTGACTTCCGCCCGGTGATGGTCACCACCGATTCCGACCTGACCGCGCTGCACCTGGCCGGCGCGCCCACGGCCCATGTGGCGCGGCCGACGCTGGACGTGGAGCGCCTGCAGATGCGCGCGCGCTGGCGTTACAGCGAAGGTGGCTGGCGCGCACAGGCGCCGTTGCTACGGGTGCGTGCCGACGGCCGCGAACAGGTGCTTGATGGCCTGCTGGTCGGTGCCGGGCAGCACATGGCGCTGGTCGCCGACAACGTGGATGGCAACGTGCTGCTGCGCGGACTGGCACTGACCGATCGGGTCGACGCCGGGCTGCGCGACTGGCTGTACCGCGCCCACCCGCAGGTGCGCGTGCGTTCGCTGCAGGCCCGCGGCGAACGCAACGGTGCGCTGTGGGTGCAGGGTGATCTGGAAACACTGGCGTTTTCCAGCGTGGACGGCGGGCCGGGACTGGCCGGCGTAGGCGGCCGCTTCCAGGGCGACGCCGAGGGTTTTTCGCTGCAGCTGCAGCCGCAGCAGCAACTGCAGTTCGACTGGCCGAAGGGCTTCGGCGTGCGTCACGACGTGCGCCTGGCCGGTGAAGTGGTGGGCTGGCACGACGAAGCCGGTGGCTGGCGCATCGGCACTCCGGCGCTGCGCGTGCAGGGCACCGATTACGCCGCCGACGTGCGCGGCGGGTTGTGGTTCCAGGGCGACGGTACGCGGCCGTGGATGCAGCTGGCGGCGAAGATCGACGATGTGCCGATGACCGCCGCCAAGCGCTTCTGGATCCGTTCGAAGATGAGCGCAAACGCGCGCGATTGGCTGGATACCGCGCTGCAGTCCGGCCGCGTGCGCAACGGCATCGGGCTGGTCACCGGTGACCTGGACGACTGGCCGTTCGACCGCAACAACGGCCGCTTCGAGGCCACCGGCCATATCGAGGACGGCACCATCCGCTTCCAGAAGACCTGGCCGGACATGACCCGGGTGGATGCGGACATCGCCTTCATCGGCCCGGGCTTTTCGCTCAAGGGCCGCGGCGACCTGGCCGGGGTCAACGTGGATGCGATGGAAGCGGGGATCGAGGACTTCGGCCAGACTCCGCTGTACGTGCGCGCGCAGAGCCGCAGCGAAGCCAGCCGGTTGTTGGCCGTGCTGCGGCGCAGTCCGCTGCACGGCCAATACGGCGACACCCTGGATGCGCTCAGCGCCAGCGGCCCGGCGAATGTGGATTTCGACCTGCTGCAGCCGCTGCATCCCGGCCAGCCCGGGCACCTGCAGGGCAGCGTGGCGCTGGATGGCGTGAAGCTGTCCGACAAGCGCTATGCACTGGATTTCGAGGACGTGCGCGGCAGCGCCAGGTACGCCGGTGGCGGCTTCGGGGCCGACAACCTCAGCGTGCGCCACCTTGGCGCGCCGGGCACGTTGAGCCTGCGCGCCGGTGGCTTCGTGCGTGATCCGCAGCTGGCCTTCGAATCGGAACTGGTCGCCAACCTGGACGCCGGCACGCTGCTGGACCGCGCTCCGGAAATGGCCTGGCTGAAGCCTTACATCGAAGGCCGTTCGGACTGGAAGATCGGCGTGGACATGCCCAAGGCGGTGGCTGCGAGCGCGGCAGCCGGCGGCCAGGCAGCGCCGACCCCGCCGGCACGCCTGCACCTGCAGTCCGCCCTGGTGGGCACCACGCTGAGCCTGCCGGCGCCGCTGGACAAGCCAGCCGCCGAGGCGCTGGATACCCGCGTGGCGGCGCAGCTGCCGATGGGCGATGGCCGCATCGACGTGGCCTTCGGCGAGCGCCTGGCACTGGCCGCGCGCACGCACCAGGGCCAGACCGGCGTGCAGGTCACGCTGGGCAGTGCCCGGGTGGACCGCGATCCGCCGGCCAGCGGACTGGCGGTCAATGGCCGAAGCGGCTCGCTGGATGCGCTCGAATGGATATCCCTGGCGCGTGGTTCGGCCGGCGATGGCAAGGACGACGGCACGCCCAGCGACCCGATGCCGCTGCGTTCGGTGGATGTGCAGGTGGCACAGCTGCTGCTGATCGGCGGGGTGTTCGAACAGACCCGCCTGCAGCTGCGGCCGACCGCCCAGCACCTGGACGTGCGTCTGGACGGCCCCTCGCTGGCCGGCCAGCTGCAGGTTCCCAACGCCAGCGGCGGCACCATCAGCGGCGCCCTGCAGCGCGTGCACTGGAAGTCTCTGCCGGGCCCGGCGCAGCCGCGTCCGCGCGATGGCGCGCCGATCGTGATGCCCGATGGTGAAGTGATGGCGGCGCGCGTCCAGGCCAGCGCCAACGACACCGATCCAGCCGCCATTCCGCCGCTGTCGCTGGACATCGCCGACCTGCAGTTCGGCAAGATCAACCTCGGCCAGGCGGTGGTGCGCACCCAGCCCATTGCCAACGGCCTGCGCGTGCAGCAACTGGATTTCCGTTCGCCGAAACAGGCCATCGATGTCCGTGGCAGCTGGTTGGGCAAGGGGCCTGCCGCACGCACCGAGCTCACCGCGCAGGTGCGCAGCGAAGACCTCGGCGACCTGCTGCGCGACCTGGATTACGGTGGCCAGCTGCGTGGCGGGCAGGGCAGCATCGACCTGCAGGCCGGCTGGGCCGGTGGGCCGTCGGATTTCCAGCTGGGCAACCTGCAGGGCAGCATGAAGGTCGATGCACGCAACGGCCAGCTGCTGGAACTGGAGCCCGGTGCGGGGCGCGTGCTGGGCCTGCTGAGCATCACCCAGCTGCCGCGCCGGCTGATGCTGGACTTCCGCGACTTCTTCTCCAAGGGCTTTGCGTTCAACCAGATCGCCGGCACGCTGGCCTTCGCCGATGGATCGGCCACCACCGACAAGGTGATGATCGAAGGTCCAGCCGCCAACATCCGTATCCGCGGCCGTACCGACCTGCGCGCGCAGCAGTTCGACCAGACCATCGACGTCAATCCGCGCTCGGGCAACCTGCTGACCGTGGTCGGCGCAGTGGCCGGCGGCCCGGTGGGCGCCGCGCTCGGCGCGGCCACCAATGCGGTACTGTCCAAGCCGCTGGGCGAAATCGGGGCCAAGACCTACCGCGTCACCGGCCCCTGGAAAGACCCGAAAGTGGAGGTGGTGGAGCGCGATGCGTCCGTGCCGCCGCCGCCCAAGCCGACCGCGCGCTGAGCGCTCGGCACTCCCCTCTGCGTGACGCGGCTTGCCATGGCCGCGTTCTGCCCCCAGATTGAAGCTCATGACCGATAACGCCCTTACCCTCGCGACCGACCGCCTGCTGCAGCCCGCTGGGCTGGATGCAGGCACCCTGGAAAACACCTTCGGCCACCTGCTGGGCCCGGGCATCGACTTCGGTGACCTGTACTTCCAGCACGCCCGCCGCGAAAGCTGGAGCGTGGAAGATGGCATCGTCAAGGACGGTGCGCATTCCATTGAACAGGGCGTCGGCGTGCGCGCGATTTCCGGTGAGAAGACCGGCTTCGCCTACTCCGATGACATCCACCGCGACGCGCTGTCCAACGCGGCGCACTCGGCCCGCGCGATTTCGCGCGAGGGTGGGGCACAGACCGGCAAGTCCCTGCTGCGCGGTGATGCGCGCGCGCTGTACCCGGCGCTGGATCCGGTGGACAGCATGGGCAACGAAGCCAAGGTGGAAGTGCTCAAGCGCCTGGATGCCTACCTGCGTGCCGCCGACCCGCGCGTGAAGCAGGTGATGGTGAGCCTGTCCGGCGGCGTGGACACCATCCTGATCGCACGCAGCGACGGCGTGCTGGGCGCGGACATCCGCCCGCTGGTGCGCTTGAACGTGCAGGTGATCGTGGAGCAGAACGGCCGTCGCGAATCCGGTTATTCCGGTGGCGGTGGTCGCTATGACTACACCGAACTGTTTGCCAGTGGCCGTCCGGAAGCCTTCGCCCGCGAAGCGCTGCGGCAGGCCCTGGTGAACCTGGACGCGGTACCCGCACCGGCCGGCGTGATGCCGGTGGTGCTCGGCCCGGGCTGGCCCGGCGTGCTGCTGCACGAAGCGGTCGGCCATGGCCTGGAAGGCGACTTCAACCGCAAGGGTACCAGCGTGTATGCCGGTCGCCTGGGCGAGCGGGTGGCCTCGCCGGGGGTGACCATCGTCGATGACGGCACGCTGGAAGGCCTGCGCGGTTCGCTCAACATCGATGACGAAGGCCAGCGCACCCAGTGCACCACGCTGATCGAAGACGGCATCCTGGTCGGCTACATGCAGGATTCACTCAACGCGCGCCTGATGGGCATGGCACCGACCGGCAACGGCCGCCGCGAATCGTTCGCGCACCTGACCATGCCGCGCATGACCAATACCTACATGCGTGCCGGGCAGCATGACCCGGAAGAGATGATCCGCTCGGTCAAGAAGGGCCTGTACGCGGTGAACTTCGGCGGCGGCCAGGTCGATATAACCAGCGGCAAATACGTGTTTTCGGCCACCGAGGCCTACCTGATCGAAGACGGTCGCATCACCGCGCCGGTGAAGGGCGCCACGATCATCGGCAACGGCCCGGAGACCATGCAGAAGGTGCGCATGATCGGCAACGACCTGGCGCTGGACCAGGGCGTCGGCATCTGCGGCAAGGACGGCCAGAGCGTACCGGTCGGCGTGGGCCAGCCGTCGCTGCTGATCGATGGACTCACCGTGGGTGGCACCCAGGCGTGATGCCAGCGGTGCCCCTGC
>Ga0265797_10004945_pt1 | contig 19888 bp, 18 predicted proteins | sample P2T30metagenome_FD_192433 | JGI IMG/M metagenome (GOLD analysis project Ga0265797, IMG submission 192433) | Plant litter microbial communities from East Loma Ridge, Irvine, California - P2 T30 | ecosystem: Environmental > Terrestrial > Plant litter > Unclassified | place: USA: California...
GCCTCCCCGCGGCCGAGCTTGGCGTCGAGGCGGCGGAGGAACGCCCACTCGCAGGCCGACCACGTGCTCAGGTCACTCGGGCTGAGCAGCACGTGCCCGTCGACGCCGATCTGCATGCGCTCCCCCTTGCTCTCCGGTGCGCTGAAAGCCTAGGGGTGGGCGCCGACACCGAACGAGAACGGGTCGGACTCCTTCTCAGGAGTCCGACCCGTTGCGCTGTGTACTCGAGCTACCAGCAGATGTAGAGGCTGATCGAGGAGAGCAAGATGTGGCTGCCGTCCTCAGGAGTGTCGGCCTCGATGGCCTGCAGATCGTGGGTGTTCATGATCGGTCATCCTTTCGTTGTTGGTCGAATCCGGCGAACGTACACACGTCTCGTTTGACATGTCAATACTCCAATGCCACGATCTCGGCATGGGACTTGGGTGGGCACGGCTGGGCGGCGACTGGACGGGGTGGCGGACGGCGAGCGACCTCGATTGGACTCACATTCAACAGCCGGCCGGGGCACCGCCCGACCAGGGCTGGAAGATCCACTTGTCGGCTCGCCTGCAGGATGCCGAGCGGGTTCGATCGCTGGCTGCCGAGTTCTGCAGGACCGCGGGATGGTCGTTCAAGCACCTGACGGACAGGACGGTCCTCGAACGAGCCAACGCGAAGGATGCGCCTCGCACGAGCAGTGGAAAGTTCGTGACGGTCTACCCTCCGGGGTCCGCGGTCGACGAAGCGCTGCTCGACCACTTGACTGCGATCTTCGGTGGCTGCCGCGGACCACGGATCCTCGGCGACCTCCAGTGGCGAAAGTCCGTGGTCCACGTCCGCTACGGAGCGTTCCGTTCGCTCTCCGACTGGGACGGCAAGCCTGCCATCCGAGATCCGAGCGGTGCCCTCGTGCCGGACCGCCGAGGGGTCGTGTTCGACCCGCCCGACTGGGTCGGGCGGCCGAACTGGGTCGCGGCCGAACGGCTTCGATCAGCTGGAGCCGACGAGCCGCTCTCGCGGATGCGCGTCTCCGGCGCGTACTCGTTCTCCAACGCTGGCGGCGTGTACCGAGCGTTGCACGATGCGCACGGCGAAGTGGTCCTCAAGGAAGGACGCGAGTACGTCGGAGAACAAGCCGGCCGCGACGCTGCTGGTCGCGTCGAAGACGAGTACGCGGCCCTTCGCCACCTGGACGGTTCAGGGGTGGCACCGCGGGCCTACGCGACGTTCAGCTCCGGAGGTTCGGCGTTCATGATGAGCGAACGGGTGCCGGGCACACCGTTCAACCGTGCAGTCATGTCGCAGAACCCGCTCACCGCCGCCGAGGCTGACCGCACGGCGCTCGACGAACACGCAGCGAGCGTCCACCACGTCGTGCGGGCGATCGAGCGCGAAGTCGAGCGGTTGCACGCGCTCGGAGCCGTCCACGGCGACATCTCGCCGAGGAACGTGCTCGTGGAGTCTCCGACAGCCGCGCGGCTGATCGATTTCGAGTCGTGCACGTTCGGCGACCAACCCGCGACGATCGGGCCAGCGACGCCGGGTTTCAGCGCACCGAACGCGGTCCGTGGGCCAGACCGCGATCTGTTCGCGATCGCATGCCTGCACCTCGCCGCCCTCGTTCCCCTCACGACGCTCTTCCCACTGGACCCCGGGAAGATCGATGAAGTACTCGCCGCGGCCCGGCTCTGGTTCCCGACCGCGCCGGTGGATGCGCTGCGTGTCGTCTTCGGTCGATGCGTTGCCCTGCCGGACGGGAACACTGTTCGTACGACGCCACCCGGTGTTGCCGAGCTCCGTGACGCGATCAGATCGCGGAGGGAAGCGCCCGGGTCGGCGCACCGGTCCGGCCTCGAGCGTGGAGCGGACGGCGTCACGCTCGCACTGCAACGGTCCGAGCCCGACACGAGGACTTCCCCGAGCCCGCCCGCGAGCCAGGCGTCCTCAGGCGCGGGCCTGTTCTCCGGCCGGGCTTCTGCGGTACTCCTGGGCAGGACAACGCCGGCGTTCCTCGCCCGGCTGCGGGACGAGGTCCTCGGCATGCTGCGCGTCGATCTCGAGGACGGGCTCGCGGGGATCGGCCTCGCGCTCCTCAGCGCACCGACACGGGCCGTCCACCGGGAGACCATCGACGTGATCGCCCGGCGGCTCACCGACTTCAGCCACGATCAGGACCGGACGGAGCAGCTGCCAGCAGGGCTGCTCAACGGCCCATCCGGCATTGCCCTGTTCCTGGCGTCACACGGACGGCTGCACGACGATGCGGCGGCCGTCGAGGCCTCCCGACGCCTGCTGCAGATCGACGTGCGCCGCCTCGAGCACCGACACGGGTGGGGCCTGCAACTCCGCCACAGCGGCCGGCTCGTGCCGTTCCTCGGCTCCGGCTCCGCCGGCGTCGGGACGGCACTCGTGCAGGTGTTCCGCGCGACGTCCGACCAGGACCTCCTGCGGTTACTCCACGGCGTGGCCGATGCAGCGTCGCCGGAGTTCACCGCGCATTCGGGTCTGCTCGACGGACGCGCCGGACTGGTCCACTTCCTTGTCGACGTCGGCGAGCTCGGGATCGCACCGTACGATCCCGAGTCCATCGCCGCGCGCTTGGACGAGCACCGTCGGCGTCTCGCGTTGCACCGCCTCCAGACTCCTGAGGGGGTCGCCTACCCGGACCAGCATCTTCGAGCAGTCGACGACGGTTGGGGACATGGTGGAGCAGGCGTCCTCACCGCCTTGGCCGCGATCGAGGACTTCGAACGTGGGCGCGACGTGCAGCACGATGTTCCGTCGTTCCTCCGCGGCGGGCACCGATGATCGCGCTCTCCGTCCTCGGGGTCTCGTCGCGCTCGATCCGTCCAGACGGCCGCAGGATCATCAGCGACGTGAGCTTCCGCGCCGAGCCCGGCAGCCTGACCGCCATCGTGGGACCGTCCGGGGCCGGCAAGTCGACCCTGCTCGACCTGATGACGGGGATCGAGGTGCCGGCGACCGGCTCGGTCCTGCTCGGCAACACACGCATGCACCCTGCCACGGACTCTGCCAGAGCACGGTTGCGAGCGTGGATGTTCGCCGCAGCACGACAAGGTGACGATCTCATCGATGCGCTGTCGGCCGACGACAACGTCCTGCTCGGTCAACGTCTCGCCCGCAAGATCGACCGATCGTTCGCGGAACGCGTGTGCGCGGCGCTCAACCTCGACCGTGACGTTCGTCGAACGCCGGTACAGCACCTGTCGGGCGGGCAGCGGCGGCGAGTCGCCCTCGCGCGCGCCTGCGCGGCCGGTACGGCAATGCTGGCCTGCGACGAGCCGACCACGGCACTGGACGACTCGAACGCCGGGCTCGTCCGTGGAGTCCTCCGGAGCGCGGCGAGCTCGGGCAGGACAGTGGTCGTCGTCACCCACGACCCGCAGCTGGCGGTGGATGCCGACCGGATCGTTCAGCTGGTCGACGGCCGGACGACTGCGCTGCTCGATCGTCCGACCGAACAGCAGGTCCGCCGCCTCATGACGGTGCCCTCGTGATCGCTGTCCTCGCACTGGCTCGCACGGTCCACAGTGATCCTCGGCCGGCGCTCGGATTCGTGGTCACGGTGGTCGTCGCCGCGCTCGGACTCGACGTGGTTGTCGGAGGCGGGCTCGACATCGCGGGCGCCCACCCGGACACCGCTCGAGCACTCGAAGCGGTCATGCAGCTCACGTCGGTCAGCGCGTTGGTCGCGTCGTTCGTGTCGGCACGAGGACTCGCGATCTCGCTGCTGCCGGAGACGCGCTCCCTCCGAGCACTCGGCGTGAGCTGGACGACGTCCTGGGCGTTCGGAGCGATGGTCGTCTCCTCCGCAGCGGTCGTCGCCGTGCTCTTCGGGGTCATGGTCGGACAACGGCTCCGGACCAGCTGGGTCGGAGGTCTCACGGAGGTCCTCGGTATGACGGCTCCACGTTCAGGCGGCATCCCGAGCGGTGTGACCACGTGTCTGCTCGCCGTCGTCTGTGCAGCGGGTTGGTGGAGTGGGCTCCGAGCTGGCCGGTTCGCCGTCGTCCGGTCCGGTCGCGTCTGGAGGGCGGTGAGTGCGTTCGCGGTGGCAGCGTTGTTCGTGGTGCCCTCGGTGCTCGCGGTTGCGTTCGCGCCAGTCCTGATGAGCATGGTCAGCGGCGCCGGGGACGAGACAGCTGCCAGCCGTCTGACCGTGCTCGACTCGTCGGACGGACCGCTCATCGTGATGTCCGCCGCCGGGTTCGGGTTCGTCGGGGCGGCGGCTGTCATCGCTTCGGACGCGTCCCGGACCATGCTCGGCGTCGCCGCTCACCTCCTGCGTTGCGGCCCGGTGGCACCGTTCGTCGGCCTCTGCTTGGCCCGGGCGCGCATCGGTTCGTTCGGCGCGCTCACGACGTTGGTCGCAGCCGGGGTCGGCTTGACCGTCACGAGGACCATGACAGCAACCGTCGCGAGCAGCCTGGCGAGCGAGAGAGCCGGAGCGGGCATTGTCGAACTCGGGCTCACGCTCGGTCCGGCGCTCTGCATCGCTGCCGCAGCTTCGGTGGGTTCGGCTCTCGCGCAGAGCCGCGGGACCGGTAGTGACCTCGCCACGCTCAGGCACATCGGTTCCACCCAGGGCGGCACGATCGTCACACTCTCCGTGGCAGCCGTCGCGATCGGTGCGAGCGGGTCCCTGATCGGGCTCGGTGCGGCCCTCGGCGTCGCTCTGGTCGCGTTCGCGAGCGGCGTGGATGCCTCCTGGCTCGCGGCCATGGACCCGATCGTGCCACTCGTCGCCGTTCTCACGGCGACGCTCGGCACTGCGGCGGTGTTCGTGTGCAGCGAGCTCGTCGGGGTCGTTCTCCACCGCCCGGGCCGTGCGCTGCGAGTCGCGACGGCCGATGCGAGCGCTCACCCGACGCGCGCCGGCCGCACGAGGTGAACGCCCGCCGAAGCCGCGGGTGTGCCCAGTGACCGATCAGTCGGTGATCGCTACGAACCGCGGCCCGTCGTACCCATCGCGCACCACGTGCGCCGTGAAGTCCGCGAGCGAACGCACCCAGTGCCCCCGATCGCCGTACAACGCCTGGTAGACGACCACCGGCTCCTCGGTCTCGACGTCACGGGCCACGAGCAGCACGTCGTAGTCGTTGCCCTTGAAGTGGCGGTACCGCCCAGGTGTCACGTCGAAGCTCACACTCTCGATCGTAGGCAGGCGAGCCGTCCGCTGCCGACGCGAGAAACGTATGCCTGTTCAAGGCGAAGGTGTCCCCACACTGGCGGGGCGCTCGCCTGCCGCCGGAACGATGCGACGGCTGCGCCGGGCCGCCTGACCGCCCGGCCCCGTCACGAACGGACACGTGCTTCCGTGCGGACAGCACCACGACGTACGGTCGCACCATGACCGTCATCGTGGCCGTCGCCGTGCTGGCGGGGGTTCTTGCCCTCGCCACCGTCCTCGGGCTGCTCCTCCGCTCCAGGACCGGCCGCGCGAAGCCCAGCACGACCTCAGCCGATGGCACCGCCAGCACCGTCGCCGACCTCGCCCCGCCGACAGCCTTCGGCACGCGCGCCACCCTCGTCCAGTTCTCCACCCCGACCTGTGCCCGCTGCCCCGCGACCGCCCGGCACCTGGACTCCGTCGCCGCCCGACACGACGGCGTCACCCGACTGGAGATCGACCTCGCCGAGCACCCCGGACTGGCGAGCCGCTTCAACGTCCTGCAGACCCCACGGTCCTGCTCGTCGACGGTTCCCGGACCGTTCGCACCCGCTTCGGAGGCCCACCCCGCCCACCCGAGCTCGCCGCAGCCCTCGACACCGTCCTGACCGCAGGAACCGCAGGCACCGCAGACACGACCGGCACCCAGGAGTCCCGATGACCACCACGAACGACACCGACCGCGGCATCGACCCGCGCTCCCCACGCTTCGGCGCCGCCATCACCACGGTGCTCCTCGCCGTGACGATCGTCCTCACGCTGATCCCTGAGACGTGGGTCGCCGGCATCGTGCTGCTCGCGGTCATCGTCGCGCTGTTCGCCGTCGGAGGCATCGCCGGCATCCGCCGACACCCCTACGGCGCACTCTTCCGACGGGTCGTCCGTCCACGCCTCGCCCCGCCCGCCGAACTCGAGGCCCCGGAACCCCCGACCTTCGCCCAGCAGGTCGGCCTGTTCGTGACCGCGGTCGCCCTGCTCCTCGCGCTGCTCGGCGTGCCGTACGCCGCCCCGATCGGTGCCGCGGTCGCCCTGGTCGCCGCGTTCCTCAACGCTGTCTTCGACGTGTGCATCGGCTGCCTGCTCTACGTGTGGCTGGTCCGGGCGGGCGTCTTCCGTCCGCGGCGCGGCGTCGCCTGACGGCGTCCGGCCTGGAGGCCCGCCTCACCTCGACAACACCGCCAGCGTCCGACGGGCGCTCGGCTCCAGAACACGGCTCTGCCCCGCCCTCAACTTGCTCGAAGCGCCGCTTCGTGAGCAGAAATGGTCGGGTTCCCGCAGCGCACTCGACCATTTCTGCTCACGAAGCGCACGCACGCCCGCACGCGCCCCCAACACCCCGACGAAACACGAAAGTAACTTGCAGCTCTAGCGCCGATCCATGCAATGCGCTTTCATAGCGGGATGACGATCACCGAGCGGTCCGAGCGCGCCGACGCCTTCGCCCTCGTCCGCACCCAGTCGGCGGCCATGCCGTCGAGCATGAGGGCCATCGCCGACGCCGTCCTCGGGGACCCGGCCGCCGCAGCCACCACCAGCGCCACCGAACTCGCCGGCCGCGCCGGGGTCTCCCCCGCCACCGTCTCCCGCTTCGCCCAGCACCTGGGCTTCGCGAACTTCGCCGCCCTGCAGCGCAGCATGACGCGGGCCGTCGAACGCGGGATCCACGAGCGTGAGTCCACCGAGATCCACGCCGGCGTCGCGGTCGACGACGACGTCGCCACCGTCATCGCGAAGGTCACCGAGGACGTCCGCGCGGTGATGGCCGACACCCGCGCCGCACTCGACCCGCACGCGCTCGAGGCAGCGGCAGCAGCGGTGAGCGACGCCCGCCGCGTCATCCTGTACGGCGTCGGCGCGAGCGGCATCGTCGCCCGAGACCTGCACCTCAAGCTCGAACGCATCGGGATCGTGAGCTCGATCGCCGACGACCCGCACAACGCCCTGACCCTGGCGAGCGTGATCGGCGAGCACGATGTCCTGGTGCTCGTCAGCCACTCGGGCTCCACCGTCGAGACCCTCGAGGTCGCCCACGCCGCCCGAGCCCAGCACGCCACGATCGTCGCGATCACCGGCCACGCCTCCGCCCCGCTCGCCACCACGGCCGACCAGGTCCTGCTCGGTGTCGCCGGTGCCGAGAGTGCCCTGCGCCCCGCGGCCATGGGCAGCCGGATGAGCCAGCTCGCCATCGTCGACACCCTGTTCATCGTCGTCGCGCAGCGCACCGACGAGCGCTCCCAGCCGCTCCTCGCTCGCAGCCGCGACGCCGTTCGCACCCACCACCGGAACTGAGCACCACCATGAACCAGACGCACGAAACCCACGACGCCCTCCGCGACGAACTCGCGGCCCTCACCACCGAGGCGACCGACCACTCGCTGGACGACATCGACACGATCTCCACCCTGGAAGCCGCTCAACGCATGAACGCCGGAGACCGCAGCGTGCCTGCGGCGCTGGAGCCGTGCCTCCCGGCCATCGCCCTGGCGGCAGACTCGATCGCCGCAGCGTTCGCGCGCGGCGGCCGACTCGTCTACGTCGGCGCCGGCACGCCGGGCCGGCTCGGCGTCCTCGACGCCAGCGAGTGCCCGCCCACCTTCGGCACCGACCCGAGCCAGGTGGTCGGCGTGATCGCCGGCGGCGACCCCGCCCTGACCACCGCGGTGGAGGGCGCGGAGGACGACGAAGCAGCCGCCGTCCGCGACCTCGACGCGCTCGGCCTCACGGCCGACGACGTGGTCGTCGGGATCAGCGCGTCCGGCAGGACGCCCTACGTCATCGCGGCCATCCTGGAGGCCCGGCGCCGCTCCGCCCTGTCGGTCTCCGTCGCGTGCAACCCCGACTCGGCCGCGGGACGGGAGGCCGACATCGCCATCGACGTCGTCGTCGGCCCCGAGTTCATCGCCGGCTCGACCCGCCTGAAGGCGGGCACCGCGCAGAAGCTCGTCCTGAACATGCTCACCACGCTCGCGATGGTGCGCAGCCACAAGACGTACGGCAACCGCATGGTCGACGTGCGGGCGACGAACGCGAAGCTCGTCGCCCGGGCGTTCTCGCTCGTGCAGGACGTCACCGGCGCTCCTTCGGCCGAGGTCCAGGCGGCGCTCGACGCCTCGGACGGCGAGGTGAAGACCGCCATCGCCGTGATCCTGACCGGCGCCTCGGCTGCCGACGTGCGTGCTCGCCTCGATGCTGCTGCTGGCTCGTTGCGCGCCGTGCTGTAGACCCCGTTTCCCTATTCCGTTTCCTTTCCCCCGAGGAGCACGCCATGCCCGATGCACAGCAACTCGCCCAGCAGATCCTCGACGCCGTCGGCGGTTCCGCGAACATCGCCGACGTCGAGAACTGCATGACCCGCCTGCGGGTCGAGGTCGTGTCCGACTCCTCCGTCGCGCTCGAGGACCTCAAGGCCACCGACGGCGTCATGGCCGCCATCGCGGCCGGCTCGAACCTGCAGATCGTGCTCGGCCCGGGTCTCGTCGACCGCGTGGCCGACGGCCTGGAGGCTCTGCGCGCGGCCGCCCCGCCGGCTGCGGCAGGTGGGCCTGGTGCGTCGCCTGAGGAGCTCGCTGCTCGCGGTGCGTCCATCAAGGCGACCGCCCGGTCACGTTCCGACGGCCGCACCATGCGCGCGATCCGGAAGATCTCCGCGATCTTCATCCCGCTCATCCCCGCGCTGATCGCCTGCGGGCTCATCGCCGGGATCAACGGCATCCTGACGAACCTGGGGTGGGTGCCCGGGGTGACGCCGTTCCTCGGCGTGCTCTCGTCCGGCTTCCTGTCGCTGCTCGCCGTGTTCGTCGGGATGAACGCCGCGAAGGAGTTCGGCGGCACGCCCATCCTCGGTGGTGCGGTCGGCGGCATCATCGTCGCAGCCGGCGTCGCGAACGTCACCGTGTTCGGCGAGACTCTTGCCCCCGGGCAGGGCGGTGTGCTCGGTGCGCTGGCCGGTGGCATCCTCGCCGCGTACGTCGAGCGCTTCATGCGCCGCGTCACGCCGGACGTCATCGCGCTCATCGTCGTGCCGACCGTTACCGTGCTCGTCGCCGGTTCGATCACCCTCGGCGTGCTCATGTCCGTCGCGGGCGTCGTCTCGGTCGCGATCGGCACCGCTGCGAGCTGGCTGCTCGCGAACGGTGGGGCCTTCGCCGGCTTCGTGCTCGGTGGCCTGTTCCTGCCGCTCGTCATGACCGGGATGCACCAGGGGCTCATCCCGATCCACACCACGCTGATCGACCAGACCGGGTGGACCGTGCTGCTGCCCGTGCTGGCGATGGGTGGTGCCGGGCAGATCGGTGCGTGCATCGCGCTGTGGGTGCGGTTCCGGTCGAACGCATCGCTGGTGCGGACCATCCGGGGTGCACTGCCGGCCGGGTTCCTCGGTGTCGGTGAGCCTCTGATCTACGGCGTGACGCTCCCCCTGGGTCGGCCGTTCATCACCGCGTGCATCGGTGGCGCGTTCGGCGGCGGTGTCGTCGGGCTGTTCGACCAGCTCGGGCACTCCGTCGGGGCAATCGCCATCGGAGCCTCGGACCTGTCGCTCATCCCGCTGCTGAACGGCTCGTCCGGGTACGGGTGGGCGTTGCTCGGGTACGGATCGGGGCTCCTGGTGGCGTACGTCGTGGGGTTCGTGGCGACGTTGTTGTTCGGGGTGTCGGAGTCGGTGCGGGCTGACCTGGAGGCGCAGTTCCCTGCCTGCCCAAGCAACCGCGTCACGCCAAAGTCGCCGGAGCCGAACGCTCTCGCCCCCTCACTTGAGCCTGCTCCGACCGCGGGGATCGATAGGGAACCCTCACGCTGATCTGAATGGGCACGAGGGGGCGCCTTCCGCTTGGTCAGGTCGGCTATTTGCCCTCCGGACAAACTGCCGATCACGGCACGACACTCGCGCGCTTGCTCGATCGCAACGTGTAGCTCCACCCACGGGGACGGTCCGCTCGGATTCACGAACCGCGACCCTTACATCCGTCTCCGCCACCCTTGAATGGACGCTTGTCGGTCAAGAAGGAAGCAACTTCCGCTCTCGACTGCTCAGGAACACGAATCGGGGTACCTTCGGTCAAGCGGACCATCGGAAAGCGCGACTAGCTGCGCGACCCTCGGTGCGCGAGGGCGCCGCGATCACCTCGACGCTGCACCTGACGGCCCGAAGGAACTTGCTCCCACAGCTGCGCCCCAACGGCCGGACCGCAAGTCCGTAGGCCTAGCCAGGACTGATGTCGTCGCGATCAAACCCGCCACCACGCGGAGCCGGAACGACGGCATACTATGCTCCAGACACGATCAGAAGAGAGTGGAGCCATGCACGCCGCCGAGATAAATGTTGAAGAGCTCTTCAAGAGTGACAACCAACTAACTGTACCGCTCTGGCAAAGACGGTATGCATGGCAACGCGACCAGTGGGCCGCGCTTTGGTTTGACCTGATGCGTGTTGAAGAGGCCAGTTCGGGCGACGCGCCCATAAGCCACTTTGTCGGTAGCGTCGTGCTTCATGCACAGGAGGGAACTGGACTCCCGTTCGAATCCCACCGCTACCTGATTGTCGACGGCCAGCAGCGCATCACAACCCTCACTATATTGATTTGCGCAATTCGCGACCAGATCGCGAGGCAAGAACAAGATGGGGAGCGCCGCGATCAGACCGTCAATCTCTACACATCGCGCTATCTTCGAAATACGAACCTGGCCGACGATCACCAGGAACGACTCGTCCTCCAGCAGCCTGATCGCACAGCGTTGAGTCTGCTTGTCGACGGCGGGGAGCGGACCGGCACAACGCTGGTCGAGCAAGCGTACGAGTACTTCTCAGCCGCTCTCTCGCGCCTGACGAGCGAGCGGGTCCAATCCCTCATCAAGATCATCGCGAAGCGCCTTACGGCCGTATGGGTTGTCCTGGAACCGGGCGACAACGCGCATCGCGTATTTCAGACACTCAATTCAGGGGGCAAACAGCTCGACCAATCGGACTTAGTGCGGAATTACTTCTTCCTTCTCCTCGGGGAGGATGGTGACGATTTCTACGAACTGCACTGGAAACACCTCGAGTCCGACATCCCGCAGGGTCGACTTCAGTCATATCTTGCGGCATGGTCTGTAAGTCAGGGTTTCGCGGGATCCAAGTCGGCGTTGTTTACGTACTTCCAGGACGACCTAGGTGGGAGTGAGCACAACAAGAGCGCCGTTCTTGAGTACGGAAAGAGCTTTGTAAGCTCGGCGGCACTTTACCGGCACATACTCTTCCCCGAAGAATGGGTAGATGTAGCCCCGGCGACGAGGAAAACTCTGAAGACACTTGCTCGATGGGGTACGGAACCAGCCGAGGGACTACTTCTGTACCTCCTACGAGCACATCAAGTAGGGACTGTGAACGACGCAGAGCTTGGGGCTTCCGGGGAGCTGATAATGAGCTACCTCGCTCGAAGGTTCCTGGCAGGGTATGCGCCGAATCGCCATCGATCGATTTTTGTTCGTTTGGCCCAGAAGTTACGCGAGCGCGATGACCTGCAGGGGCCGGAGCTGGTCGAGTTTCTTCGCGCGCTACTGTCTGAACTAGACGGAGATAACGCGTGGCCCACCGACGCCTTCCTTGCCGAGCGGGCCATTGGAACACCCCTCTACACCCCGTCAAGAAGCAAATGGGTGTTCATCATCCTTGAGCGAATCAACTCGGAGTATTTCGACTACAAGGCTAACATTCCTGGGTCCCTGGACGATTCGTCCTATAGTGTCGAGCACATACTTCCTCAACGTCCGTCAACTGACTGGGAATCCGATCTTCTTTCTTGGGGCGTGGGCAGCGTGCAGAATCTTCTCGAGACGCACAAGGACGTGCTCGGGAACTTGACCTTGTCCGCAACGAACTCCCAGTTGGGAAACAAGCCACTCGCTCAGAAACAGGAGATTTACAAGGACGACACGCTTCGACTTAATCTTGGACTACTCACGGTGGACCGCTGGGACGCTGCTCGCATCAATCAGCGCGGACAGGAACTCATACAGCGCGCTGCAAAAGCATTCGGCCCACCCCTCTCAAAGCAACAGATTGCCTCACTTGGGTTTTTTGACTCAGGCATGGACTCGCTAGGAGAAGACGTGAGTGACGATTCCGACGAAGAGTCAAATACACCCGATAATTGATTGCCGAATGATTCACCGAAAGGAATCGCGATGCCCGTGAACAATGAAGGGTCATCGAAGCAGAGGGTTCTAGATGAAGTTTGCAGCTTGTTAGGACTCAATCCAGCTCTCGTCTCACGCGGTTCGAGCATTCCTAGCGAAATTTTCCGGGAAGCCGCCTCACAGATCGGAGTGCCGTATGGGTCGATGCCGCAAATCAATGAGTCGATTATCAGGCGCGCGAGACTTCCTTACAGCCAGGCCTACGACTCTCGTGCGACGCCTTCTAGAGGAGGGTCTACCGTCACACTGGAAGGCCTTGAGGCCCTCCGGGATGCGCTCGAAGTACTACTGCGATAATTGACGCCGAAGAAGCAATACCTGGACTCCGTTCCTTCGTAGACTGAAGTGCCGAGCCGTTCACCGTTCAGGCGTCCGCGGTCGTCGAGCGGTGCAAGGTATGCTGAGTGCTCCCCGGACCAACCCCACCGCTTCAGCGCGAAGTGCGATTCGGCGCTAGAACTGTATGTGATCGGAGCGGCAGTCGGAAGTTTGTGCCGTGATACCGGCCAGCACACCGCAGTGCTCAATAGGTTGTTGCCTCCGAGGGGCGGACCTCCTCTCCGAGACTCGACCGCCCATCAGAGCTACTCACGGCGGATCGCCTCCCGGGCACCGGCCATGGCAGGACTCAACGCCGGCGCTCAGGTCCTGCCGTCCTGGGCGAGCGTTGAAAGCGTTCCGCGGCGCGGCGATCGGGCCAGTCATCGACGAGGATCAACTGAGTGAGACCTTCCCTGCCTGGACGCGGATGGGGTCTGGAGGGCTCCGTCCGCGTCACCCGTTCGCAACGTCCCGGCGAACTACAGCTGGCTGGTGCTGGTCGAACAAAGTGCAAGCGCGGCGCTAGAGGGGTGACCAGGCTCCTGGGAGTCCACGATGGGATCGCGCACCGCAAGGCCCGAGGGGCCTTCGGCGCTGACACGAGTCGAGTCGAGCTCGAAAGCCCCGCCGACCTGGCCCGAGATGTCGGTATCCTCTTGGTAGTCTGATCCAGCCCTACCCCAACCCACACTAAGAGAACGAAAGAAGCTGATTGAGCATCACAACGGCGGGACGCGGAACGAACACGAATCACGCCTTTGTCAACCTCTTCGGTAATTCGTCCGAAATCGCAAGAGAGCGGACTACTCGTGCGATTGGCGCTATTGCGGGGAAGGACCGAGCGACAACTCAGGCTCAGTGGCTATCTGCCGTGGCAACCCTCGCACAAGTGATCCGTCCGGACATCGCAGAGTCTGTCAACATGCATCTTGGAGTGACGCCGTTAGATACCAATCCATTGGCTGATCTCTCTATTGGCGAACTTGGCGTCGTTTATGAAGCAGTTCTGGCTCTGTCCGATCACCATAGCCGTAAAGCCGAAGGGCAGTACTTCACACCAGATGACGTAGCCGAGTTTATGGCGTCGCACCTCGCATCATTCGAACCGGGCGTTTGGATCGATCCTTGCTGTGGCGTTGGTAATCTGGCGTGGCACCTGATAGCAAATTCAAACAAGTCCGAAAGGGCCAAGTTCCTTCGAGACGGACTTATTCTCGTTGATCGTGATCCCGTTGCACTGAAGACGGCCGTCGCGCTTCTGTGCCTAAGCTTTGCTGACTTGGGTGACGAAAACGCGGCTGCCGCACTGGCAGATCGGGCATTTGCAAGAGACTTTCTGCATGATGCTCCTCTTCCTCCTTACGACTTTGCTATCTTCAATCCTCCCTACGCCCGCTCATCCAACTACGACACCTTCAAGACAGCGTCCGCTCGCGACCTGTATGCTTTTTTCATGGAGAAGATCAGTCGGACCACCGCCGGGTTCATATCGATCACTCCCTCGTCCTTCCTAAGCGGAACAAAATTTGCTCCAGTGCGTCAAATTCTCGAGGAGCTGAATGGTGGCCGTGTCTATGTCTTCGATAACGTTCCAGATACTTGCTTTAGGGGCTTCAAGTACGGAAGTTCGAATACATCGAAAACGAATTTCGTCCGTGCCGCAATCACCGTGGTGTCTCCAAAAGATGAGCGGTGGCAGACCACTCCGATACTTCGATGGGCAAGTCGATCGCGTTCGAAGATTTTCCAAGACGCTCCGAGCTGGCTGACGCCCTTGAGGATTTCCTCGGACGGCACCTGGGCAAAGGTCATGCCAGGTTTCGAGGACCTTTGGGACGCAGCCGAGTCCGCTCCAAAGCTCCGCGAATTGACACAGCAGACTCCCACGCCGTGGCGCTTAGAGGTGGCGTCCACTCCCCGATACTACATTTCTGCTAGCATGCGTGATCTTGACCGATCTTCAAAGCACGTTCTGTTCTTTACGAGCGAGGAAGCGAGAGATCGTGGCTATCTTGCGCTCAATAGCTCGATGGCCTATTGGTGGTGGCGAACAACAGACGGAGGCATTTCCCTGTCAAAGCGAACACTCCTGTCAACGCCAGTGCCGATTGCACCAGGAAAAGCGTCTACACATTTAGTCCGAAAACTTGAACAATCAGATAACGTCGACGTGGTTGCCAAGCTCAACTCCGGCCGCTTGAACGAAAACATAAAACGTCCGCGAGCACTGACAGCGGAAGTTGACCGCGTGATACTTGGTGAGCATCACCCAGACTTTAGTAGCGTTTACGCCGCAGATATGTTCGCTGACACGGACGGATCCGACCTTGTTTGTTGAAACAGTACCTCGCCCGACTAAGGAGGATTTAGCGCGCGATATTGCTGGAATTCTCTCGATACCTGAGCCGGAGATGTCCCGTGGGGGCACCGTCAAAAGCGACTTTCTGGACCGGATCTCAGAAGCACTCTTTGGGTCCGGAACTAATCAGGAGGATACGTATCGGAAGGCAGAGTTCGTGCTTTCTGGATTGGGCGAAACCTACGATCCGTGGTGGGACACAAGCGAGGCCCAGGGCTCGACCGGTGGTGGAACAGTCACGACGCGCGCCTACTCGAGGATTAGGGCGCGGCTTGCGGGCGAGCAGCGCTGTTTCGCCGTACCCGGAAGTGTCGCGGCGGGGCGTGAAGAATCACACATGTTCAATGGTCGCCCCCACAGAATCCCACTCGCGGAAGCCGGTCCGGGTAGTAATCTCCTTTTCTTCGACGAGACCTCGGATGGGTACGTCGCCACGGGCGTAGGAACTGTAATTCTTACTGATCCCGGCTGGACTGATCCGTGGAGAATCCAGTGGGCGTTCAGACCTTTCGAGGTTCCCATGCTGTTCCATTCACCTTTTAGGCTCCCATTCGGTGTTTTCGAGATTTCGGTAGCATCGTTTGAGAGTTTCGGATTGGCGACAGCAGAGCTGGAATCAATCAATGCCGGTCGCGCGGACGCAGCCATCGCAGAACGCCTAGCAAGTACATACGACGTGGACGATGTTCAGCTCAACCTGGTAGTCATCCCTCCTCGCTCGGTCGTTGGCGGCCCGATTGCCACGCTCACTGAAGCAACCTATAGCGAAGAAGACACCGGTGCTCTTCGGCCAACCAATGACGCGCCCGTATTTCGGCGTCCTCATAATCGAGCCCTATCTCGAGAAATCGAACAGCGAGGGGTGAACCTGGCACACCGCGCCTTGACTGAAAGTGGTTGGCAATTGGAGAGCGACCGCCAAAAGGACGGCGTCGGATACGACTTCGTCTACCTCAAAGACGGACGTCGAATTCATGTTGAAGTCAAGGGCATCCAGGGCGCAAGGATTGAGTTTAATCTGACGCCGAAAGAGTGGTGGCGAGCGCTCACGGACCAAGATTGGCTGCTGCTCACGGTGACAAATGCCCTCTCTCCAGCGCAGTCGACGATTTCTGTCTTCACTGGGCATCAGGTCCGTTCGGCGCCCCGATCGGTTGTGAGCTACCGCTTGTCGATATAACCGCTGAGTGATTTCGATAGATGAGGCGTTTCTTCCGCCGGCTAACATAACTACGGCGGACGGGTGCTCCGGTCAGCGGCCACCACGGGGCAGGCTGTCGCACTCGTCCCGGTCAACGTCAGTCCATGTCGAGTGGAGATCGAGGCCCAGTCGACCTGCGGCGTGGGCGAAGTCGCAAAAACTACGAACGATCAACAGCGCGGCACGCCCACGGAAGGACTGAACATTTGGTGAAGGCTGGCGCACGCGCTTCGCTGCTCGATCAGGTGCTGCTTCAGGCTGGGCTGACCCGAGCTTCCGTGCGACCACGAGCACCGCGGATCGCGGACCTTCCTTTGCCGCTTGCTGGTGAGATTCTCGACCTGTACCACCAGCTCGGAGGCAAGCTCGCCGATCCAGCCTTTCGACCAGGCGCTTGGGATCTGCCGTACTCGAACGTGATCGTCGAACTTGATGAAGACATGCATTTCAACCGCTATCGGGCGCTGACGCTTGAAGCGCGGTTTGCAGCCGTACTTCCGTGGGCGGCGGCCTACCGTCAGTACGCTGGAGCCCACGAAGGCCGCGCGGGGACCGGTGGCAGACGATGGACGAGTCCCCCGGCCGAGCGCATGTTCGGGCCAGCCGACGAGAAGTGGGTGTTCAATCGCGGCGGAGCTCCACGATGGAAGCAACGGGCGCTGTACGACGCTGTCAGAGATGCTGCAGCCGCTGCTGGACTTGTCCAGTTGGCACGCGTCTCGATCTACGACGCTGTGGACGGAATCCGCATCGAGGACGCTCTTCGTGGTCGCGACACCATCGCTCCGGCCTCGCTCCGACGGTTCGTTGAGTCGCGTTCCCTGCATTGACAGTTTGGCGGCAGCACCTTCCTCCCGTTGACCGTCCTCAGCCCCGCGTTGTTCAGTTACTCAAGGATGAGCGCCAAACGACGAACGACGCGGCACCATCTCGTCCATGACACCAGCGTCAACTCACCAAGTCAGCACGAACCGCCCCCGCGTCCCCCCGGCCTCCAACCGCTCATGCGCCTCCACAGCCCGCGCAGCCGGCAGCACCTCGGCGACCCGCGGCGTCAACGTCCCACTCTCCACCGCATGCCGCAGCTGCTCGAGCTTGTCGAACGACCGGTACTCCGAGAACACCATCACCTGCACGAACTCGATGCCACGAGCCCCGTTGCCCTGCCACCCCCGCACGTCGAAGAACACTCCCCCGTCCCGAACGGCGTCCACCACCTCATCGCGCTGCACGGCAGCATCGGCGAGCGCATCGACCCCGTCCGGCACGAGCTCCCGGACAGCGGAGGCGAAGGAAGCACCGCGCGGCACCACGTGGTCCGGCCCGAGCGACCGGACGAGTGCTTCGTCCGCCGGAGCAGCATCGGCGATCACGGTCAGCCCGGCGGCCTTCGCCAGCTGCACCACGTAGTTCCCGAGCAGCCCCGCGGCCCCGGTCACGGCGAGCGTCTGCCCCGGCGCGAGCGAGGCGTGCGACAGGATCTGCAACGCCGTCAGCCCGTTCATGGGCACGGTCGCCGCAGCTTCGATCGGCGTCCCGCGAGGGATCCGCACGAACGACCCCACCGGCGCGACGAGCTCCTGCACGTAGGCGCCACCGTGGGCGCTGAGCGGCAGCGCCATCGCCATGACCTCGTCGCCGACCTGCCAGCCGGTGACGTCGGGCCCGACCTCGTCGATGACGCCGGCGGCGTCCATCCCCGGCACGTACGGCGGCGAGGCCTGCGAGCTGTCCCGCTGCCCGGCACGCACCCCCGTGTCGGTCGGGTTCACGGCGAACGCCTGCACCCGGATCCGCACGGACCCCGCACCGGCGTGCGGCTCCGGCACCTCGTGGACGGCGAGGGCCTCGGGCCCTCCGAACTGTTCGACTCCGACGACCTGCATCCTCCCGGTCTACGCGCACGTTGCTTGACGCAACCTTACGCGACCACCCCACGGCCTGGAGGCACGGAACCAGGCCGCCACGGGCCTCCAGTCCGTCACGGGGTGACGTCCACTGCGCGTGGTGCGCCATGCTGACAGCGTGCGTTTCGACGAGCTCCTCACCCGGTCCGACGGTCCCGCGATCGCCGAGGAGCTCGCCGCTCTCCGCCGACCGGCCCGGTACGTCCTCGAGGGCGTCCACCAGGAGTCCCGACAGAAGTCCTGGCAGTTCCGCGTCGACATCGACGAGGCCGCGCAGACCTGGACGCTCGTCCGCCAGCGCGCCAAGCCGGTCTCCTACCGCGAGGGCGTGCTGCACGACCCCGACGACGGCCCGATCGAGGTGTCGTTCACCCGGAGCATGATCTCATCCCCCGTGGTCCGGATGGCCGTGCCCGAGCTGATGCACCGCTGGGGCAGGTCACTGGACGACTTCCACCCCGTCCTCGTCCAGCACATCGGCGAGCACTCGATCCTCGTGACCTTCGAGCACCGCGGGGACCCGGCGACCCGCGCGACACTGGTGATCGACGAACGCGACGGCATCGCCCGCCGCTTGTCGGAGTACGGCGAGGACACGATCATCACGAGCGTGCGGACCGCCGAGCCGGACGAGGTCCTGCCCCGCGCCCGCTTCGTGCAATCGACGGACTGGATCCGCCCGCAGTACTGAAGTCGTGACGGTTCTGGTTCACGATCCCCGACGATCGCGAACCAGAACCGTCACCGGCCGGAAGCCGAACCACCTCCCCCGCCGGCACCATCCCCCGATCGGACGATGCCGAGACCACCGCCCCGGCCGATCCCCCACGGCCACCCGGCGGCGAAGCTGGACCCATGCCCGAGTCCCCCGCCATCGAGGTCCAGCACCTCGGCAAGCAGTACGCCACCGGCAAACGTGCCGTGGACGACGTCTCCTTCACGATCGATCGCGGCGAGACCTTCGCCCTGCTCGGCCCGAACGGTGCCGGCAAGTCCACGACGGTCGAGATCCTCGAGGGCTACCGCTCCCGCACCGCCGGCGAGGTCCGCGTCCTCGGCCACGACCCCGCCCGCACGAGCCGCAGCCACAACGCACGCATCGGCATCGTCCTGCAGACCAGCGCGGAGTCCCCGAACGTCACCGTCGCCGAGCAGCTGAACCACTTCGCCACGCTGTACCCGAAGCACCGCAGCGTCGAGGAGCTCCTCACCGCGACTGGGCTCGAGACGCAGCGCAACACCCGCATCAGCCGCCTGTCCGGAGGCCAGCGCCGCCGCGTCGACGTCGCCCTCGGCATCATCGGCCGACCCGAGGTCCTGTTCCTCGATGAACCGACCACGGGCTTCGACCCCGAGGCCCGCCGGCAGTTCTGGGACCTCCTGCGCCAGGTGCAGCACGAGGGCACGACGATCCTGCTCACCACGCACTACCTCGACGAAGCCGCCCAGCTCGCCGACCGGGCCGCGGTCATCGCCGACGGGAAGCTCCTCGACCTCGCACCCATCGACGAGATCGGCGGCGCCGAGGCCCGCACGCCCCGGGTCCGCTGGCGTGACGACGACGGCGGACACCACGACGAGCGCACGACCGACCCGACGGCACTCATCCGCAGCCGCACCACACCCATGCACGACCTCGAAGTCATCCGTCCGTCCCTCGAGGACGTCTACCTCGACATGGTGGGACAGCAGTGAAGACAGCAACCAGCCGCATCTCGTACGAGATCCGCACCTACTTCCGCGCTCCCGAC
>Ga0265797_10004946_pt1 | contig 19880 bp, 15 predicted proteins | sample P2T30metagenome_FD_192433 | JGI IMG/M metagenome (GOLD analysis project Ga0265797, IMG submission 192433) | Plant litter microbial communities from East Loma Ridge, Irvine, California - P2 T30 | ecosystem: Environmental > Terrestrial > Plant litter > Unclassified | place: USA: California...
CATGCGTGACCCCCTCTGAATTCGGCCCGGAAGCGGTGTCGGACGAACCGGGTACAGCCGACTGATGACAGTTGCAAAACTGGACCGATCTTAGCATGTACCCCATGAGTCACCTGTGCCGTCTGGCGCGGGGTCTCGTGTGCTCAGGCGGGGTCTGCCACGATTGCTCGAAACACCGTCGGGTCAGCGCAGCTCACGACGCCCGACGAGAGGCGAGACCATGACCCGAGCGACGCTGCGCGCCTCATGGGCGAGCCGGACCATCGCGATCGTCGCCCTCGCCCTCTACGGTCTCGCGGTCGCGCTGGTGGCCTTCTGGCCCTCGCCTGTCGACCAGGGGGCGCGCCCGCTGATCAACCGGGGCCTCGCGCTGCTGCACCGCCGGGGCGTGCCGGAGTCGTTCGACTACAACGCCCTCGAGTTCACGGCCAACATCGCCTTCTTCGTGCCGATGGGTCTGATCGTGGTGCTGCTGGTCGGCGGCCGGCGCTGGTGGCTCGGCGTGCTGGTCGGCATGTCGGGCAGCGTCGCGGTCGAGCTCGGGCAACACTTCTTCCTCCCTTCGCGCTTCGCGACCGTCGACGACGTCATCGCCAACACGGCGGGCGCCCTGGTCGGGTCGATCGTCGGCGTGATAGCCCTGTGGATGCGCCGCTCGAGCCGGGTGACGAGGAGGCGCGCGCGGCTGCAGCGACGCCGGTCGCGCGAGCGGGTATCTGCTTTCGTCCAGCTCGACCGCCACCCCTGAGAAGTGAACGAGTGGCGACGATTCGGGGGTGTGGCTGTCACCACTTGGGTCTAAAAGTTCGGAATGTGTCGCTGTTTATGTGAGGATAAGCCCGGCCCAAGGCGACGAATCTTCATGAGGCAGGATCAGATTCGATGCCTCCTGACGTGTCACCGGGCCGCTATCGGGGGCCGTGCCATGGCGCCGGGTACCCGACCGACGACAGAAAGAGGCCGCCGCGTGGAGCTGCGTGACTACATCCGGATCCTCCGCAAAGGCTGGATCCTCATCGTTGCCGTGACGCTCTTCGGCGTTGCTGCAGGAGCGCTCGTTTCGATCCTCGCGACGCCGAAGTACGTCTCCTCGACCCAGCTCTTCGTGAGCGTTCAGACGTCAGACTCGAGCAGTGCGACCGATCTCGTTCAGGGCGGCAATGCGGCTCAGCAGAAGGTTCGTTCGTACGTCGACGTGGTCACGAGTACGAGCGTGCTGACCCCGGTCATCGCCGACCTGGGCCTAGACCTCACGCCGTCGGAGTTGGCGTCTCAGGTGTCGGCTGAATCGCCTCTCAATACGGTCCTCATCAACATCACGGTCGAGGACGCCAGCCCCCAACTCGCCGCCGACATCGCGAATGCGGTGGGCACCAGCTTCGCCACCGTCGTCGCCGACGATCTGGAGTCCCCCGCCGGCAGCGGCCCGAGTCTCGTGAAGATCGCGACCATCGAGCCGGCGATAGCAGCCACGGCTCCTTCATCGCCGCGAACGTCCATCAACCTCGCCTTGGGGTTCGTAATCGGACTCGTGCTCGGGGCCGGAACGGCTGTCTTGAAAGGCACCCTCGACACTCGGATCCACGGCGCCCACGACGTCGAGATGGTCACGCAGGCACCGATCCTTGGTGGCATCAGCTTCGATCCCGGAGCGAAGAAGCGTCCGCTGATCGTCAATGCCGACCCGAGAAGCCCTCGGGCCGAGTCATTCCGGTCTCTCCGCACCAACCTCCAGTTCGTCAACCTCGATTCCACTTCGCGTTGTTTCGTCATGACCTCCTCTCTCCCCGGCGAAGGCAAGACGACCACGACGTCGAACCTCGCAGTGGCGTTGGCCGAGACGGGTGCGAGCGTGGCCGTCGTCGACGGTGACCTGCGCCTCCCCCGCCTGGCGGACACGATGGGGCTTGAAGGAGCCGTCGGGCTGACGGACGTGCTCATCGGGCGGGCTGACCTGCAGGACGTTCTCCAGCCCTGGGGACGCGGCACGCTCTACGTGCTGCCGGCGGGTCGCATTCCTCCGAACCCGAGCGAGTTGCTGGGGTCCAAGGCCATGGTGGCGCTCATCGACTCGCTGACCGCCTCGTTCGACTACGTCCTCATAGATGCGCCGCCGCTGCTCCCAGTGACGGACGCGGCCATCCTGTCGAAGCTCACGGGCGGAGCGGTCGTCGTCGCTGCGGCAGGTCGGACCACGCGGAACGAGCTCCAGTCCGCCATGCGAACACTCGAGCACATCGGCGGTCGCGTCCTCGGCGTCGTCATGACCATGCTGCCGACGAAGGGACCGGACGCCTATGGCTACGGGAATTACGGCGCGTACTACGGCATGGACCAAGACAGCGTCGACGGACCCAACGAGATGCCCAGCGCGACACCCAAGACGCAGGTGAGATCCCGTTGAGCATGGCGTTCAGCTTCGACCGAACGCCCACTTCCTCCAATTTTCGCATCCTGACGGTCTGCACCGGGAACATATGCCGTTCTCCTGTCGCGGAGCAGTACCTGCGGGCGGGGCTGACAGCTGCCGGTCTCCAGGACATCCGCGTCGAGAGTGCCGGCACCATGGCCCAGGACGGGCAGGCCATGCCTGCTCAGGCGCAGACACTGGCTCGACGGTACGGAGCAGACCCCTCTGGTCACGGTGCCCGGTACCTGTTCGAAGGGCACGTCGCCGGTGCCGATCTCGTCTTCGGCATGGCTCGAGAACATCGCCGTGCGGTGGTATCCCTCTTTCCGCGAGCCTCGCGCGTGACGTTCACGCTGAGAGAGTTCGCTCGACTAGCTCAGGGGATGACTGACGACGACCTGCGGGAGGCGGCAGCTCTGCCGCTGAGTGACTCGGCGGGTCGGCTCCGGTCGGCCGTGGCTGCCGTCGCCGCACGGCGCGGTCTCGTCGAGCCAGCACAGGATCCTCTGGATGACGACGTAGTCGACCCCTACAAGTTGTCTGATTCTGTGTTCGACGAATCGGGTCGGCAACTCGTTCCAGCAGCGGACGTCGTCATCGATCTCTTGACGACTGCCGCCAAGCTCACCTCGACCAAAGGAGGCGGGCACGTTGGCCGCTGATAAACGACGCCGTCGCGGCGCCTTGTCCAAGCGGCCCCTAGTCCTCGCCGGGCTGGCTGCATTTCTGATCGTTGACGTCGCTCTTGTCGGTTACGCCCTGTCCGGTGCCAACCATGGAGTCGACGAGGCTTCCGCAACGTCGGCCCCTTCCGCGTCAGCAGCTGAGGAAACCAGCACAGCGACTCCCACGCCGGAGATCGAGGAAGCCGCGTTGACGGCGCCCACGCGGTTCATGTCCGCTGTCGATGCCACGGTCGCCTACCGGGCAAGCTCTGGCACGTGTCCAGCCGCCACACCTCCGGTCATTCAGAAGACCACTGATGCGGGTTCGACTTGGATTTCGTCGACGTTGACAACCGACCTTGCATCGGTCTTTCGGGTACAGGCTGTGGACTCGACTTACGCATACCTCGTGGGATTGGGTGGTGTGGCGTGTGAGACGGGCCTGACTGCGACGTATACCTCAGGTGCAGGCTTTCAGACCTATCCCGACCGCGTGGCATCTTCGTGGTACCTGAACCCCCAAGCCGCGGACATCGTCCACACTCCTGTAGGTGACACTGCAGCGCCGTGCGCGACGGCGGTGTCGCTGGCTCCGAGCAACGACAGCACTGCTGCCGTTCTGTGTGATGACCGTACGGTCTTCCGCACGACAGATGCCGGCGTCACATGGGACTCCGGAGTGGCCGTCCCGGGTGCCGCCGTGCTCGCTAGTACCGGGACGAGCTACGTGCTCGGTGCCCAGAACGTGGAAGGGTGCACGGGCGTGAGTATCGTCGGCCTCGGGGCTGAGGGGGATGCGCCCGTAACGATCGGCTGCTCGGGCGACAGGCCGACGACGAGCGCGGACGGCCAGGAGATCACACTGTCAGCTGCCGCAGGATCTGTTTGGCTGGCGATCGGCGATAGCGTTGCGGTCTCGCTCGACGGTGGCGTCACCTGGTAGGTGTGCATCTACGCGAAATGCGCCTTGCGCTTCTCGCGGACGTATCTTCGGCATTCTGAAATGTACTGGCCGACCTGGTACGTATGCCTCAGGCCAGGGGAGCGCTCGTCGTATCAGCTTTCGTTCTTCGGCTTCTCTAGTCCTCTGGCGTTCTTCGCAGGCGTCTATTGGGGCCCGGTGACCTACGGACGAGTAGATTTCATCTCACGATTGCGCTTTTGCAACTCCTCGATTTCGATCTGTCACCGGGAAAGCATGCGCCGCGCGAGTACCGTCATCTCCCGCAACTGACGTCGGGCGAAGAGCAGGTAGACGGTGGCGTAGATCGACACGAACGACAAGGCACCGGCCCAGAGGCCGACGTCTCGAGTCAGCCACGTGGCGACGAACCACCCGAGACCGAGCCCGATCATCGCGATGACCCAGCCCTTCACGTACTCGGTAATTCGATAGTTAATGATGCGGCGAAGGACGAAGAGGCGGACAGGCCAGAACGCGTACTGTCGCACCACGACGGCGATGGCGACCGCAGTGATGCCGAAGGGGCCGGCTAGCAGCAGCAGAGCAGTTCCGAAGACGGTCTGCGCCACGCTGAGCCAGAAAGCGGTGGAGGACCTTCCGACGGCGATGAGAACGGAGCGGTCGAAGATGAGTAGCGAGTTCAAAGCTCCGAGGAAGACCAGAATCTGAAGAATGGGCACGGCGGGGACCCATTGGTCCCCGAAGACGAACGGGATGAGGAACCACGCGAAGGTTCCCAACAAGGCGAACACGGGGACCGTGGCGAGGCTCGTCGTCGACGTCAGCCGGTAGAGGAGGGCGCGGAGTCTCGGACGATCGTCCTGCAATTTCGAGAATGCTGAGAGCCCGACGTTCGAGAAGACGGCCGTGAACAACTCGATGCAGAGAGAGATGATCCTCATCGCGAAGAAGTACTGACCCAGAGCCTCCACCCCGAGGAAGAGCGCGACGACGATGCGATCGGTCTGAGAATTCGCGAAGGTCACCAACTGGATCCCCAGGACACCGAGGCTCGTGTTCATCAACTGCCGAAGACTCTGCCAACTGAAACCGATGCTGATCGACCGCCACGCGGCCAGCCAGACGAGTACCCCGCCGACGAGAGCGAAGCCGAGCGTCTGTACGACCAGCGCCCAGACGCCACCACCCGAGAAGGCGACGGCGACTGCGGCGGCACCGGAGATGAACGTCGCAGTCGTTCGTCGGATCGCCAAAGCCTTGAACTGCATCTCTCGCTCGAGCAATGCGGCAGGAACGGACGAGAGCCCTTGTATGAACAACGAGAGTGACAAGACTCGGATGACGCCGCCGACTTCAGGCGTACCGAACAATGACGCGATCGCATCTGCTGAAAAGAAGCTCACCACGCTCAGGAGAAGACCGAGGACCGCGCTCATCGACAGGGCGGTGCCGATGTCCACCTTCGACAACGCGCTTCGTTGGATCAGGGCGTTGCCAAAGCCCGCATCGACGAAGATCGTCACGAAGACGACGTAGGAACTCGCCAGGGCGACCGCGCCGAAATCCGACGGCGAGAGCAGCCGGCCCAGGATCACGAACACGATCAGCGTGAACAGTCGAGAGACCCATTTGTCCAAGAACGACCAGAAGATCGAAGTCCCGATCCTCCGTCCGAAGTCCTCGGAGTCGGCGGGCGTGGATTTCGGCATGCCTAACCCAACGCGGGATAGAGCTCGATGACGCGACGTGTCACGTCGTCCAGCGCCTGAGCGAAATCGTCGCTCCTGCGCTCCGGTTGAGGTCCTGGCTTCCGGGCGAACAGCTTCTGAGCCTTGCCGAGGTAGGTATCCAAGGCGGATCTGCGATATGTGGCCCTCAGATCACCGGTGAAGTGACGCACATGGTCATCGAGCGACGCATCGAAGGTGTTGTTCCACGTCAACGGCAGGCGGTCTGCTCGTGCGACCGTGCGGTCGATGAAGATGAAGTTGCCGTTCTCGTACTTCAGGCCCGCTCGGTCCTCGGCTGAGATGGGCTCTGTCATCGAGTCCAGAATCCGTGCGACGTACGAACGGGACTCCGGGCTGTTCTTCGCGAAGATGACGCCCGAGTTGACGCGACCGGATCGCCCTTCGGCGAGGTAGAGGTTCGTCGTGCCCGCGGGCACGTCTGTCCGGAAGTCGGGTGCCTTGGTACGAACGACGCAGTCCGCATCGATGTAGCCCACCCAGTCTCGTCCAGCCGACAAGCCTGCTGCGAGGAGAGGGACCTTGAGCCAGGCGGCGATGGCAGGATCATGGACGAACGGCTTGGTGACGCAGACGTAGTCGGCGCCGATACGACGGGCGTACGCCTCATGAGACCTTATGGCTGCCTTGTACGACGTCCCGTAGCCGTTCAGAGCGACCGTGTAGAGAAGCGTTTTCGATGTCATTGACCTTGTTCATATCGCGATCGAGACTTCATGTCTCGCCCCGGTGGGCAGACGTCTTGAAGTTGGGGATGGTAAATGCCGAGACGGAGTCGTGTCGATCGTCCGTCGCGAAGATCTCGAAGTTGGCAGCCGCCGGTGCAGAAGCGTTCGGCTCTGGCGCTTCGACTTTCGAGTCTCGGGCGCCGTAGATGTGGGCCAACGTCAAGCCCAGGAGGAACAGGATGCCGGGGTTCGACTCGACGCCGTTAAACGACGCGACCATCATCCCGAAGGTGATGGTGAGGCCCAAGCCGGCCAGGTCACCGCGGCGGAGGGCTCGCAACGTGGCGACGACGATGATGAGGGCGAAGAGCGCCACGCCAGGAACTCCAGAACTGATGAACAGCTGGTAGTAGGCGTTCTCGATCAGGAAGCCCTCTGGATTGAACTGGAATGCGGCAGCCGTCGATGTCCCGATGCCCGACCCGACGAAGTCGCTGTTCTCCGCCGCGGCCCAGATGATGGTGCCAAGACTCTGGCGTGCCGCTACGGACGACAGGGCCTCAGCGGAGAAGAGCCGCTCCTGCAGCTGCGGGATCTGGAAGACGGCCACCCCGGCGATGATGAGGCCCATGGAGATCGCGACCTTGCCGAACAGCCGCAGTTGTGTCTGACGGAAGATCGCGATCGAGGAGATGACGACCAAGGCGACGGCGACGACTGCGATGCCGCCTCGCGAGACCGTGAGGACTGTGGCCAGGCCGGCCAGCCCGGACACGACCAGCGCCCATTTCTTGCCGTTGATGATACCCCACCCGAACGCGAAGGCGGCCGACATGCTGTAGAACAAGGCCGCGTAAAGAGGATGCCCGAAAGAGGCGTTGACACGGTAGACGGACCACGTTCGCACGAGAGGGCTGCTGAGGATCTGACGTAGCTGGTCGTAGAGAGGGTTGGCCGAGAGGAGGAACTCGACGATGCCGTAGACCGACAGGATCGCTGCGGTCCACAACCACACTCGTCGCAACGTCGTGATCGAGTCGACATCGCGGCCCCCGTTGGTGACCAGCACCGTTCCGAGGATGAATGGCACGATCCAGCCCAGGCTGGTCAGAGGGTTGATGCTCCAGGCGAGCGTGACGACGTACCAGCCCAGGGCGACTATCAGCAAGGCCACGACTGCGTTCCGTTGCTTGCGCGTCTTCCCGTCTTCGGTCCGATTCCGAAGAGTCCGCAGCATCCAGACGGCTACCACCCAGCCGAACGGTGGGATGCCCTGGATGAAGGAGTTCTCGGAATAGACGAAGCGTGGGAGGAGCACGAAGACGACGAGCGCGATGGCGAGGCCGAATCGTCGAGGAAGGAGCATCGCGAGGATCACCGCGGCCACCCCGACGACGATGGCTATCGTGCTACCCATGAGCTGTTCCCGATCGCGTCGAGGAGCGAACCGCGGGCCGGTCGCGTCGGCGCGCATTGCAAGTGGCCATCTGCCCGTCCGTGTCCTCTCGAGGCATTTGCGCCCGCAAGCCAAATGCGACAAACGATGCATCGAATGTCGTGGGACAACACGCCCCCATGTTCATCTGCAACAGGTGCTTGGTGAAACACCGTCATCATGAGCATACCAAAACGCTAGCTAGGGCCGAGCGTCGTGAAGCTAGGCTCAGAGTGGGTTGCCTAGGCCCGTGAGTCACAGCTAGAGGGGTATATGCGAGTTCTCATCACCGTCAGGCGGTCCAACGCCACGTCGAACCCTTACGTCGATCTCCTCGAAGAGTCGTTCGGACCGGCAGTCAAATCCTCCCGGTTCACTTACCGCCGGGCCGTTTTCGGGCGATACGACGTACTGCACGTGCAGTGGCCCGAGTACATATTCCGGGGGTCGACGCCGGTCAAGGCGTTGGTGAAGGCGGTGCCGGGGTTCGCGCTCCTGCTCCGTCTCTGGATCTTCGGAGTGCCCGTCGTCGCAACGGTCCACAACCTCGAGGCGCACGAACGCGCCGGTCTGCTGGAGCGCATTCAAGTCGGGCTTCTTGCGCGGCTCACGACGGTGAACATCTACCTGAACGAGTCGGAACTCAACGACATGAGTTCGGGCGTGGTCGTCTTGCACGGCGATTACCCGTCCCACACGTCGAGGCCCCGCACCAGGGGGCGCAACAGCACTCAGGCCTTGTTCTTCGGACAGGTGAGGCCGTACAAGGGCGTCGAGGACCTCATTCGAGCTGCGGGTGAGCACGAGGGGCTGGACCTGGAGATAGCAGGCCTGGCCCTTGATGCTGCCTATGCGGAGTCGCTTCGACGGTCGGCTTCGGGGGACACCTCCGTCCGCCTCTCCTTCGGCCACCTCGGTGACGAAGAGCTGGACGATCTGATCCGAGCTGCGGATCTCGTCGTGCTGCCTTACAAGAAGATGTACAACTCCGGCGCGGTGCTGCTCGCCCTCGGCAACGGCACGCCCGTTCTCATACCCAGGAGCGGAGCGACATCCGCCCTCGCGCAGGAAGTCGGCGAGAAGTGGGTCACTCTCTTCGATTCACCGGTGTCGGCGAGTGACATAGAACATGCCCAGCAGGCTGCGCTCTCCATCGGCATCGACGAGGTGCCGGATCTGTCTCGACGTGACCGAGCGCTCGTCGGGAGGCTGCACGAGAAGCTCTACAGGCTGCTCCTCTCTCCAGGGTCCACTCGTCGGCTGCGCCGACGCCGGAAGGCGGTCATCGAGGCCGTGGCTGCCGATACGGAGTTCGCGGAGCACTCGGGTCTTAACCGCGGAGCGTGATGGGCGGCAGTCGTCGTGCCCTCAGTGACGGCTGGCCACCTCGTGAATGTCGTCGATGGCCGTCTCGAGCATGCGTCGCATCTGATCGTCGCTGAACTGTGCGACGACCGAGCGTCCGTTGATCGTCAACCTGATCATCTCCGCGGGATCGCGAAGGGCTCTCTCGAGTGTCGACCGGAGCGATTCCGCGTCACCGGACTTGAACGCCAGGCCGTTGGTCCCATCGTTCACGACCTCCATCGGGCCTCCCTGATCAGGGACGACCACGAGTGCGCCGTGGGCGAGTCCCTGGACGACGACTTGCCCGAAAGGCTCCGGGAACCGCGTGCTCAACACGATCACGTCGGCTGTGTCGAGAATGGGATCCACGTCGTCGACGTGCCCGAGGAACCGTATGGGAACGTCCGACCTGCTCGCCGATTCTTTGATCTCTTCGACGAATGCCGGGTCGGAGAAGAAGGTCCCGCCGTAGATGTCTAGACGAATCGGACGTCCGTCGATGCGAGACGGGAGATTGGAGACCGCGTCGATGAGGATGTCGGTGCCCTTCCACCGGTCGGGACGGCTGAGCGACGCGATGACGATGTCTCGCCCTTGTCCGCTGTCGACGGGGCGCGCGCGACCACTGTGTTCGTCGACGCCGGAGATCGGGTACGCGACACGGACAGGGCGCCGTGCCAGAGCCGGAGGTATGCACGACTTCGTCCACTCGCTGTTCGCCAGGAAGCCGTCGAACTGTCTGAAGAAGAAGCACATGGCGAGAAGGCGCTTGACGCCTTTCAAGGTCTCCATGGAAACCCTGGAGTAGTAGACGCGCTTGATCTTGCGAGGCAGGACGGCGAATGCCATCGTCACGGTGCAGTAGAGGCTGTTCGCCACGATCACATCAGGCTCGTGGTCGCGAACGGCGGCTGCGAACCGACGGCTGTAGAACGGGGCGCGCCCGAACGTGAAAGTCCCGTCGTCGTCCAGGACCGTCACGCGATGCCCGGTCTTCCGGAACTCCTCGACCAGAGGTCCTCCTGTCAGGAGGATGACGGACACGTCCAGGTCTCTGACGTCCTGAAGATACCGGAGGAGACCCAGCTGCCCACCGCCGGGGTCGGCCGAGTGGTCGACCATTGTGACGCGAAGCCGCTTGCCCTCGCGGCCTGTGCTGCCAGTCACTCTGCTTGGCCCCTCTCACGTCGTTTTGCCTCCACCGCGGAACGCATGAGGCCCACGGAGGTCTTCCAGTTGAATCGTCGCACCCAGTCCGACACGGGGCGTCGTCCTCCTCGTAGCTGCGCCGCCGAGATGGCCGCTCGGATGCCGGACCCGATGCTCTCCTCGGACAGCGGGTCGACGAAGAACGCGGTGTCGCCGACCGTCTCGCGGAACACGGGGAGGTCGCTGACGACTATCTCGGTGCCGAAGAACGCGGCTTCGACGGGGGGCATGCCGAAGCCCTCGCCCAGTGACGCGAAGACCATGCAGGAGGAGTTCTCGTACAGCCAGCGAAGTTTCTGGTCAGTGACGAACCCGGCGAAGATCACGGCCCCCGAGTCGACGGCCGACCTCAGCTCGGGTCTGTGGTCCTCCGCCCGCCCGTCTCCGCTGCCGACGATCACGAGGGGGTTCTCCGGGGTCAGCGCACCGGTCGAGAGGCACGCGGAGATGACGCGAGCCAGATTCTTCCTGACGTTGAGACGACCCACGGCGAGGACATATCGCTGGGGGCGAAGGTGGGCGAGGTCGCCGTCCAACGCGTCCAGGGGAGCGGACTCGATGAGTTCTCGACTCAGTCCGATTCCCACGGGGACGACATCTCTCGAACGGGTCCGGCGGCGAATTCGGTCGGCTTCCGTCGCGCTCGACGTGAACACGATGTCCGCCCTTGGTGCCAGCCAGGGCATGACGCCGAAGTAGAGCCGTTCGACCTTCGTGAACCACTCCGGGTTGTCCAGGAACAGCACATCGTGAAGGAACACCGCGCTGATGCCTCGCCGATAGCGGGGCGTGTAATTATGCGCGACGACGACATCGGCATTCCATCGGCGGCCGATCCGCGAGAGGTGGGTCGAGGCGAGGAGCGCCTGAGGGTAAGCCCGAGAAGGAAAGACCGCGATGTCACCGTCCAACTCGGCTCGCGCTTCGGCGAGATGCTTCGCCCTGACGACCAGGCCGACCTCGTCACCGGGAAACTCCGCTATCCAGCTGGAGACCATCTCGCGCAACACATGGCGTTGAGAGGGTGGGCCGGCGATGAACCAGTAGGCGTCGAAAAGGACTCTCATGCGTGCGCTTCCCCCGGCTGTCACCTGTATCGGACACGTTCACATCTTGTGTCGCCCGGCCTAGGCGGAGTGACGTTGAGGCGTCATTACCCGCGACGATGAACGCTTCATACTACTGTCTGCCGCTCGCGCATTGTAGGCTTACGTGTAATGACGTATATAGAATGTCGTTGTTGTGGTTCGGTACACGCCGGCTGCTATCGCCGATAGCCTTCTCTTGCATTCAGTCGGTCGGAGACTCTGGGAGGAATCATTGTGAAGGTTGCGGGCGTCGAGGCCTTTCAGTGGAACCCACGCCGGCATCGGCTCCCGTATCTGCGGCCAAGACACAACAACTTCGGAGACCTGCTCGGGCCAGTCGTCGTCGGCGAGATGCTCACGGAGCTCGGGCTCCCCGGCACGTCTGTCGACTCGTGGTCGAGATCGGATCACAAGCTGATGACGGTCGGCTCCGTCATGCATTTCGCCGAAGACGGGGATGTCGTGTGGGGCACCGGGGTGAACGGCAAGGTCCGTCCCGACGAGCACCGATTCACCAGACTCGACGTCCGAGCCGTGCGTGGACCGCGAACGCGGGCCTGGTTGGAGGACGCTCTGCGCGTCGACGTTCCGGCGGTCTATGGCGACCCCGCGCTGCTCCTGCCTCGATTGCAGCCGACGCTCTCGAAGGAGCATGTTCGTAAACGACGCACGTTGAGCGTCATCCCGAACATGAACGAGGCGGCGAAATTCCGATCTCATCCTGACTTCGTGAGTCCGCGTCGGCCCGTACGACAGGTCTTGGCCATGATCGCTGCGAGCGACCGGGTGGTGGGGTCGTCTCTGCATGCCATCGTTCTCGCTGAGGCACTGGGGGTGCCGTGCGCTCTCGTGAGGTCGTCCGTCGAGTCGCCGTTCAAGTACGCGGACTACTTCGAGGGCACCGGTCGATTCGAAGAGCAGACCTTCGACGATTTCGACAAGGCGGTCAAGCACGTCGGAGCATTGGACGCATCGACTTTCGAGCCACTGCAGACATGGGACGCCGGGCCCTTGAAAGAAGCGTTCCCCGCCGACCTGTGGGGGACACAGGTCGACGGGGAACGCCAGCCGAGCTAGGCGAGTCTCACTTCAAGCACGCCGCCGGGGCCAGCTTGGCTGACGTCGGAGTCACGGTGTTCGAGCACTTGATGACCGTGCCGTTGGACGAGAACCCGTAGATCGCCATCGTCGACGCGCTGGTGCGCGTGAAGGAGATGCCGTTACGGGTCAGCAGATTGCCTTCGCCCCACGTCGCGCCGTCGGAGTACTTCCCCGCCAGGATGCGGACACCCTGATCCAGGCTCGACGCGATCGAGTTCTGGTAGAGGACGTAGCGGCTTCCCTTGATCTGCAGAGACGAGCCCGTGATGTCGTTCGTGCCCTGAGTCGCGCCGATGGTGTTCTTGTAGATCGAGCCGTCCACCGTCTGCTCCTTCGCTTCGATGGCTTCACCTGTCGTGCCGCTGATCGCGTTGTAGGCGATGACGTTCCGGTCGCTCTTATCGGCCGCGCAGGCGGGCTCGCAGGTGTCGTTGCCCAGAGAGCTGCCAATGTAGATGCCTTCACCGAAGCGCGGGTCCTTCTTGCCGGTCGCGGTGATGGTCGAGTGGGCGACCACGTTGTCACTGGAGTTCTTACTCAGATACACGCCAGCTTGGGCCGTGTTCGAGACCTTGAGATAGTCCATGACGACATGAGTGCTGCCGAGCATCTCGACGCCCGCGTGAACTCGCTCGATGTTCAGGCGCTCGAGTCGAATCCAGCTGGAGTTCTGAACCAGGAAGCCGCTGTTGAGGCTCGCGTAGTCCGCCGAAGCGTCTCCGAGGTTGATCTTGGCGTCGGCGGTCCCGCAGATGCTGATGGGCGCAGCCTGCGTGCCGTTGACGCCCGACAAGGTGAACCCGGCGTACAGGCCCGCGGAGCGGACCTTGCCTCGATAGGTGCCGGCGGCCAGCTTGATGGTGTCCCCGGGCTTGGCCGCGTTGATGGCGGCCTGCAGCTGCTCGCCGTTCGACACGGTCTTGGTCGGACTGGCGCAGCGCGATGTCCCCAGCGTCTTGTTGATTCCGAGAGACCCCGTCGTGCGTGACACGGCGGTGCTGGCCTGCGAGGTGAAGCCCCACTTGTCACGGGCTGCCAGCCGGTACGCGTAAGTCGAGGTCTCAGCCAGACCCTTGTCTGCGTAGGAGGTGCTGGCAGGCAGATCGATCTGCGTCGCCACTCCTGCTGAATCCGTTCTGTTCAAGCGGTAGGTCAGCGTGTCCGAACTCTTCGTCGGAGGTTTCGACCACGTGATGTTGGAGGACAGAGCCTTGGCCGTGCCGGACCCTGTGGCGAGGGCTACGGACCCGGGCTTCAGGGCAGACAGATCGGAGACTACGAACGCGTCGAGGTGAATCGATGCCGACGTGGCGGCGGCGTTCTTGTTCCCGGTCCAGCGGATCTCGATCTTGTGAGTTCCCGCCTTCAGCCCCTGCTTGAGGAACAGGGTCTGCTGGTAGCTCGTACCGGCAGAGTAGCGATCGACCGACGACTGCTCCACACCGTCGAGAGTGACCTTGGCTATGCCGGATCCGGGGCTCTTCCTCCCGATCCAGGCGATGCCGGTACCCGAGAATGTGAGCGTGGCTTTCGCGTCGGTCATCGCGTAGCGGCTGCCGCCCCCCTGCTCGCCGGAGTTCGCCGAGGTCGTCCAGGGTCCCTCGTAGACGATGGCGGTCGAATCGTCGCCCACCACCCCCGGAGTCGCGGTGAACGCGTTCGCCGAGTCGGAGACGTTGAATGCGTCGAAGTGCATGGCCGAGGAGGTCGCGGCCTCGTTCATCTGTCCAGACCACTCGACCTTGATGGTGTGAGGGCCGGCACTCAGATCCTCCACCGTGTAGAGCGTCTTCCGGTACGAGATGGTCGGAGCGTACCTGTCGACGGTCGCCACTTTGCTCCCGTCGACGTAGACCGTCGCGATGCCGGAGCTCGGGGACGTCCGTCCGATCCAGGAGACGGCGGTCGCATCGAAGTCCAGGCTGACCGATGAACGGGAGTTCGAGTAGGCGCTCTGGCCACCGCTGTCTCCACTGCTGGGGCTGTTCGCCCAGGGGCCCGTGTACGAGACGGCAGGAGATTTCTCCTCGTAGATGCCGGGAGCAACGGCTGATGGTGCATTTCGAACGATGAACGCGTCGAGATGAATGCTGTTGCCCCTCGAGGCGCTGTTCTGCGAGCTCGTCCACGTGATCTTCAACGTGTGGGTCGTATCCGCGAGATCACTCTTGCGGAAGAGCTCCTGCTGGTACTCGTTCGATGAGGAATAGCGGTCGACAGTCGGCTGCGCCACCCCGTCCAGAGAGACCTGAGCGATGCCGCCCGCCGAGGAGCGTCGTCCCAGCCAGGTGACATCCGTCCCGCGGAAGGTGATCGATGCCGTGGCCGCCTTCGAGGCGCTGCTGCTGGCGCTGCCTGAATCCAGCGAGTTGGAAGACTGCGTCCAGTCACCCGTATAGGCGATCGCGTTGTCGTCCTGCTCATAGGTGCCGACACCGACGGTCGAGTTGGTCTCCTCCACGACGAGAGCGTCCAGATGGGCACTCGCTCCGGTTGCAGCGGCATTCTTGGACCCGTCGAAGTTGACCGTGACGCTGTGAGTACCAGCACCGAGATCGCCACTGACGAAGACGGTCTGCTTGAACTTGGTCGTCGTCGAGTACCGATCGACGGTGCCGACGAGCTGGCCGTCGATGGCTACCGTCGAGATACCCGAGGAAGGCGAGGTGCGGGCGATCCAGCTGACACCGGTCCCGACGAACGTGAAGGAGAAGGAGGCGGCGCCGTTGGCGTAGGTGCTGCGCCCTCCAGAGTCGGCCTCGTTGGACAGCGGTTTCCACGCCCCCGAATAGGTGACACCAGCAGAGGCCTCTTCATAGTTCCCCTGCGTCAACTGGGTGACCGCCTGGCTCGATGTCACACCGAATGGGGCGATGAGCGCCAGGAGCAGCCCCAGGGCGAGGGTCGTCAAGCCGGATCGAACCTTATATTTGGACAAAATGACCCTCGATCTTCTTACGCCTGCAAAGCCTGATCCCGCAAGAGTTACGCAATCACTTCAAAGTGCTCATTGAATCTAAACTTTCTCGAAGGCTTTAGCGAGACCCTGACCCACTCGGGGGGTATTCGGTCACGCCTTGGCCGCATCTTGTATCGCGGTTATTTCGCGGTCGAGCGCATGGCCTGGACGTACTCCGAAAGAACACTTGGCCAGGCGTAGTGGCTTCGGCCGCGAGCTACGGCTGCTCCGGATAATTGCTCTTGGGTCGAAGGGCTCTTCAATACCTCGGACACGGCCGCTGCGATCGACGCGGAGTCGGACTCCACGAGTCGGGCCCCGTCGCCGAGGACTTCGCGGTTGTACACGGTGTCGCGGGCCACGATGGGTGCTCCGAGCATCATGGCCTGCACGAGAGCTGGATTGGTCCCGCCGACACTGTGGCCGTGGAAGTAGACGCCGGCATGCTGCCAGAGAGCGAACAACCGCGAGTCGTCGCTCACATGGCCCAGCCAGTGGATCCGAGGATTCGCAGAGGCGAGTTGTGACACGCGTTCTTCGATGTCGCCCCCGTAGCCGCTCGAACCTACGATGACGACGTCGTGTGTCTCAGTGATGAGAGGCGCCGCCTCGATGAACTCAAGGACGGTGTTCTCAGGGACGAATCTGGCGACGACCAAGGCATACCCTCGGTGTGTCAATTCTGCCTCGAGAGGAAGATCAGTCGCCGGGTCGCCGCCGTAAGGGATGAAGACGCCGTCGCGACCGAAGTCGGCCTTCCACCGGCGACCGATCTCATGCGCATCGAAGACGAGCTCGTCGGCCCACCACGCCGTCGTCTTCGCCCCCCAGCGGAACACCGCCTTGGCGAGGCGTCCCCATTTGGCGCGCTCCCACTCGATTCCGTCGACATTGACGAGGGTGGGGATGCCGCGGAGCTTGAGTAGTGGGAGCCAGAAGCCGTTCGCGACGTTCATGATGAGCGCGACATCGGGTTTGCGCCGCACGGCGTCGAGGATCGCGGTGAGCCCGTAGGTCAGCGTGCTGAGGGACTTCGTCTCGAGGCCGTGCGTGACGCGGGTGGTGACACGAGGATCACGCTCGGGGTCGCCATCGCGGGTCGAACCCGGGCGTCCGTAGACCGTGACGTCCCAGCCCTCGTCGACGAGGTACGGCGCGAGCTTCCGTACTGCGGTCTCGAACCCGCCGTAGTAACTGGGATACCCCCGGGTGCCGATGATGGCGACCGAGGGCTTGCCGGACTTCTGTCGGGTCATTTAGTAGGCACCGCTTCCACGGAAGACGGCGCGTGCCGTGCGTCCGAGCAGGATCAGATCGTTGAGGACGGACCAGTTCTCGACGTAGTAGAGGTCCAGACGGACCGAGTCCTCCCAGGAGAGGTCGCTTCGGCCGCTGACCTGCCACAGCCCGGTGATGCCGGGGCGGACGAGGAAGCGGCGGAAGTTGTGCTTCTCGTAGGCCTTGGTCTCGGCGTCGAGGGGCGGGCGCGGGCCCACGAGCGACATCGTGCCGTTCAGCACGTTGAACAGCTGCGGCAGCTCGTCGAGGCTGTAGCGACGGAGGAACGCACCGACCCGGGTGACCCGCGGATCGTTCTTCATCTTGAAGAGGACCTGGTTGCCGGCATCGCGCTGCTCCGCCTGGAGCTTCGCCAACTGCGACTCGGCGTCCACCCGCATGGATCGGAACTTGAACATCGTGAAGGTCTCGCCGCCGAGGCCCACCCGTTGCTGACGGAAGATGATCGGCCCGCTCGAGGTCGACGCTACGGCGATCGTGATCGCCAGCAGGACAGGTGACAACATCACGACGGCCAGCCCGGCTGCCACCCGGTCCATGGCCGTCTTCGTCCACGCCTTGCGACCGGCGAACACCGGTGACTCCACGTGGATCAACGGCAGGCCGGCCACGGGGCGGGTGTGCATCCGCGGCCCCGCGATATCGGTCAGTGCGGGGGCCACGATCAGCTGCGTACCCGACTCCTCCAGCGACCATCCGAGTTGCCTCACCGCGAGAGGCGAGAGCTCGTCGCTGCTCGTGACGATGACGCAGTCGACGGGCTGCCGGGCGAGGACGGCCGTCACATCGTTGAGGCCGCCCGCGATGGGGACGCCCGCCGTGCCGATCGTGCTGCCCGACGTGCCGTGCGGCACGCAGGCCAGAACCGGACGGTAGCCGGCGGACGGCTGGCCCGAGAGATTATCGGCCAGATGCTCGACGGAGTGGCGTGAGCCGACGAGGAGGGCCTTGGCCGAGTACTGTCCGACGCGACGCTGCGCGACGAGCCACTGCCGCCATCCCCACCGCGTGAGCACGAGGCCGACCGCGGCGACCGGGAACGACGTCAGCACGAAGCTGCGGCCCAGATCGAGCCGGAACACGACGGCGAAGATCGCGAACACCCCGAAGAGCATCAGCGACGACTCGAGGACGCGCTTGTACTCGAGAGTGCCCTGCCCGATGATGCGCGAGTCGCGGGTGCCGTAGGCGGTGAGGACGAGCAGCCAGGCGGCGAGCAGGAGGACGCTCACCACGGTGTGCCTCGTGGCGATGTCGCCCCAGGCCAGTCGGTCCGCCAGCGAGCCGATGTTCATCGCGTACCAGGTCAACTCGCCCGCCGCGACGGCGAGGAGGACGACGATCGTGTCGGTCAGTGTCAGACGCCGAGCGTAGTTGCGTGCCCAGGGCGCCGGGGCGTCACCGACGAGCCCATGTCGAAATGTCGATTCAGAGGCAGCAGTCGTCAACAGTCCTGTCCCCCTCGGGCAGTCTTCGAGTCAGCACACACGGGTATGAGCACGGATCAGCGCGCACGACGCATTGCGAACCACCGGATCGTGGCCGCGGCGTCAGCGCCCTGAGATTCCAATAGTAATGATCACTCAGCGATTGTTTGCAACCTCATGAAGAGGGGTACGTGCCGAGGTCCTCTCAAAGGCGGACATCCCTGATGGGAACGGCGCGCCTCCTCGGCCTCGTGATCAGCCCTGCAGGGTAGGCAGGTACGCGTCGAGGGTGTCGTTGGCCAGCGCGTCGCGGAGGCCCGGCATCTGCCCCTCGGCCTGCAGGACGACCGACTGGCCGCCGATCATCCCCGTGCCCGACGTCGGGATCGTGAAGAACTTGATGTTGTCGTTCTTCACGTCTCGCAGGCTGACGCCGAGCGACGCGATCGCCCCTGCATCGAGAGTTTCGTCGACAGTGAGGTAGTCGGAGACCGAGCCGACGAAGTTCGTGATCGCCCCGGGGTTGGTCAGGGTGTCGCGCGAGATCAGCTTGTCGGCGACCGCCTGGAGGAAGCGCTGCTGGTTCTCGACGCGGGTGTAGTCGCCGTCAGTGAACGAGTACCGCTCGCGCACGAAGTTCAGGGCGTCCTCGCCCTCGAGGTGGTTCGTGCCCACCTGGATCTGCGTGCCGCGTGCAGTGAAGGCCTTGTCGCTCACGACGTCGACGCCGCCGATGGCCGTGGTCATGCCCGAGAAGCCCTCGAAGTCGATGATCGCGACGTGGTCGATGCGGGCGCCGGTGAGCTGCTCGATCGTCTGCACGGTCAGCGGGGACCCGCCGTAGGCGAAGGCCGCGTTGATCTTGTTCTCGCCATTGCCCGGGATGGGTACGTAGAGGTCGCGCATGATCGACATGACGTAGACATTCTTCCGGTCGGCGTCGATGTGCATCAGCATCATCGTGTCGGTGCGCTGGTCGGACGACGACGCGTCTTCGAGGTTGGTCTCGTCGCCTCGGGAGTCCGAGCCCATCAGGAGGATGTTCATGGCGCCGGTGGCCGAGGCCGTGGGGCGAGTCGACTCCTCGGGGAACGCTTCGGGCAGCGTCGTCGTGCGGTCGTCGAAGGTGCGCGCGAGGTTCATCGCGTAGAGACCCCCGGCCACGCCGACGATCACAAGGATGCCGACCAGGACCGATGCCACGACGATCAGCGTCTTCACCGGACGGGACATGCGCTTCTTGCGCCCACGACGGGTCTCGGGCTCGTCACCGCGCTTGTTCTGCTCGTCAGGGCCGAAGTCGAAGATGTCGGTCATGTGTGGGGCTCCCAGGGGCGGCGATCGGTAGGTCGCCCGGTGTTGGCGTCCGATGAGCCTAACCGGAGGAGGTGCGGGGCCAGAAGGCGGGCCGCCCCCTGTTCGGGGGTCGAGCGCCCCGCGCAGCGACCCGGGTCGCAAGCATCGAGATGACTCGAAACGGGCCCTCGGCGGGTGGGGCTGCCCCGTTCGGGTCGTCTCGATGGGCTACTTCCGCTTGCGCGGCGCGGCTCCGGTCGAGTTGCGCGCGGCCGATCGGGCCTTCCGGGCCGCGGAGCCGCC
>Ga0265797_10004947_pt1 | contig 19879 bp, 19 predicted proteins | sample P2T30metagenome_FD_192433 | JGI IMG/M metagenome (GOLD analysis project Ga0265797, IMG submission 192433) | Plant litter microbial communities from East Loma Ridge, Irvine, California - P2 T30 | ecosystem: Environmental > Terrestrial > Plant litter > Unclassified | place: USA: California...
CTACTTTAAGTACCTTCCTACTTCTTTTCGTTGCTGGTGTCGTTTGTAAGGTATAAGTAGGGGTTGGTAGTCTTCGACGCAGCAATGTAAGTAGGCGTCAATCACTATTGTTCACATCTTCAAGGCTGTGCAATTGTTTTTTTCACTACCGTGAAGGTCTCTGTTCATTCGGGAGCCCCGAATTCCCCTCAAGATTGCCTACGTAAAGCATATCGTCTCTGCCTCAAGCCATCACTCTGTCACGTGTTCGGTTCCGGCAATACTCAGCCCGCCGGCATGATGCTCAAAGTAGCCCTTCTCGTCACCACTCTCGTCACCCTCATCATGAAAGCTCACGCTGCCACTCTTCCAATTCGGATTCTGACCCATAATATACGCTATGCCGCCGACCCGCCAGCCACAGGCGAAAAGCCCTGGTCCACACGCAAGCAATTGATCCTCAATGAGCTACACTACAACACCTTACACAACCCAGAATCATTCATTTGTCTTCAAGAAGTACTCAATGAGCAGCTAGTTGATATCATGGCCGGTCTGGGCGATGAATGGGCCTACATCGGCGTAGGCAGAGACGACGGCAAAACGAAAGGCGAATACAGTCCTATCATTTATCGGAAAGCCGTCTGGGAACTAGTAACATGGCAGACCGTTTGGCTGAACGAGAACGGAGCGGTAGGGAAGAAAGGCTGGGACGCGGGATCTGTCCGCATCCTCAATTTGGGCGAATTCAAGCACAGGCAAAGTAAAAAAGCCATGGTAGCGATGTCTACGCACTTTGACAATGCAGGCGCTATCTCGCGCCGCGAGTCTGCGAAGATCATCGAGAAGGTCGTTGCAAATGTCACTTCGCCCAACTCAAATACTTCGTCTTCCACCTTACCTTTCTTCCTGGCCGGCGACCTCAACTCTGAGACTTCTGGCGAAGCATACAAGATTCTAAACAACGGTTCGTCCATCATGCAAGACACAAAGGAGCAGGCCAAGTGGCTGTACGGGGACACGAACACGTTTACGGATTTTGATGACCAGACGAAGACGCTGATTGACTTTGTTTTTGTGGGACCGAGAGGAAAGAGCGATTGGGTGCTTGAGGGATATAGTGTTTTGCCGAATAAATTTGAGGATGGGGTTTATGGTAGTGATCATCGGGCTGTTGTTGTAGATGGATTGCTCAAGATTTGAGGTTGGGCTCTTGCTTCGTTCCAAGGCTGTCTGGATCAAGACTGTCATTAGTATGGGATTACACGCGTACACAATTGACAGCTACCTGACAATAGTGAAATTGCTTTGCGTTTTCACCTGTGTCCGGTTATGCAGCAGATACGGAGTTCACCCACCGTAGCCCAGATGATCACAAGCCTAACGTCTAGATCCAGGCAGATTAATTCACTTTGGGAAGAAAAGCAGGTCGAGTGTGACGTTGTCAGGCGATCGTCGTCATTGGGCTTTGGCTAAGCGAAAGCTCGAAACCACCCCACTGAGGGGCTGGTCTGTGAACACAGGAACGACCTCGCGCACCACTCCAATTCTAGCTCCAGCCCATCTTCCCACACTCAACTATACTCAAGATGGCCGAAACCGCAGCTGTCGGTAAGCTCAATCCTCCTTCCCTATGCATGTCGTCGACATATGAAGCTGTTCTAGACAGAGACATAGCTTAAAGCACAGTTTTGTCTTTGTCAATGAGTCGCAGGAGCTAACCCATATTGCAGACTACACTTTGGCGAACCCAGATACTATCACCAAGTACAAGGTCGCCGCCGAAATCTCCCAGAAAGTCCTCAAGGAAGTCTCCGGTACGATGCTCTTCAAGCTCGCGCTTACTTCACGCGCGTAAACAGACACAAAACTGACCGGTTCAGGATGGATCGCCGCCGATGCCAGCATTGTCGAGCTCTGTGAGCGCGGTGACAAGCTCCTAGACGAGGAGGTTGCCAAGGTCTACAAGGGCAAGAAGGTCGTGAAGGGCATTGGACACTGCACCACCATCTCCCCGAGCGCCTATATCACCCCGTACACACCACTCAAGTCCGACACCGAGGAAGCCGCCACGACACTGAAGGAGGGAGAGGTTGTCAAGATTCAGTTGGGCGCCCAGATCGATGGCTTCTGCGCAATTGTTTGCGACAATGTCATTGTTGGCGCCGCTGAGGAAGTCACCGGACGCGAGGCAGATCTCATTCTGGCTACACACTACGCCAACGAGCTCCTGCTCAGGTTGATGGTACCTCCGAGCTTGATCCCCCACAGCGATGAGGAGGAGCAAAAGAAGGCTGCAACAAAGAAGCCCTACACCCAGAGCCAGATGACCAACATGCTTGAGAAGGTTGTCAAGGCCTACGGCTGCAACCTCGTCGAGAGCACTACCATCTGGCAATTCGACCACAACGAGATAGAATCCAAGAAGAAGATTATCCTTGCGCCTGGTGAAGGTGTCAGGGGTGACGGTCTTCCTGAGGTCGGTGAGGTGTGGGGTGTTGAGATGGGTGTCAGTCTCGGAAGCGGCAAGGTCAAGAACAATGGCAACAGGACTACTCTGCACCGACGTACGGCTACCACCTATCAGCTCAAGCGTCCTACCTCGCGAAGCCTCTTGTCTGAAGTAGTCAAGAAGTTCGGTACCTTCCCCTTCAGTCTGCGACAGCTGGAGGACGAGAAGGGCGCCAAGGTTGGTGTTGTCGAGTGTGTTCGTACCGGTGTACTTCGCCAGTACGAAGTCGTCGTTGACAAGGACAACCAGCCCGTAGCTAGGGTGTTCTCAACTGTTGGTAAGTTCTAGGATTCCCCTGCTCGCTCCTTGCTCAGGAGATGTCCGATATTGGCCGATGTGCTCGCTTGTTTGATCTCTCAAACATGAACCATCTTGCTGGATGTAGAGCATCACACAGGCAAATTTGTTAGCTAACATCGTAACAGCAATCACCAAGAACGGAATGCAGCGCCTAGCTCAACCTACTGCCATTGACACTTCCAAGTACAAGTCTGACAAGAAGATCGAGGACGAGGAGATCCTCAAGATTCTGGAACAGCCTATTGGCAAGACTTCAACAAAGAAGAACAAGAAGAAGAAGAAGAAGCCTGCCAAGAAGGCCGCTGAGGGCGGTGCCGCCGCTGAAGAGGAGGAGGACGATGATGACGAAGAGTAGATGTAGGTTCTAGGGAACCGTAACGCCATACCCGCCTCTCGACTATGAACCTGGATGACACGGACTGTTTTGAGATCGCAAAAACGGCAGCCCCGGAAACAAAATCGGCAATTGACCTAGGTCTGATATGCCTTATCGTATGGTCATGCACATGATTATGTAGAAGCGATAGCAATTCACAAAAAAGAAAGATCAGTTCTCCGGACGTCATCTACCATAGCTTTTGGTTGTTGAAACTGATTCAGCACATAATGTATAACAGTCTCGCGCTCGAAATGTGCCCCTATGATCTGCGAGATGAGACCGTGCATGTCAACGCGTCTTTAGCCTCCAGACATGGCTTCAGCATACCCGATGATCGGCGATTATGACCACGGGATACAAACACACTGTTGCAACAAACAGTTTTCATGCGCGGAGTATTAGTCTCAGAGGATGGAGCAAGTGGTAGACTATATCGCGTCGTCTTTCGGGTCTTCGTTCAGGTCTGTCTATCCCATACGCTATTGTTCTGCATGCGCCGGATAGAGTGACTATAGTGAATCTCCCAAGGCTTCCTGATCGCCTTAGACGACAGGGCGTATACATTGTCCATGTAGACAGTCAGGCACAACGTGAGATAAGGCAAAATAGGTATGCAGAGAATACCCCTGAGTGGATGATGCGAGGACTGTTTGTCCGTCAAGATTTTTTTGTAGCAGCACCAGATAACATGGCCGTACACTGTCTCTGTATGAGTATAGATTCAGGAATTGCGTGGCGATATCTACAGGTTGCGATTGGTGAAGGTGAGATGGGCACGTCAAGAAAAAAGCGGACTTGGTATTGTAGACTCCCTTTGGAATAGTTGCACCACCACGACGACGATACACCACTTTTGTTGAGACTCAAAACCGATGAACCGATCGAGGAAGTCTCTGTCTATCCACAAATATAACTTGGAGATCCTACAAGATACTGCGATATTTGCGGTTGCGTAGGGGGCTGACATAATAAGAAGGCCCGTCCAAGCGTCCAGGGCACCCTCGAACAACCTTCAGCGACTCTCATTCTCGCACTACCGACCCACCACGACGGGCACGGCATTGCGGCGTCTTGAATTCTCGGACAACACGTGAAGTAACTCTCGTCATGCTCGTATCTGCTACAGCGCGCTGACCAAACTGTAGTTTCGCCATGCCGGCCCTCCGCAAGTCTCTCCGGGAGTCGCGCGACTTTAAATCGCAACAAAGGTCCAGCACCACGCCCTTCGCCTCACCTACCGGCACTCCAAGCGAGCACACCAACGAGAAGAAGCAACGATCAATCACCGAATGGACTGAACCCCAACCGCAAACTCTCGCCCCATCGTTCGAAGAGCACGGTTTTGCGCGGCACGGCGTCTTGGAGAATATGGCCCCCCTCGGTGTGCCTCCAAAGGCAAAGGACAAACAGCGCGCGCGCGCTCTCGACGGGCCGCCCACTGCTCGACATTCGCTACTGGGGAAGAGCGCGGTTTTTGGAGGTGACGAGGTTGGGTCTACGCCAGAAGTCACTCCAGCTCCTGAGCTCGAGCCGGACGACTCGGAGCGGCAAGAGGAGGACGAGATGCCGGTTGGCTTTCCCATGCTTGAAGACGACGAGGACGACGACTACGAGCCCAAGACGAAGGCGAAGAAGAAGGTGAAGGTGTCAAAAACTCCTGTCAGGGGCAAAACCCCAGTGCAGAGTAAGACACCTGTCAATGGCAAGACGCCCGTCAAGAACGGCCACACCAAAAGCACCTCTGTTTCCGCTAGTCCAGCAGTTCAAGCAGTTTCCATGTCAGAGCCCGTTGAAGCTGCGACTCAGCGTATCCAGATTGCTGTCAATGATGCTATCTCCAAAGCCAACAGTCACACTGGCAAGCGCTATGTGGGCATTGCCTTGCGGCGCGCCTACGAGCAGAGCAAAACAGACTCCGCTTTGGCAGACGCTATCGAATCAGTAATTCATGGAAAGAGCACCAGTGAACAGCTCTACCGATTTCGCAAATTCATCAAGCAGTTCAAGCAGGAGGAAAAGACGAGGTTGGGCTTGAGCAAAGACAGGCGCTTTGACCAACAAGCTGCGATGAATCATGATGCCTCGTTCTTCAGTCAGCAGCCATCCCCAAGGGCCAGTAGTGAGATCGTTCCTGATGACTCTGTTTCGGCTGTCAACGACTACCAGGATAGACAGTTCATGAACTCTACAAATTCGGCTACAAACTTTTCGCACAAAGCACTGCAATCAGCTCTTGATCAAAATTCAGGCCAAGCACCGCCTCATCCGTTTAGTACCGCACCCGCTCTTCCAGCGACTGCTGACACCTCAGCTGAGTCAACGCCGAGGATGCAGTCCAAGTCGCCCCGAAAACGAACCGCTACCAATGGAAGTCTGGCGCCGGATTCTGCGATGGAACTGGACGGAGGAATTTCTACTACAGCACCAACTCCAGCCGCAAGGACGCCGGACACTGGGGCGAGCGATTCTGAGCTATCAGATGTCAATGAAGAGATTGTCCAGAAAGGCCCTCCAGAGCCTGTGCAGGTCAATGGAAAATCTACTGCACCTGCGCCAGTTGTAGCTCCAAAGAAAGGAAAGAATCCTGCGGCTGCACGTGCTGCTAAAAAGATGAAAGGCAATGCTGGGAGGCTATTCGGGAAGCATGCCCACAAGCTACAGCCACCGACCGCGGAGCAGCAAGCGGAAGATGAGCGACTCAATGAGATGCGAAAAGCTATGGTCGATGAGCAGCCTATCCGGAAACTTGAGCAAATTCCTCCTCCCATCTCCGATGTCCGCTTCGATGACGAGATTCTTGAGACAGAGTCTCTAACTGAGTCTCAAATCGCGGTGGGACCTCCTGTTGATTCTGATCAACCGCGACGCGCTGGGCGGGTTCCAAACCATGGTACTAAGCGTATACGAGAGGATCCGTCACGGTTCTCATCACCTCAGTTCGAACCGGCTGTGTCGTCGCGCCCTTCAACGCCTGCGATGGGACCGGCACCTAAGCGGGTCAAGCTCACTAACGGACAGGGCGCGAGGACGAAACGATCGTAAGTATTTTCAGCTCAATTTCTCAGCATCCTTGTCATTTTTCAGTGTTGGTCGATGCATGTACCCGCTTTGGCACAGGGCTGTAAGGCGTCGACTGAGCAAGCTCTACGTGTTTGCACGTGTTCGCATCGTACATTCCTCAACACACCATCAAGTCATTACAGGGCTAACGTTACACGTATAGGCCGGTCAAAAACCGAGATGCAGGACCTATTGCTGGTGTAGCCTTTACTGGCGGTGGCGGTTCGAGACAGCTGGGGCCTGATGACAACGACCCGGTAAGTGCCACTGGAATTCCGAAGCATCCAACCACACCATTCCTCTTTCACCACACAACCCATCAACCACATTTTATCTTTTTCATCCTCAACACCAATGCTGCTCACTACAAACATCACGCCACTCAAATTTCCATATTCTCCTCCACTTTCTGTCCTTTCTTCACCTCTAACAGAATGTCAGAACTCGCCGCAGTCAGAGAGCGACGACTTTTGCTCTGCGTGTAGAGGTGCAGGCGAGTTTGTATGCTGCGAAAACTGTCCACGCGTTTTTCATCTTCTCTGTTGCGATCCGCCACGAACTCAGGTTCCAGATGGAGCGTTCTACTGCTACGAGTGCAACGCAAAGTCTGCTGCACCCGACGATTCCGCGGACTCGTATCCCAGTCTGGGTCCGCTCTTCAACAAACTCGAGCGTACCAACCCTCGCGCGTTTGCTCTGCCTTCAGACATCCAAAATAACTTCGAGGGCGTTTCTGCACGTCCCGATGGCTCGTACTCTGAGGAGGTCAAGAAGTTTCCGCTGTAAGTGTGACGCGTTTCGTCGCGTGATTTGGCACTAACATCACAACAGGGCGAAGAACAGTGGCTATGGCTACCAGAGACCTGAATACACCAAGCTCATTGATGCTGATCACAAAGTTATCTTATGCACGCAGTGCGGAGTGTCGAGTGGTAACAAGCGCCAAATGCTGAAGTGTGACTTTTGCCACGCGTACTGGCACTTGGACTGCGTCGACCCACCTCTCGCTAACCCGCCACACATCAGCCTTGAAGCATCTCAGCGGGACGCCTGGAGATGTCCTCGACATATCGAACATGACCTTCGCAGTGGTCTCCTGCTGCAGAACGATTTGAGTTCTAAAGATGGGGATTCTGAGATGGCCGATGCCGCGCCGGTAGCTCGGGTGCCACGTAGAGTCCGAGTGCGCAAGCAACCCGAATACGTTGAGTCAACATTCTCACGTGGTATGCGCAACAACGGCTTGATTGATATCACAAATGATCCTGACGATGACACTGATGGCGAAGGCAATTATGTGTTCGGCGACAATGAATCCAAGGATGTCAACTCCAAGATCTTCCGTGTCCCCGAGAAGGGACTCATCCTTGACTTCGTCAGCAAGGTCAAGAGGTATGTGCAGTCGCATCAGAAAGTCATCACACTCATCACTAATGCGTTGCAGCGGCCGTGTAGGGAAGAAGGTCGAAGCTCGACACGCTGCAGACACTGCATCACGGCGTAGAGCGTCGATGCAAAATTTCATCGCGTATCCATTCCCACAGCAGCAGGCAGCCCTGGCTCTGGCACAGTTGGCAAACAAGACGCCAGAAACGAACCTGGGTGAGGGCAAAGTCCATGCGCTCATCCTCGGTCTCACTGTAAGACTGCCTGTAGCCCACCGGCCTTGTTTTGATCATCGGCGCTAATTCACGTGAAACAGTCCGAAGCTCCCCCGGCTGTCTCCTCAGCCATGTCCAACGCAGATCCGCCGCCGCCCTCAGCAGACGAACGCGCGCATTTGGAGATGCTGCAGAAGCTCATTCAGCAACGACTTGGAGCTTGAATACCCGTCGAGTACACCGGATCTGAACCTAATCATTTAGCTTATTTGCCGCGACGCCACCGCACAACATGGACGCATCTGGACCCCCACGACGCCTTTATCCAACCCTAAAGCTCAACTACGTCAGATCATCACAAGGTATCTTCATCAAGGTAGTGCATACCTCCAAGACAGGCTGTGAATGAGGCGTTGGAATGCTCAGCTCTGCTCGTCTAACTTCCGTACTCGATCATGACACTTGTTCGCTAACGGACGCGCGGCACGGTCCTTGTCCGACACGTCAACGATTTTTGTCTCTTTTGAAAAAAGCTCCCTCCCTGGTCCTCCGCATCCTTGTTTTGGTGGGTTATTTTGCACACGATGCGTATATTGCGCGCTCGTTTTGTCCCATACGTTTTCCAAGTACAAACAGCTATATATTGTCAAATCCCTGCACTTTTGACAGGGAATTTCTTTCGCTGTACCACAACTGCATAGCGAGGAGTTTGAATCGGGTACTTTTTGTACATTCCTAGCTCTTGGTGATGAGCTTTTGTTCTTTTCCATGGCGTTTCTAGGGTGCTCTATCGAGCAAGATGGATGAGGGACAAGTGCAAACTTTCTGCCTAGTTTAGGACGCGGGTGTCACGCGGCCTGCATATTTACTCGCTATTCTCCTAGGAGGATTTACGATGCACATCTCAGGAAGGCATGTAGTTTTACATAGGCGACGAACAAGAAGTCTACTGTGTCTTTGACGTTTTGTGCCCCATCTGGATCTTATGTGAGAAGCGAGAATGTAGCTCAGCTACCCGGGTGTTGGCATAGACAACCAAGAGAGTTTTGTTTCAGGCTGACTTGGGTTCCTAAGGTTCCACCATGTCAGACACTGTGCACATATACCACGATAAATAACCCGTCGTGAAGCTTCTCACCAGTCCATGTCGACTCAGCTTCGTTCGGTTTTGCTAAGTAGTAACAAACATTGCTGACAAATGTATATACCATCTTGTATCGTCTAGACGCAAGACCACAGAATACTGCGGCTCTGTTTGGGGCACATTTTGTCAAACACATTGTAGTAGAAAGAACGGAATTGCTCGCACATCGAAAAGGCGGTGTTATCCTTGACCAGAAGTAGATAAGAAAAATAAGACGGATTGAACATGTTAATTGGGTATGATTTATTCCATGATTCGTCCAATCGTCTCAACCTAATGCAGCGATAAGGCCATGTTTACTGGCAAAGCGGTAGCTTGACTATTCTGGAACCGCATCACGCGAATCAACTCATATCTCATCTCGTTCTGTAGCAAGAGCTACGGGACAACGTCACGTGAAGCTAAAATTCGTGTGGCTTACGCTCAAGGCTTGCAGCGACCGAAGTAGCGAGGGTACAGGCAGCAGTCGCGGACGGTGTGCTGCTTGCAGAGCCAGGCGAGGAAGCGCTCAAGACCAAGACCGTAACCGCCGTGGGGAGAAGAACCGTACCTGGAGTTATGTTAGTAAGGCACAAACTGATGGAACGCGTATGGTGGTTGACTTACTTCCTCTGGTCAGTGTACCAGTAGTACGCCGCAGGATCGATACCTTCCCTTCCGTATGCAGCCATCAACTCATCATAGTTGTCCATCCTCATGCTGCCACCAACGATTTCACCGACACCAGGCATCAAGCAATCTACACTCTCGGTAACCCTAGCATCGTCCTTGTCCTTCAGCATGTAGAAAGCCTTGATCTCGGCGGGGAAGTGAGTCAGGAAAATAGGCTTGTTGATGATATCTGTCATGCGACGCTCAGCAGCCTCGGCGATATCGTCACCGAATTTGTGCGGCTCGCCATCTTCATTGGGGATCCCGTTCTCGACGAGCCAGTCGATGGCGTCTTGGTACTTCATGCGCTTGAAAGGCCGCTCTGGTACTTGGAACTCGGGGTTAAGGTCCATGATGTATTGCTTGATGACAGGGTCGGACATGGTGACTTCAAGGACACGGCACATGACCTCCTCCAGGTGGTTCAGTAGATCATCAAAGTTGATGTAGTCGAGCTCGGCTTCGACGTGTGTGTACTCAGCCAAATGGCGACGTGTCAGTGACTTCTCTGCACGGAAAGATTTCTCAATACAGTAGACGTCACCCATAGATGGCAAACAAGTCTCAAGGTACAGTTGAGACGACTGGGTGAGGTATGCTTCCTCGTTGTAGTAGCCGAACTTGAAAAGCGTAGAACCACCTTCAACCTGGGTTTGGACGAGCGCTGGCGGGCTGACCTTGCGTAACCGGAGTTCCTTGTAGACCTGGTTGAACGCAAACTCGACAGCATCACGGACGATCAAGACCTTGGACGCCGTCTCTCCGCGCATAGTGAGATGTCGCAGATCCAACAGTGTCGCGTGCTCAGTGTCCTTTGATACCCTGTTGGTGATGGCATCGTCGCCACCCGCAGCCTTCCATCCGTCGTGGATCTTGTAGTAGTCGACGTGTAGTTCGCGGTTGTTGGGTGCGTGTGCACCCTCGGGGATCTTCCTCAGCTCTCCGAAGACCTCCATGCTGGTCTCGCGGGTCAAAGTGAGGGCATCGTAGGTCTTTGCCAGCTTGCCGGTGAAGATGAGCTGCATCTGACCGTAGCCGTCTCTTAGTGTAACGAACATGACGTCCTTTTGTCTTCGCTCACGATGGACACGGCCGAAAACGCGTACCCGTGTACCCTTTGTGTCCTTGCCATCTCCCAGTGTGATCTTTTTCGAGTCGGTGTCGTCGAGCTTGATCCTGATGGGCGCTGGCAAGCTCTTGTCCTCTTCCAAGACAATCTTCTTGGCTTCGTCCAGTACCTTGTTGCGATCATGCTCCTCCTTCATGCGCTGGGCAAGTAGTTGTTGGTCCTTCTCCTGCTTCTTCTTCTGTGTTTTGGCGTAGTTGACTGCCTTTTTCATGGCCGACTTTGCGGCTTCCTTCCACTCTAGCCTCGATGTCGCATCCGCACCCTCTGCGACCTCGCCGGTGACGCTCTTGCGTGTAAGGAACTTTGCCGTCTCGCCGCGCGTGAGGACAGCGTATCCGAGTGACTTGTAGGGAAGTGATTCGTCGCCGGTTTGTTCTGGGATATCGTGACCGACATCTTCATCGATGTAGTAGGTAGCCTCGGCCATGATTGCGGTATTTGTAGATTTGAGTCGTGTTCAATGGGTCGTTGTCGCGCTCCGAAATATCTTGAGTGGTCGCGGGGTGAGTCAAGAACCCCTCCAACAATGCTCCGTGCGCGCCCATGTGAAGCGCATAATGTATCGATAAGACTCACACTCCCAATGCCGCCTCCTTATCTCGGTCAAGTGTCATATTAATGCCGTCTATGTATAGTTCCAGACGCCAAATTTCGCCTATCTGTTCGGCTCAAGAACAAATCTCCAATCTTGACTTGCTGTCTGCGTAGGACATAACGCTTCGGCATAAGCCGACAACTCACGCGTCTCACGCCATCGTCCCAACTAGTGGCTACGACTCACCAGACTTGGAATGTACAAGTGGCGACAGTAACTCAGGCTTAATGAATGTACCTGAATTAAAAATGTCTGCATTAGGGTATTGCAAGCCGAGGCTGCTCTAATTCCGCGCTGACAAACGGGGTACCTAACCTCCAGTGCATACTGTTTTTTATCACGTCATATATAACAGTGATTTGGTACGCCAGAAAAGTCCCAGATATTCTCTTACATAGTATTCGATTAAACAATGGCGGATCCAAATCTCTACAAGTACGAATCTCCTCTAAAGGGCTATGAAGGCCTTGAGGCACTACCAGAGTATGTTCTTCCTTGACATATTTTCTGTATCATATGTCGACTACAGTGGTATTCGTGGTTGAGACAAGGACTCACAATCTATAGCGAAAAGGCTGCAGACGGGAAGTCGTATCTGAATCCACCAGCCGAGATGATGAGCGAAGCGTATAAGTCTTTCGTAGCTCCTCTAGACAACGGCATACGTGGGGGCTTTGAGTAGGTGTCAACGCGGCGAGTCGATTCCTCATGTATCTGACAATACCCAGCGCCCACATTTACTTTCTCCAGTCCGATAACGAAGAGGTCAAATTCGCCAACGAGCTGTGGGAACGCATACGTCGCGAATGTGAGAACGAGATTCATACTTCCAACTTGCACATACGCTGACTGAACACAAGTCCCTGAGCTGCGTATCTATCGAGTATGGGATCGACCTATTGGCCCTCATCCTATTGCCATGTTTGAGGTTAACATATTCACGCCCGGTATGTACGGCGACTGTTCATTCTGAAACCTTTACTGACGACGGACAGAACAATTTGGTGCTTTCATTCCCTGGCTTGTCATCAACAGGGGGCCTTTGTCTGTTCTGGTCCACCCTAATACTGATGACGAGTTGAGAGACCACACCCAAAGAGCGATGTGGCTGGGACAACCACTGCCTCTGAGCACAAAGTCATTCAGAGAAAAAGATGAGAAATTATAGGAGCAAACGTGGAGACAGTAGAGTATAGGTATTATTCAGTGCTGTCTTCTGGTGTGCTGCACTCCATTGGGGTCTCTGGCGCTTGGGAAGCCACGTTTTGCTGATGCTGTATCTCTTCAGATACGCCATCCTTACGACTCGTTTCCGCAGCCTCTTCCAGTGGCATGCTCGTGGTACTCTCCGCGCAAGCCCTCAAGATCAATCAACCGATGCTTTTGTAACATCAAAGTGCCCCTTGCGCGTCTGATGGTATTATAGTGCCCGGCTGCTCTCACACTTTGGTCTCGCCCTTCTTCTTTTTCTTCGTCTTCTTCGCCTTCTTCTTATCTCGCTTCTTCAGTCCGCTCATGCCAGCCTTGCAAGCTTCAGCATACCGCGCATAGAAGCCATCCAAGTCATCTGGCTTGACGACGGTGCTCAACTCGATTTTAGGGATATCTTCTCTGTCGGTTCCCGCCTTCTTGCTGCTCTTGTTGTTGTGTGCGCGGATCAAGACAGGTAAAGGCTCTTCAGGATGTGTGTCCCATAACGGGTCATCGGCGACTTTGCTGACTGGTGGCGGTGCAGCAGATGTGTCGAAGGTCATGCGCTTCTGGACTAGGTAGACGCTGCCGTGGCCTTTGGTGCGCGTGTACTCGAAGAGATTGGCGAGCCGAGTGAAGAACTGGGCAGGTCAGTATTTGACAAGCACTTGATAAAATCACATATCGTACCTCGTCGTTGCTTAAGTGTTCTCGCCCCATAATGAAAGTCGTGTGCTATATTATGCGCGCCATGTAGTAGGTCGCATGGTGGGATGCCCGCGGCCGTGGCGTGGAGCGGAGACGCGGGGAAATCTCTCACCCAAACTCCGACTTCTCGAACTTTTTTGCGACCCTAACGTCTCGACCATCTCAATATGCGCCCAACCTTCGGAGGGCCCAAACTGCCCGTTGAGCTGCGAAATCAGCTTGGAGGTGTGTTCGACATGCCCTGGTGATGTTTTGTTACTTACACCAGCAGATCCATCCAACAACAAGCGACGAAACGGTCCGCGCAATGGGCCACCGAATCGCAAAGACAGGCGCAAGGCTGATCGCGTAGAGAAGAAACGCCAGAACAAGCAGGTCAGACGACCAGCGCCATCGCATCCACACAATGGCCGGGGACCACGCCGTGAAGCCGACGACGACGACGACGATGAGGAGGAAGAGGAAATAGATTGGGACAACATCGAATCCGACGCTACACCACCCCCAATAGCTGCGAAAGAATCGCCCAAGCCGCTGAAGAGCATTCTCAAAACGAAGCCATCACAGCCTGAAGATGCCTCACCGCCACCTGCCAAAATATCACGCGCCGCTCGGGAGAAGCTTGCGCAAGATGATGCCGACATTGCCAAGTTAGAGAAGAAGCTAGGTGTAAAGAGCAAAAAGAGATCCAAGGGAGCGGATGATGGCCTGGACGACATATTTGGCAACCTTGGGGATTTTAGCGACGAAGAAGAGGTACAACCTACAAAGAGGAAAAGAGATGAGGACAATGATTGGCTCGCAAGCAAGAGGCGGAAAGCTCTGGGTCAGGAGTCGAGTGAGGAAGAGGACAGCGGGTCGGAAGGCTCTGAATCAGATGATGAGGACTTGGACCTTGAAGAGGCGGGCTTCGATGAGGATGATGAGACAGAGGATGGCTCTGATGACGGCTTTGGCTCTGAAGAGGACGACGACATGGAGGACGCGGAACCAGAACAACCGCGCATACGAGAGAATCCATACGTCGCCCCTGCAGCGCCAAATGCTCAACCAACCAAGTACATACCGCCTGCGCTGAGAGCACCTCCCTCGTCAGACACGGAGACTTTGCTACGTCTCAAAAGACAAATTCAAGGTCTCTTCAACAGACTCTCAGAAGCCAACATATTGTCAATTCTACGCGACATCGAGAATATATACCAAAACAACCCTCGAGGCTACGTCAACAATACATTGGTCGACCTACTTGCTAGCATGTTGTCGGATCCCACAGCTCTTCTGGATACCTTTGTAAACTTGCACGCTGGTTTCATCGCTGCGGTGTACAAGGTCATCGGGCCCGACTTTGGTGCACAAATAGTGGAGCGCATCGTCACAGAATTCGACCAACACTACCAGGCGAACAAAGATGGCAATGGAAAACAGACTTCGAATTTGATATCTTTGGTGGCGGAGTTGTACACTTTTCAAGTTATCGGCAGTAACATCGTTTTCGACTACATCCGATTTTTCCTTGATGAGCTCACGGAAATCAACACTGAACTCTTGTTGAGGATAGTCAGAGCAGCCGGCCCACAACTACGACAGGATGATCCAAGTTCACTCAAAGACATTGTTGTTTTGCTGCAAAGGTCTGTGGCAAAAGTTGGACAGAGTAACCTGCCCGTTCGAACAAAGTTCATGATCGAGACGATCAATGATCTCAAAAACAACAAGATGAAGACGGGTATAGCTTCGTCTGCGATTTCTCGAGAGCATACGATCCGCATGAAGAAGCAGTTGGGTGCTCTGAACTCAAGGAACCTAAAAGCAACTGAGCCGTTACGCGTTGGGCTGAAGGATATCAAAGACACGGAGAAGAGAGGAAAATGGTGGCTGGTAGGAGCGAGCTGGCGAAATGAGCCAGGCAACGAGGAAAAGCCCGAGGAGCCAAAAGAAGCCGGCAAGACTACAGCCAAGATCGACATTGAGGACGAAGACAGCGAAGTCGACCTCGTGCAGCTTGCTCGTGAACATCGCATGAACACAGACATTCGGCGCGCCATTTTCATCTCCATCATGTCTGCCAGCGACTTCAAAGATGCCCAGATACGATTGAACAAGCTCAACCTCAAAAGATCCCAAGAGGCAGAGATTCCACGAGTCATCGTTCACTGCGCAGGCGCTGAAAAGACCTATAATCCATACTACACTGTTCTTGCCCGCAAGGTCTGTTCAGACCACAAGACACGGAAGAGTTTCCAATTTGCGCTCTGGGACATATTCAAGAGCCTAGGAGAGAAGCAAGACGGTGCAGATGACGATGACTCTGACGACGACGATGCGGGTGGCGACACATCTCTTCGAAAATTGGTCAATCAAGGCAAACTGTACGGCACACTAATTGGACGAAAAGCTCTGCCTATCACTACTCTCAAGAACCTCAACTTCCCGTATTTGCAGCCCAAAACCAGGACTTTTGTCGAGGTTTTGTTAGTCACTACAATCCTAGAGTCGCTAAAGTCATCAAAATCGAAGGACAAGCGAGATGAGCGGGCAGTGCGCGAAGTGTTTGTGGAGGTAGACCAGGCTCCTGAGATGATTGCTGGGCTGCAGTTCTTCCTGAAAAAGGCTGTTAGCAAGACGGAAATTGTCGAGCAGACGGAAAAAGAGACCGTGCGGTGGGCTTGCAAGTCGATAATGGACATGTTGACGAAAGTACTGGCCACGACCACTCTGCAGGAAGATTGAGAAACGGAAAGTAATAGACCATTCACCATCAGATATCGCAAGAATACCCTCTGTTTGCCGTGTATAGTAATGCGAAACCCATTTTGCCGCGATACTTGGACGAAGATGTTACGGAGTAGATGTGAGGCACTTTGTCAGCTTGGCGCCACTTGACCCTACGGAAGCCGCATAGACCTTCCCGGCCGAGCTCCGCAAAAAGCTCAACCACATCTCCCATCCCACGCCCCATCCATTGACGCCTGTCATCCCCGCCGTACACTTTACGGCTTCTCTTGGTAGCGATTCTTCGGTAGTCTCCACCATGTTCCGCTCACTGGCACCCCGCGCCATCCAAAGGGCGACGCGGCCCGTCTCCCAAAAGACATTTTGCGCATCCAACATCTACTTCCAGAACCGGTTACGACGAGGCTATGCGTCGGAAGCTGGTAAGTCGCATTGCCATAAAGACCGGTACGGGGACTTTTGCTGATTGATGGACAGAGGACAAGGACCTAGTCATCATTGGTGGTGGTGTCGCAGGCTATGTCGCAGCCATCAAGGCAGGACAGGCGGGCATGAAGGTTAGCGAGAACAGACGTAGAGATTTCGAGGTCCAGAGAGCTAACACACTGCGACAGGTCACCTGTATCGAGAAGCGTGGCTCCCTCGGTGGAACTTGCTTGAACGTCGGCTGCATTCCCTCAAAATCGCTCCTCAACAACTCGCATCTTTACCACCAGATCCTCCACGACACAAAAGGCCGCGGTATCGAAGTCAACGATGTCAAGCTCAACCTCCCCGCCATGATGAAGGCAAAGGACACTTCCGTGTCTGGTCTCACCAAGGGAATCGAGTTCCTTTTCAAGAAGAACAACGTCGAGTACATCAAGGGAACTGGTGCGTTCCAGGACGAACACACTGTTGCTGTCAACCTGGTCGAGGGTGGCGAAACCACTGTCCGCGGCAAGAACATTCTCATTGCCACTGGCTCTGAGGCTACACCCTTCCCCGGCTTGACCATCGACGAGCAGAAGGTCATCACAAGCACTGGCGCTATTGCGCTCCAGGAAGTGCCAAAGAAGATGACCGTCATCGGCGGTGGTATCATTGGACTTGAGATGGTAGGAACAGTTCTCTGACCCACAAGGCATTTCTAACGATTCACAGGCCTCCGTATGGTCGCGTCTGGGTGCCGAGGTCACTGTCGTCGAATTCTTGGGCCAAATTGGTGGCCCTGGCATGGACGCCGAGATCGCCAAGGCGACCCAGAAGATCCTCCAAAAGCAGGGCCTGAAGTTCAAGCTCAACACCAAGGTTACCGCAGGTGAGGTTCACGACGCTGGCGTCAAGGTCAGCGTTGAGGCCGCCAAGGGTGGAAAGGAGGAGACCGTAAGTTCAGCGCAAGCACCTCGATTCAGAAGCATTGCTAACAATCACAGATGGACGCTGACGTCGTTCTCGTTGCCATCGGTCGCCGCCCATACACATCTGGTCTTGGTCTGGACAACATCAGCCTTGAGACCGACGACAGGGGCCGCTTGATCATCGACCAGGAGTACCGCACCAAGATTCCCCACATCCGCGCTATCGGAGACTGCACATTCGGACCTATGCTTGCCCACAAGGCCGAAGAGGAGGCTGTCGCTGCCATTGAGTACATCCACAAGGGTCACGGTCACGTCAACTACGGCGCCATTCCTTCCGTCATGTACACTCACCCTGAAGTCGCCTGGGTCGGTCAAAACGAGCAGGAACTCAAGGAGGCTGGTATCAAGTACAAGAACGGAACCTTCCCCTTCTCCGCCAACTCAAGAGCTAAGACCAACCTCGACACCGAGGGTATGGTCAAGTTCCTCGCAGATGCTCAGACTGACCGGATATTGGGTATCCACATCATTGGACCCAACGCTGGTGAGATGATTGCTGAGGGTACCCTTGCTCTCGAATACGGTGCCAGCTCAGAGGGTAAGTCAACATGCAGTTTCTCGTTTCGTGACAAGATACTAACGATATTGCAGATGTTGCTCGAACATGTCACGCTCATCCTACCCTCGCTGAGGCGTTCAAAGAGGCTGCTATGGCCACCTACGACAAGGCTGTTCACTACTAGATTCCCCCTTTTTGGTCCGGCTTTCCTTTATGCATCAGCGACATGATGTTCGAGCTCTCAAGCGCGCGAGCAGGGAGTTGTGAATAGTATTTTGTAGAATATATCTGATGCGTCATGCTCGCCAATTAAAAGCTTGGGAATGATGTGCATGTGATGTGGAGCCGATAAGGCTGAGATACCCTGCTAGTGGCGTTTTGTCGCGTGCACGTAACGCGTACCGCGATTTGGGATATTGATGTCAATTACACCCGCTTCGGACCGTCTTCACCCATACCACACCCTTCGACACAAGACGCCATGAGTAACGATGAGATCGAACAGCGCTGCACTGAGCTACGACATGAATTGAAGGCCTGGGAAAAGAAGTTTTCAGCAGAGAATAATGGCCGAAAGGCGGGACGCGATGATATCAAGGCCAATGCCGAGATTTGTACGTACAGAAGAGTTCCGGTCACCCTACAGTCATGCTGAACATATGCAGCGCAAATGTACAAAGACTACAACAAGCTACGAGTACGACTGTCAAGCAAAGCAGCGCCGCAGACCCCCTCGAAGCGAACCCCAAGCCGAAGAGCGAGCCTCGATGTCGAACGAACACCAAAAGCCGCGCCCAAGCCCACCGTCTCTACACCGTTGAAGAGGAAACGAGAGGACGGTGATGCAATAGAGAACGTAGATCTAGCAGCCGAGCTTCTGTCTCCACAAGGACCTACCGTCATAGGACCTACGCCCCAGCGCGACGGGATAGTTCTAGGTCTCTTCGACATGCTCCCATATGCATATGGCACACCAAGCAAACCGAGGACTGTATTAGGAGATGTGGGGTTAAATGTGCCGCAAACTCCGAGTAGGGGACTTCAAGATGCAGCAAGTGAGACATCACTAGAGTCAAGAGCAAGGGGAGAGCGGACACCACTGTCGGCGGGGAAGCGGTTTCTTTTGAACCAATTCGTCACACCGAAGAAGAGAAGGTTAGACGAGGAGGGTACACCGTCATCTACGACTCGAGGTCTAGCTACACCTGCATTCCTGAGGAGAGACAATGTGCTGAATGCTATTGACGAGGAGGAGGAGCCAATATCACGACCAGCACCTTGGATGCGACGCGGACTTGGACGTAGCTTGAGTTCCATGATACAAGCGATGAGGAAAGATGAAGACGACAAACTTGATGAAGAGGCGGACATAATGCGCGAACTGGAAATGGAGGAAGAAGGCATCGCCGTCCCCAGGAAACCCAGAGCGTCACAGATACTGATAGAAGATAGCCAAGCTGCTATGCCCTTAGGGCCAGACCGAGGTCTTGAGTCCGACGAGGGCAGTGAGGAAGAACCAGAACTCGGGCCAGATGGAAAGCCACGAAGGGTCTGGAAAAAGAAGGGTTTGAAGAGGCAGACGCGCCGTGTAATAAGTGAGATATTCTGTATTCAACAAACGAGCTACATGACTAACAGTTTTCAGTGCGCCCAAACATTGTAAAGCCCAAGCCAACGCCAGCACCACAGACAAACGACGACCCAGAGGGAGAACAAGCAGGGGTGCCAGAAACTCAAGTACCAGCGGTTCTGGAAGACGAGTTTGGCTCAAACTTGGATGGAGATTCAGACTACGCGAGTGACGCTTCACATACCCCGAGACGAAAAGTGCCCGCAAAGAAGCCAGAACAAGCAAAGGAGAAGCCTGTTAAAGAGAGCGCACTCAAGACGGCGGCCCGCAAGATCAAAGCTACGGCAAATGCAAATTATCGGAGGCTCAATATCAAAGGCAAAGCAGGGACTGGTGCGAAGGGAAAGTTTGGAAGGAGGAGATAA
>Ga0265797_10004948_pt1 | contig 19873 bp, 21 predicted proteins | sample P2T30metagenome_FD_192433 | JGI IMG/M metagenome (GOLD analysis project Ga0265797, IMG submission 192433) | Plant litter microbial communities from East Loma Ridge, Irvine, California - P2 T30 | ecosystem: Environmental > Terrestrial > Plant litter > Unclassified | place: USA: California...
GTCCCCGTCCACCACCTAGGCCTATACCGGGAGAAAACCACCCTCGACCCAGTCGAATACTACAACAACCTCCCCTACCACAAAGCCAGCACGGGCGCCGCGGGCGAGCCCAAAGTCCCCGACCTCGCCATCGTCGTCGACCCCATCATCGCCACCGGCGCGACGCTGTGCGCCGCCATCGACACCCTGCGCGACTGGGGCGTGCCGCGGATTATTGCCGTGAGCGTGCTTTCGAGCCGGGCGGGGCTGGTTAAGGCTGCGGAGGCGTGGGGCGAGGGGGTGGAGGTTTGGGTTGGGGGCGTGGATGCTGAGACTGATGAGAGGGGGATGATCAAGCCTGGTTTGGGCGATATTGGCGATAGGTTGTTTTTGACTGTGGGCAAGTAGATGCAATGTTGATGATGGATTGTGTGTCTGTGTGAAGGAAGCAGGGTTGGTTATGCGTGCGGATTGATCGATCGACTGGTGAGACGGGTTCGGTATTGCGGCTTTCGTTCTGGGTGTGCTTGACGCTCTGTTGGGGAAAGAGAAGGGTATGATGTGTAAAGTAGCGTCTCTCGAGAACCCCTAGAAAAGCCATGTCTTCCATGCCATCCTTTTAGAAATGAGAGGATGAAAGTTTTGGTAGGATAGCAAGAAACACGGCCAATTCCCACCAAGAAACGAAAAAGAGTCTCGCAACGCTCCCATGGTACCCAATTGCTTGTGCACGGGTTACATGGGAAGTCAACTGGCCTAGCTGGAAGGGCATCGAACATGAGGCCTGGAAGCATTCAAAAACACAGCCAGTGTCCGGCGAAAGGGAACACTTTTTTTTTCTGGCAGAAGTACAGAGGCTGTTGCGTTGATGTCTGTGCGGTTTTACAGTTTGCACTGACGTCATGTCTTGTGAATTCCGAGGCCGCTCTCCCAATGAAACTCTCTGCAAGGGCACTGCCAGTATCTCAACGAGTGTGTCACGTGTATTCATTCTTACAGACGATAAAGTTCATCAAACAACCTGCTGGTCGGGGTATCGATACATCTTCCCAAGGTCTAGACATCTTGAAGAAGAACACCGCATTTCGTTCCATCCCACACCTCACCCACCTCACCTCAGCCTCACCTGTCCAACCCATCCAACTCAACAAGCTTCTTAACAGCCCCAACAACATCGCTCCCGCCCAAATCAACCCCAGGCTCATCGACCTTCCTAGCAAGCAGCTCATCAAGCATCATCCTCAACCGACTAACCAACACCCCGATCCGCGCCCAACCCCTCAGCCGCACCCAGCCATCAACAACCAACCCGCGGCCCTGCGGATCGATGGAAATCGGCCCGCCGAACATCAGCAGGCTGTAGACGTTGAACGGCGTCAAGTCGCGGATGAAGACCTTGCTCGTGGCCATCTTGGTGAAGTAGGACATGTACACGCTGTTGCCGGGGAAGTTCTGGGCGCCGAACAGGGTGGAGCTCGGGTGGATGAAGACGCGGCCGTTGTCCTCGTTGAAGAACTTGATCGTGCGCGCTTCCGGGTCGAGCTCGACGGCCCCCGAGGAGGAGGCTGCGTATTTCTTGTCCGGGAAGTCGATGCGGGCGAGCTGCGGTTGGAAGGAGCCGGCGATGAGCGCGCGGAGCAGCGTGTCGTTTGCGTTGTGGCTGTTGTAGGATGCCGAGGCGGGCGAGTGGGGCGAGTAAGTGGATTGCAGGAAGCCGGTTTCTTTCAGGCTTGAGAGGTATTGCGAGCGGTTGGTCGAGATGTCGGTTAGAGTCTGGTTGTGCAGGAAATTCTCGTCGCACCATCTACGGAGCGCTGATGTGCGGTCTCCGGCCGCGCGGCGGGAGGACCATTCTTCGTAGGCCCGTAGGTCGCAGATTAGATCGCCGAGACCGCCTCCGAACGCTGTTCGCGCGGCTTTCGATTCTTCGCGCTTTGGTTGTGGGCTGATGAAGGGACTCTTGACTGTCAGGATTGCGGCGATGGTTAGGCAGGCTTCGAGGCATCCGAATGCTGCACCGTAAACCATGAGCTTGCCGCAGCGCAGGTCAGCCGGGATCATGGATAGATGTCGGCCCAGTGCTGTTAGCTCAGTGTCGTCCAGCGCACCCATACGGCCGAGTAGTCGTAATGCGCCGTCGACCGCCAGGCTCTCGGGAGGTGTAAGTGCTGATGCCAGGAATGAAGGGACGTCATTTACGCCCATGGCTTTGACGGACAAACATAGCTGTTCAAGCGGTACTCGTCTAATTTCGGGCTCGGGTCTCTCGTCCATCTTTGCCTCCTGGCTGCGGGTGAACAACTTGTAGCAAGTTCCAGGCCGCACTCTGCCCGCACGACCCCTGCGTTGCTTGCACGCTGCACGAGAAGCCCAGACTTCAGCAAGCTTCACCATGTTGTTGGCAGGGTCAAAGCTGGTCTCTTTGACTCTGCCGGTATCAATAACAGCGACAATGTCGTCGATAGTGATGGAAGTTTCAGCCACGTTTGTGGCTGCGATTACTTTACGCAGGCCACGTGGTGGCTTTTGGAAGACACGACGCTGCTCGACACTCTGCATGGAAGCGTGGAGGGGAAGGGCGTGTAGGCCAGGCAGGTCACGCAATGCCCGAAGGGTTTGATCAATCTCCGCCACACCTGGGAGGAAGATAAGGATTCCACCCTCTTCGTCGCCAAGTCCGTAGTCGATGACCTGCACTGTTTGTGCTAGCAAGTCGTAGTTGATCCTGGTACCGACCGCTCTCAGCGCTGTGGTTATCGTCCTTGGATCAACTTTTGAACCGTTGTTGTCAAGCACAGAGTCAACCACGGACTGTGATTCGTCCTCGGCTGGCATGCCGCCGAAGCCAGTCGCCTGCAGGATTTCATCCAAGTACACGTCCGTGACAGGGTGTGTGCGACCCTCAATCTCGACTTTTCCGACCGTTGCCATCCCCGTGAAATAAGATTCGAACGTAGCCGAGTCTAGGGTAGCACTCATGAGCACCAACTTGAGATCTTTCCTCTTCTTCAGCACATCTCTGAGAAGGACGAGCAGGAAGTCTGTGTCCAAACTACGCTCGTGAACCTCATCGATCACAACGTGACTCACGTCAGCCAAGCTCCGCAGGACGTCTTCTGAGCTTCCGCCTGAGGTCTGCAGCCTTCGAAGTAGCACACCGGTGGTCACGAAGCAAATCTTTGTCATGCCCGCCTTCTGTTTGGATTCGCCGCGAATGGCATATCCGACCTCATCGCCCACTCGCACGCATCGCTCATCTGCGACTCTGTCTGCCAAGCCGAGAGCACTGATTCGCCGGGGCTGAGTGCAGATGATGTTGACGTGCTCACCAAAGTTGCGTTTGATGAGGTCGTCCAGAACAAACTGCACGCTCTGCGTTGACTTTCCCGATCCGGTCTCACCCGAAATGATCGTGACTTGGTTCTTCGTTACGGCCTCTACGATCTTATCTTGCAGCTTCCACGCCGGTAGATTCTGTCGTGCTTGCAACATCTTCTTCTGTTCGGCTGATTCCTGTTTGGCTGTCCAGTTCGCCAACAGACGTTGACTGTCTTGCGTGTTCGGCGCCCAAACAATAGGCCTGGGGTGTCTACGTGGCTTCTTCGAGGCTGGCTCACGGGCAGATGAAGGCTCGACAAAAGCGGTTGCAGCACTTGCGATCTCACTAAGTCGGCCTGGCTTGTCCATGATGTTTGGAATTTCACTTTCCAACCAATCCACGATGCTGAACAACATCTGCTCGCCTAGCAGAGAAGCTTGACAATGCAGGAGACAGTGCTTCAGCACACTCAGCTTGATGTAAGCAGGTAGCTCACCTTCCAGCGAGAGAGTTGGAACTGCATTGGGGTATCCCTTGGTGGGCGGACGAGCGCGCAGTGTTATGGGCTTCTTTGAAGGCGTCTGTCGCTCAAGAACAAGCGTGCAGATGTGTCCACTCTTGGTCAGTCTCTCGCCGAAGATAGCGGCAAGTGTCTCTAGCTCTTCGTTCCACACTTCTAGATCCTCTGGCGCCTGGGTCGTCTCTTCTTCTTCGCCCATCAGTAGTTTTTGTAATTTTTCGGCGGCTTTGCCTTCATCTCCGCCTGAGTTATCAAGCGCTTGTGTGCACACGTCCGCGGCATAGCCACTTGCAGCGAGTCTTTTCAGCTTGCCCTCGCGTTTGAGATCACTGCTGGCCATGCTGACGCCGGCAGAATAGTTCTCGGGCAATGCCCACTTCGGAAGGTCGTCTTCAGGCACGTGAATGAGGAGCCACTCGAGGCACTCTTCACGGTCCTTGCAGATTTCGGCAGCCTCTTCAACGTGGCTCCGTCTGAAGCCAGTAGTCGATAGATCTTCCACGATCCGCTTGGTAGCTTTGGGGTCCAGCCGTACTTGATGTGGGTTCCAGACTCCTTGACTTCTGACAAGCATCTCCACCTCTCTTCTTGTGCGCCCGCCCATTTCCACTTTCGGCACTCTCTGCCATCCTTTGAGAACGTGCTTCGATTGTACTTGTCCATCAAGGCTGACTACTTGGTCTTTCTTGTCTTGCTCTGCGACCTTCGCCTTGTCCACTCTAGCCTTCTCTTTCGCGAGCTTAGTCAAGTCGCTTGCCTTCTTCGCTGCGAATGGGTCCGCCTCATACAAGTATCCTTGCCCTTGTGCTGTTGCTTCGCTCTTGAGGTCCAGGAAATCCCCTTTCCACAAATCACGGTACTGTGGCGGTAGCATCATGTGGATGTTCTTCATGTTGCTAACCCTGAACAATGCATATGCGGCCGCAAAATGCCTCGCTTCCACAGCACTAGGTTGTACGCCATGGTCCTTATTGTAATCCTTGGGTGGTGTGATGGGCGGCAACACAGTAATTTCACCAGTCTTCGATTTTTGACGCAAGATGACCGCGCCCGTGAATCCTCCAGGAGTCCTGTGGACGGTGTACTCGGGTCTCTCCCAGCGCTGCTTCTGGCAGTGCTCATTGAAGAGCGTCTGAGGAAGTTTGCCAGTCCATGATGCGCCAGCAATCAATGTTCTGGTGTCTGGCTTCTTTTCTGCTTCAGGTTGTGCGGGCGCATCGCTTGCTTTGCCCTTTGACGTGCTGGCAGGAGGCTGCTCGGCGGCCTGCTTCCCTTTCTTTGGCTTCTCGTTGCCGAAAACGATGTAGCTGGTGTCTTCTCCGTTTATGGTACTTGCACTGGCTGCGGGTTTCTTACTTCCAGACTTGTGGCTGCGTGACGCATGCGGTTTGTTGACCATAATTGTCCTGGAAGTCGCAATACTATCGTGTCGTCTCAAGTTCCATGGATGCAGGACACGAAGTTGCGTGAATGTTTGCCCGACACGAGACAATCGCGGTGACTTAGAAAAGTCTCCAGGCGCATGGCAATCGTGACGACGTGGGGGCAGTCGCTTGCGGCAGTCACTGGACGACTTTCACAGCCCTCACCCCACCACTTTACAATCTACACTCTACAATCGTGCCTCGGAACATCAGACACACTACTTAAGGACAGCAGGAGCACGACAGCAGAAGCACGACAGCGACAGCACACATCAGGCGCCCTCATTTCGCGACCCCAGGAAGCGAGCAAAGAACAAGGGCTAAACGGCCAAGCCAGAGCGATCATGTCAGCACCACTACCCAAGAGGATCATCAAGGAGACGGAAAGGTTACAGAACGAGCCAGTGCCTGGTATCTCGGCGGAGCCACATGATGAGAACGCAAGATACTTCGACGTCTGGGTGGATGGTCCGGATGGTAGCTGCTACGAGGGTGAGCATGCATGAGGACGAAGACAGAAGATAGCGTGGTATACTGACGAGATAACAGGCGGCAAGTTCAACCTCGAGCTCTTCCTGCCCGACGACTACCCCATGTGCCCACCGCGGATACGCTTCTTGACTCGCATCTATCACCCCAACATCGACAGACTGGGTCGCATCTGCCTGGACGTGTTGAAGAACAACTGGTCTCCTGCGCTTCAGATCCGCACGATCCTGCTCAGCATTCAGGCGCTGCTCGGTGCACCCAACCCAGAGGATCCGCTCAACGAGGCTGTGGCGAAGCAGTGGAAGGTATGTTCAGTGCACTCTGCACTGCACGTAGTAGCACGTAACTAACGCAAGAACAGGAGAACCAGCCGGAGGCCATCAAAACTGCACGCGAGTGGACACAGCAGTACGCCCAAAAGAAGTAAGCACTGTATAAGTCACACTTCCAACGACCCACCACTCTGATCACTGAGCATCACTTCCTGCGGCATTTCCTGCGTTTAGGCGATGATCTTGTATGAGTATATCCACGACTGCTTTATAGTTTGGGTACTCAATTGCCTTCAAAGTAGCATAGGCCGCGCAAATATCACGAACATAAATACATTCAAAGGTTGATTTTCACGGACAAGAGCGGTGATGGTCGGATGTCGAGAGCAGCAAAGGGATGGTCTGCCAGTGTCAGTGGCTATGTTTGTTCATGGGATGTACTGTAAGTTCGGAGTCCTACCCGTCATTGAATGCCGTGACGCTGATACCATTTGCTTCAGAACAGGCACGCAATCACGTACCGTTGAGAGCAAGGGTTCTGTAATCATAGTGAGTTCCGAGACCTACCTGTCAGCAGAACACACGACGCCGATGCCATATACTCCAGCAAATGTACATGATCGTGTACCATTGAGAGAGTCAACATCATACTTTCGGTGACCAGAAACACTTATTGAATAAGGATTCCGAACACTTCAAGACAGATTTCACAGTCAATGATACCACGATGTCGTATATCATGCCTTGCACTCGATTTTCCATACACCTTACTGCATCTCATTGATTGTAACCCAGCGACGAGCAAGACAGAATACTCGATTCACCCAAAGAGCCATAAAAGCAATGGCTATCTTCGCTATTCGGAAAGGTACGTTGCCAGTCCATCTCGATGGTAGATGGGGACTCTCCTATCCCTAGATCCTTTGATAGCATCCTCTCAAAACTAGTGATCTCCCGAGAAACACTCATTGAAGATGCCAAGCATTTAACCTCACATCATTCGATCATTCGGGAGCTCCACCCCCTCATTTCCGGGATTATCCTTCGAGATATCTTGCTCACGTCGTTGATAGTGCTACCACCACTACCTCTCTTTTTTTCGCCCTCCTCTCCGCCACCATCACCACCCTCTCCTCCGGCGCCACCACCAGCGCCACCACCACCACCACCAATGCAGTCCCGCGGCGCCGACGAGCGCCCGAGCCGGCTGTCCTTGCTCCCAGTGGTGCGGGACCTCGACGAGGCTGTGGCAGGGCAGCCGGCAGCACCACCGCCAGGGCCGCAGAGCCAGATGGAGTGGGACGAGGAGGAGGAGGCGGTGGCTCCTCCTCGTTCCCAGAACAAGGTTCGTCAACGTGTACGTGAAGTCATGTATCGTCGCAAGGCAGCGGCAGCGTCAGCAGTGCAGCACGTGAACAGCAGTGATGTCAAAACGCCTGAACAAAGACCTCCCATCCCAGTCAGCGAGAAGCACAGGACTGGAAGCGTAAGAAACGCGCGCATTGGCATTGAGAAACGTCGCCAATACGAGGTATGTCTTCCACTCTTCATTCTTGTGATTTCACTGACAAAATCGCAGCTCTCCAGCTTACGAGCTTACGATGAACTCATGTCACCCGTCGCCTTCGCGCACCAACGTGCGCTTCCGAAAAAGATCGTTACTAAACATCAACAGCAGGAACCTTCGTGGCCCAGGAAGCTGAAGGAAAAGACGTCTACCCGGTCGCTAAAGAGCAAAGCCTCCTTCTCAGGGCTGAAGAAGCTAGGCGGAAGCTCTCCAAGCCTTCGACAGACTGCAACCTCCCCAATGACGCCACATGAGAGCCCTGCCCTCGGAGGCCTCACGCCTCCCGTGCCGCCAATCCCCATGAGATACGTCGAAGGATCCCAGGAATCAATCCCTCGACCGTCACCTTTCGGTTCAGCAATCATGCCCGCACTGGGAGTAGATGCTCGAGTCCGCCCCTCGACCGCGAACAAGGGACACACAACCCCCCCGACTTTGAAAGACTTGAACGAGATCTCGCCGTTCCTCGCTTATGAGGATCTGGCGCCTGGAGCTGCAACCCCCAGGACGCCGCCACCTCGCCTGACACCCAGCTTAAGAGTCCCTAGCAGCACAACCACACTGAACACACTCCGTACGAGCCCGTCTAGAGAGTTCCCCTCAGGCCCAGAGGACCCTTTCTGGGACGAGGCCGTCGCTCGGGTTGAAGCTACGGTGCGCCGCGATCAAGAGCAAGAACGTCGCGAACGTAAAGCTTTAGACAAAGCCGCGCAACAGGTCATCAGAAATATCAGCAAAGACCGCGACGGTCGCCTCAAATGGGCGAAGCTGACCATCGAAAGCCTTGTCGGCAAGTACGATGAGCATGGATGGCTCCCAAAGAAAGATCCGAAAGAGTTCGACGACGAAGACTGGACTTTTGTTCTAGAAGTGTTAAACCACAAGGACACCAAAGCATTGCGCGACCGGCTATTCAGAAGACCGGAATGGATCGAGGCTGACAAGACCCGCCGTGAGAAATATGAGGAAGAGATGCGCACGAACCCTACGCCAGAGTACTTGGCTGCTCAGAAAGCAAAGGACGACAAGGAGCGCAAGGAATACGGTTTCCGCAAGGTTCTCGGTCTGCTCACGGCTGAAGAATTGGAGGCTGAGCGTCAGAAGGATTCGCCGCCCGTCGGGTTAGGCATTAGCAGCGCGACCGAGCCTGTCACGCCATTGACGGCTTCCACCACACAGACCGGCGAAAATACAGATCACTCGGCACCATCTGAAGGGACGAATGAGCCCGAGTGCCGCGGACGACAGGCCAACAGATCCGAGCATGAAGAAACTCCAAGCAGGCGCAAAGGCCACAAACATGGAATCAGCTCTGTCGCGCGCCACAGCGTCGAGCAGATGACTGACGTATTCAATACCGAGAGCTTCAACCCGCGACTCAGCATACTTGGATCCGAAGAGATCAAACAGTACATCAAGAAGAACCCTCCAATTCGCCCGAGTCCGCCTACTCCTACGCCAGGTCCCTCGCGCTTCAACACGTCGCTCGACCCTCGTCAAGGATCCGAACCGGGCTCCAGCCCAGGACTGTGGCTAAGCTCCAAACATGCCCCAGCACAGCGCCTTCGACACGTCAAGAAAGCCGCCAGCAGTAACGATCTGATCGAAGAGTACAACAGACAGCAGTTTGCAAGAACTGGAATACAGCCGAGCGAGTCTACTGAATCGCCGAAGCTACCAACTTTGGGCATCCATCCTGCGCTCCGCAGCCCCGACAATGCCACTGTTGCCACCTCACGGCCTGCAGTTGGGTCACAAATTCCAAGACTTCGCAAAGCCGCTTCTTCGGTCGCGCCGTTAAACGGCTCAGCAACGACTGATAGCATACGTTGTTCAATCATCTCCGCATCACCTCCAAGTTTAGCCACCACACCTGCACTGCAGCGACCGCCGAAGCCTCGTAAGCCTTCGACTGCCGTGAAGCTACCTGGCAAGCCCGCACTCACCACGAAGTTGCCCAGCGAGCCTTCAACCACCGCAAAGCTGCCCAGTGAGCCGTTAGCCACCGCGAAGCTACCTAGCAAGCCGACGACCACCGTCAAGGTACCCAGAAAGCCTACCGCGACTCCTCCGTCGTCAGCTTCACGACTATCTCCCGTCCATGAACTCCAGGAAGTAGGAGTTGATACCTCTCCGAAAATACCACCTCTCGTACGAAAGCCTTCGACCTCAGTCAAGTCTCCAAGCTCAAAGGCCCGCTCTTGCAGACAGTCTTCATTTGACGCCCAGTTGCAAGCTCCCAGCTACCCATGTCCTTCACCGTCTACTACAGCCAGATCCCAAAAATCGGCAATTAGCTCCCACAGTCATCACAGTCAGTCTTCCGGACAGTCCGTGTCTTCCCCGCCACCGCTCAAATACTCGCGACCTTCAGCGTCTTCTGTAGCTGGCTTCTTCAATCGATTTTCAAATGATGCACGACTTGCATACTCGCCACTGCCCCTCAGCTACTCGCGTCCTTCGCCGTCTGCTGCAGTTGACTCTGGTACCAAGTCTCCGCCTGACAGACAGCCTGACACTTCACCACTGCCCTTGAGCAGCTCGCATGCTTCGTCAACTGCTGTAGCTGGTTCCGATGACCAATCCTCAGCTGACAGAAACCATGTTCCCACGCCGCTACTTCTCAACTACTCGCGTCATTCACCGCCTGCTTCAGATGGCACCTACATCCAATCTTCACCCGACGAAGGACATGTGATCTCGCCGGAGGGTATCGCGTACGCTGTTCTTCCACTGCGTCCTGTCGTTCACTCTTCTAGCGAAATTCCGTCTGGCGGACAGCCTGTTTCCTCGCCGCAGGAAATCGGCTACTCGGACCCTTTGCCGTCTACGGCAATTATCCCGTTCACCACATTCGTCGCGAACAACGGCGCCGATGAACATGAATACGAACTCTTTGCGCCCGTTCCTCTACCGGAGCATTTACCGCCGCGAAGCATGGCTCGGCTGAGCCGAGTCCCAACATTCCCAGATGCATGTGACTTTCTGGCTGTCATGGAAGATGAGCCCGATGGTCCATACGAACTTCCTGCAACGCCGGTTCGCTCTACTACTCCGGTACGGGCTACCACTCCCATGGATCGGTTGAATGCCAAAAGGAGCGGCATTCCTGTTGCCACCGGATCAAAGGTGGCTGACACTGTAATCACAAACGCTCGTGGTGATCAAGGCGCAGCTTCATTTTCGCCGTCGGCGTTCAATGTTGGTCCGTATTTCCCGTCAAAACGTACACCTACTAGCCTTCAGTTTGTCCGGAACACAGGCCAAAAGCAAGAGGCATCTCCGCCACCACACAACGTACGTTCAAGTTCTCTTTCGAGTCCAGTCAACCTTCAGTCTGTTTCAACCACAGTCCAGAGGGAAGAGTCATCCCCAATATTCAATGTAGGTCCTTACTTTCCTCCCGGACCGGTAAGTTTCGGACTTGATCAGAATACAGGCGCAAGCACAGTCGTGCCTACGAAACCGCACAATGTAAGTCTGCATGCCCTACCAGGACAACTCACCTTCCAGTCCCATCAAACTACTAGCGACAAGGTAAAAGCGCCTGTTCTGCCGGCACAAATCCCGAATGTTGCGAACAACACCCTCACACCCAGTGAGGTGGCCATGGCGGAATGGAGGAACTATCAAGAAAAGGAACCACTGGTACAGTACCGCGGTGATCGCTTTGAAGCCATGGTGAGACCATCTGGCACCAAGTCGACCATCGAGCAAGCACAGAGACAACCACAACACCATGGCAGTCACTTCGAAATCATGGTCGACTCGTCCAGCACAACGTGCCTGCCAGATCAAGCACGAGTACAGTCACAGCACCACGGCAATCACTTTGAGATCATGGTTGACACCTCTGACCCCCATCAGCTGGCTACTGAGCAGCCACAGGCTTCGAGTGGACGGAGCGACGCAGATTTGCCTGCTACTCCTCACACGCACAATCCAACTGTGACCGAGAGTCACGTGGAAGGAAACTCATCAAGTGCCCAACTGTCACATGCTAGCAAGGGCGAATTGATGAGCAAACAGCTAAGATTTGCTTCGTCATCCCCTGGAAGAGAGCAGCGTTCTCCGCCTTTGCCTGCTTTGCTGTCATCGAAGATCCCCAGTTTCAGGTCTTTTAGCGACAACAACCCTTCACCAAGTCCTCGCCAGCCAGCAACCCAGGCGGAGCGATCGATCTCACTTGGTGGCCCTCAGAGCGGTAGCCCTTTCACGCGCAACGACGGCACGATCTCCGATACTGGCAGGCTCGCAAAGAAGTTTGAAAGCATGAAGTACAATGTCTCCGCGACGGCTCCTCTCAGGCAAGGTCGGTTTGAATCATTCACTCCGACGAAGATTCGCTCTCCACCCACCGAAGGAGGCAATGCGCCCATCAGCACACGCTCGAGACTTCGTACCAAGTTAAGCAGCGTCTTCCACACGGATCCAGTTGAGCAGCATGAGTTCGGTCAAGATCAGCAGTCGACAAGCGGCAATGCCGGGGCTCTGGACGTTAACATCGAAGATGTGATCAGTGCCTGGCAGAGTTCCAGTCCAGTCCCAGTTCAGAGCCCAGCTCCTTTCCAAAACCAAGAGATACAGTCGCTCCGCGCAGAGATCGGGCTCGAACCGATTGGTGGACATGTTTTGGGGGAGCAAAAGCATCCGAATCACACCTACTGCTGGAACACCAAAAAGATTATGTGCCGTCGCATCCACAACCAGGGCTACATCCTGCCATCACTACCATCGTCAGCACCAGGTCTGAAAGCGCACATGGCCGACCGCGCCTCGGAACTCTTTGTCGGCATCCCATACACTGACGAGTCGGCAGAAGCTCAGCGCTGCTATTCTTGCAAGTCATGCTGCTGCCGCTTCGCAGAGTTGTCCGCTCAGAGCAAAGAGCCCTCTACGAACGACATCGTCGCACTCAACCAGTGTCGTCAAGCCGAGGAGACCGTCACCAGCCTGCGATCCAGAAAGCCCAACGGCGTGGAAGAATGGGATTCTTTCCTGAAGTGCTCGCAGTGCGAGCACAGCTACTGCCCGGACTGCATCAGGCTATGCGGCGAGGTGTTGTGCCAGCAGCCCGTCTGCAAGGATTGTGTTGATAGCACCGAGCTCTGCCCGATCCACAACATGTTCTAGCCTTCTACTGTAGGACACGAAATGCATGCGCGATACCTGATGGAGCGGGAAGGTACCCCTGCAGACTGCAGTATTCGCCGGCTCACCGCCTTGGGGGATTTCAGGATATCGAGAATGGGGAATGGCGAAAGGTTGAGGCGAGTGGTTTGGCTTCTTCAATTGGACAGAGGTAGCCCTTTTAGGATAGCATTCCACTTAGTCCCGAGTACTGCGCTCGATGCGTGGGAAAGATCAAACAAGTAGCCGAATGAAAATGAGTGAGAAAAGTCTTTATCCGTGAATTGTTCGGGCTTGTCTGCGATTGACTAATCGACCCAGCGCTGATGGTCAGTGTGTTCACGACGTGGCCGATTACAATATCAGGTAAGCATGATGTGGACGTGACGGATGCCGTACTGCTGGCCTGTTGCTGTCGTGGGCCAAAGCCTTGTCCTCGTGACTGCTGCTGTCGGTGAGTATCATCAACGATCTCACGTGCCGAATAACCCGGCGTCGGCCGTCAATAATCGTGGACCGCTCACTCACTGGAGCCCAATTCGTCGTCTAGCCTGTAAGGGAGGGTTTTCGGAAAGACAGCACATAGTTGAGGTTGTATTGTCCTTATACAGGCCCGTGCAGATTGCTGACTTACCGAGCGACTTCAACCTGTCCTACGTAATCTTGGCGGCGTAAGGCGCCAACCTCAGTGCCTCATCAACTGAATACATGTACACAACTCCACCACGAGGCTGTGCATTGTTCACAACACCTCCCGACTGTGACAACACCGACACTTCTACACACAACATCGCGGATCCTTTCGCTAGGCTCCCGCAGTAGTTCATCAGCAATACTTCAGCTTCCTGCTGCACTTTCACTTTCACTCCACTCAGCTAGAGGTCCAGTCACGGGACCTCGGATTCCTGGCGCAAACGACCCAGGATCACGACAACTAACAACACACTCAGCCCAAGCTGATTCCACTTACACGCCGCCGCTATGCCCTCGATCTTGTCCGACGACGACAAGCAGACCGTCAAGCGCACCGTTCCCAAGGCTTCCAACAAGATCCACGCTGTTGCCGTCGCCAAACTCTACATTGCCCATCCTCTGAAACGGGGCCGATGGGTCTACACTGGACTCCAGGGCGCTGCGGTCCTCGCCAATGACCTTGTGGGTAACACCTACTTCATCAAGCTCGTGGACGTCTCGCCCTCCAACCGTGGCGTCCTCTGGGATCAAGAAATCTACGATTCTTTCCAATACAACCAGGATCGGACGTTCTTCCACACCTTCGAGCTGGAGGACTGTCTAGCCGGCCTGAGCTTTGCGGACGAGAAAGAGGCGAAGCAGTTCAAGAAGAAGATCGATGAGCGGGAGAAGAATGCGCACAAGGCGACAAAGAGCAAACCGTTTGCGAGCGGACCCACGCAGACTGGACATGCAGCGCAGCAATATACTCCAGTCGGTGCTCCCAGTGGAGGTAGAGAAAAGACGCACAGCAGGTTCGGCCTGGGTTCACTGCTGCATGGACGCGATAGAAGCAGTTCTCAGCCCCAGGCACCTGCGCAAAGTATCATTCCGCCTAGAGGAGTGGAGATACACAACCCAAATGCGCCCACGTCCAACCCGCCTACTGCGGCTAGCCGTGCCAGTGCTGCTGGCATTGACCTCAACGACCCTGCTGTGAAGGCTGTCCTAGCTGATCTGCTTGAGATGGGTATTACAGAGGATCAGATTGAGGAGCATGCCGGATTTATCAAGAGCTACTTGGAGCAGAACAAGGCGACTGCTGCTGCAGATGCAGAGAAAAGAGAGAGGGCTGCAAAGGCTCCACCACCACCGCCTCCCGGCGCAGTCAGTGCTGCGACTTTGAGCCCGCAAAACACCGGTTCATCAGGTGGCACCTCAAAGCGTGGCCCTCCACCAGCTCCTCCACCACCCAGAAAATCGGCGGCTGCAGGAAATGCATCCCCGTCGATCCAACGGCCTCCAAGTCCTTCGCCCAGCCCTCCCCGAGCACCGTCGCCGCCGAGACCTCGATTCAGAGCGCCTCCTCCGCTTGCAGATGCAGGCAAGTTCGCGAACCAGGAGCGACCAACGCCTTCCTTGCCTTCGAGAAGCCGTGCAACCAGCTCAGCAACCCCAGGTCCGCCTCCACCGCCGCGTCCGCCAAAGACGCCTCTCGAGGACGATGCTGGCTCACCGCAGCCTTCAACAGGCAGATTCAATGTTCCACCACCTTTCGAGGGCAAGCGTATCTCTTCAGGACCACCTCCTCCACCCGCTCGTTCAGGTGGTCCTCCGCCGCCTCCTCCAAGGGACTCTCCAAGAGACTCTTCCTACCAGGTCTCGAATGCTGCAGCTGTAGGAATGCCGCCGCCACCTCCGCCCCGAGCTCCGGCACCCAGCGGAAACTCAGCTCCACCCGCGCCTCCTCCTCTTCCCCCAAGCACAGCAAGGCCAGTGCCACCGCCGCCTGGATCAGGTGGTCCTCCTCCTCCGCCACCTCTTCCTCCCACCTCATCGCCTGCCCCACCACCCCCACCTCCACCGATGCCACCATCCTCCTCAGGAGCTCCACCACCACCTCCCCCTCCTCCACCTCCAATGCCATCTTCAAGCGGACCCCCGCCTCCTCCCCCAATGCCCCCGCGTGCAGGTGGCGGAGACGTTGGCGTGGGAGACGACACCGCCGCAGCTGTCCCCAAGATCGCCGTGCCCGGCCGCGACGGCCTGCTGAACGACATCCGCGGCGGCGCGAGACTCAAGAAGGTGTCGGACGCTGAAAAGCGCGACCGCAGTGCGGCGGCAGTGCCTGGGAGCGAGCCCGCCGCGCCGCCTGCGGGCGGTGCTGCTGGAGGAGCTGCTTCGGGCGGCGAAGCCCAGGGTGGTTTGGCCGGAGCGTTGGCTAGTGCGCTTGCGGCTAGGAAGAGTAAGGTTTCGCATTCTGGTAAGTGTTCTTCTTCCCTCCTTATCTTCTGATATCATGCTATGAGAGGGTTTCGTGACTAACTTTCCATTTCTCTACAGACGACGAGAAGGACGACGATGATTGGTAGCGAGTTTTGACGGATGGACGTGTGATGATTGGATGTTGTTGTTGCATCTTTTTTTTTCTCACAACTTTGAGCATATTACAATACCCTAGATCGATAGCTGTTGTAAGATTTGTGTTGCTCACTTGTTTGTTGTTGTCGATGGGAGGTTGGATTGTAGTACAGTACATGTAGTTCGTCGGTCATGCCTTGCCTGTGAAGTCGATGATGTGTGATGAAAGTCGGTTTGGTGCACTGGTTGTTGAATGTCTACAGGACTGTTGATTACTTGACAAAGGATTACCTAGGTATATACCTAGAGTAGAGTAAATGACGAAGTCTTGTAGAGAGAATCTGATGCTCTTTTCAGAATTGAGATGGGCAGGTTTAAAAGATCCCATTGACAGCGAGTAACAAATCACCTTTGCAATGACTTCGAGCTGCCGAATGCTGCGAAACACATTACGTGATGTTCATGTTGTTTACATTTTATCTTCCAACAAAACGATGTATGTCTGAACGACGAATAGATCCTGGGTCGTCCTCATCTTGACCGCCAATCAAACGCCGCCATGCGTGGGTCATCCCGCGCCAAGGCTGCACAGGCTGCACAGCGCGAAATAGCAGACAATTGCATCCTGACAGTCGAGCCGCGACCAACGACTTCGAGCATCAACGACAAATCGCCGCCGACATGCGTACTTACGAAGACACCTTCTCCGGTCGCAAGATCTATCCCGGCAGGGTTCGTCATTTCCTCTCACTACACGAAAGCGCCCGCTCGCAGGACACGGAAGGACAAAGGCCAGGCCAGGCTTGAGGATTGGATGGACGGATTCAAGCGAGCATGGGATCTGGAATAATGCATGCTGTGGCTCGCAGTCTGAAAGAGGAGGAAACGAAGTGCTGGCCTTGTCGGTTCCGTGGACTGTCCTGTGGGCGCATACTTCGAGCCTCGAAATGAATAATAGGCATAATCTATGATCAGCACTCGTGCTGACATACTCTCTCTACAGGGCAAGCTCTTCGTCCGCTCGGACAGCAAGATCTTCCGCTTCCAGTGCGGAAAGTCCGAGTCTCTCTTCCTCCAGCGCAAGAACCCCCGCAAGATCGCATGGACTGTTCTGTGCCGTCGCCAGAGGAGAAAGGGTATCTCTGAGGTACGCACCCACGATTACTGCTCCAGACCGGATATTCGAAAGACGTAACATGCTCACAACCACCGCAGGAGGCCGCCAAGTCCCGCCGTCGCCGCCAGGTCAAGTCCCAGCGTGCCATCGTCGGTGCTTCCCTCGACGTCATCAAGGAGCGTCGCGCACAGCGCCCCGAGGCCCGCTCGGCTGCCCGTCAGGCCGCCATCAAGGAGGGCAAGGAGAAGCGTACCGCCGCCCAGAGCGTGAAGAAGGCTGAGAAGGCCAAGACCGCTGCCAAGAGCGCCGCCGGCCAGTCCACTGGACGGTACGTTAAATGAAGAACTAAAAATCATGCTCGAATCGGAATACTGACAAAACCTGCAGTGTCGTTGGCAAGCAGGGCGCCAAGGGTGCCGCCAGCAAGCCCAAGCCCACTTCCCGTTAAGTGTTGGGTTTGAGTTGCGATGCATTTCTTCCTTTCGGCGCTTAAAGACAATCAATCGGCTGCAGTCTGCTAGCAGCTAAGAAATGGACGGAGTTCGATCGGTGCGGATGAATCAATGTCTCTAAAAGAAGAAAGACCATGTCCCATCCGTACAACAGCCACAATGCTCGAGGAATCGCCATGCCATAGAGGAGCCCGAATGAAGCCGTGGTTGATGATCACTTTTTTTGTTTGTCAATTCATATCTGACGTGGTATTTAACTGGACTTTACGATCGTGTCGACTTATAGGAAACTTAGGAATCAACGGGACAGGCATGTACAACGGAGCCTCGGAGCCAATACAACGTTCAACCCAATTTCTGGAATAATGAAACGTCTCAACGATGCGGTCTTGTCACGCGACTACATACATATATGCATCCAACCCGGCCGAACTTCCATTCGACTTTCACATCATCTTCCAAGTTTACCCAGCACAAGGATCTTCGACGCCTACACAACTTCCCCAACTTCGTCATCGCCATTGACATGCTCCATCAAAGAACGTAAATGAAGTCCTCATTCTTCAAATCCGTCACATCATCAAAGGCCTTGTCTCCACCACTAGCTTTCCCATCATTGATCGCCCCACTACCCTCCTCATTATTCACAAGCTTCGACGACTTGGCCATCGACAAGTCCACAACATACGCCGACTTGCCCAACCTCTCTCTTTCTTTTGCGTGTCTTTTGTTCAGGTACGTGATGTACAGCGCCCCAACTCCTACTAGTACAATTATTACTACAAAGAGCGCCAGGTTCGATCGGATCCCGCGGTAGTATCGCGGCGCCTCTTCAGGCGTGTACAAATGGGGACCGATGATGTTGCCGGCGGAGGCACCGATGAATAGCACGCCCGTGGTAACTTTGCGTTTGGTATCTCCACCCGTGTTTTGCCCACTCCATCTGGAACGACATGTCAGCATGTCTTGCAAATTCCTCCTTTGGTCCAGGGCTGCTGGATAGGTACTTACGAGTAGATCATCGGACTGATAGCGGGATATACCGACGTGATGTAGTAAGCAAACAACAAAACCCCTCGATTCGACGGATCGTGCGAGACCGAGTACAGCATCGACAACCCAATGATCGGCGGCACGCACAAACCCGCCAAGAAAGGCGACTTCACCTTCCAATGCGTCGCAGCAAACGCCCCTCCCAGCGTCGCGATGATCTGCACCGCCCCGAAGGCTACTACGCGTCAGCCAATCTTACCAAATCAGAGCAAGGGTTCCTACTTACGCATATTGAAAAGAATCGCTTGGAAGCTTGTGAAGCCGAAGCTGCGCACGATCAAGGGCCCGAACGTCGTTATCCCGCCGCTGGGGATCGAGACTGCGGTCAGCAGGGCTGTCCAGATCCAGGTCTTGGGGTCGAGCAGGCATTCCCAGACGTGGTCCCAGCGCCATTTACCTGAGGCGATGCCTTGCTGGTTCATGCGGAGGCGTTCGATTGCTATTAGCTTTTCAGACGGAGTGAGGAAGCGGGCTTGCATGGGGGAGTCGGGGAGCCAGATGTAGACTACGGCGGAGAACACCACTGCGCGGTGTCCATGAATCAGTCAGCCGGGTATGTCTCTTGGACCTTGAAGGTTTGAGAGTTCGAGTTCGTGTCGACGGCGACGTACCTGTGAGTAAACCACAGAAGAGGAAGATGATCTGGTAAGGCCTGAGGGTTTGGGATGCGATGTGAGCTAATCCGTAGCTGAGCAGGCTTCCGAGCTGATTCGACAAAGGTCGGTCAGAATTCCCACATTGTTCTTAACAGTGTCATGATTCACTTACGATATTCACAACACCAAGCTGTGCGTACCAGGCAGCATTGCGAACGGTCTGCTCGCCGCGTCGATACCACATCTGCACAATGGCAATGAACGTGGGCGCCACGCATGCTTCAAACGATCCGAGCAGGAAGCGCGTCGCCATGAGGCCTCCAAAGTCCGCGGTGGCGGTCATGCCGCACAGCACGGCGCCCCTGTAACCCGATCAGCATTGGTTGGCAGTGGTGACATTCTTCCGGGGTTGCTTACCAACAGAACACCATAGTCGCCAGAAACTTGCCGGTCGGAAGCTTGACAAGGAAATACGCAACGACCGGCTGCCAGACCAGCTGGGCCACGTACACAATGGCTCCAAGCCAGCTGTACTCGTCGTCGACCAGATTCGTATCCTCGATCAGACCGAAGACGGCGGCGTAGCTCAGGGCGGTCTTGTCGAGTGATTGAAGGAAGTACACGCCTGTCGTCATCGTTCGACTTGTCAACCACTCTAGTCTACTGGATCCCTCGCTCTCTCAAGGGTGTCCATCACGACGAACTTACATAGCAGGATCGGCAGCAGCGCCAGATCGATTTTCCGCAGCACGCGTTTGTTGTCTTCGGGTGTGACGATGACTTGGTCGTGGTCGGGTGCGTTGGCTTCGAGAAATTGCGCTGCTTTGTCGCCGTGGTGGGGTTGTTTGTTGTGAGCGGCATCATCATCTTGCTCAACTGCTTCGATCGTTTCGGCTGGGTCGTCGGGCGATTTCTGTTCTCG